>QWCH01005723.1_pt1 | contig 9825 bp, 7 predicted proteins | sample 1972671 | NCBI WGS metagenome assembly QWCH01 (sample SAMN09866713, study PRJNA288562) | Human gut metagenome isolate term3_stool, whole genome shotgun sequencing... | isolation source: gut | host: Homo sapiens | place: USA: California | reverse complement strand
CAAAATATCCGTATCTTTTCGGTGCGTACAGACTTCTCCGACCGTCAATTCCTTAAATTCGAATATATTTTTAATCAATTCGTTCTCTTCGGTGTCTATCGAGCCTTTTTCACTGCCCGCTTCCGCCATCATCATGATTTCTTCGCCCGTGACTTCTTCCTCTTCCTCGTTGGGATTGATGCCGCAGAGGCGCAGAATGCCGTTTGTGGAAACGGTAAGCAGCCAGACGATGGGTGCAAAGAGCACCGAAACGAATCTCAAAATCACCACACAGGCCGACATGCCGATCGCCGAGAACATCGCGCGCAGCCTCGACCCGGAACATGCCAAACAAGAAGCGAAAGCGCGCATGCACGCGGTGTTCGCCGAAGCATTCTCGCAAATGCATAAGCACTGATCGTAAACGAACCCATCTTTCAACCACGTACACTGGAACACATGCAGCAGATCAACATCGTCATCTCAGGTTTCACCCCGTACGACGGCATCGACGTGAATCCGGCCGTACTTGTTCCCGTGGCGCTCGCCGAATATTGGAATGATCCATCTCAATCCGTGGCGCTGTCCGACGATCTTCTGCAGGATGTTTCCATGAGCGTGACGACGGTGACGCTTCCGGTCAGTTTCGCCAATGCCTGGCCCATGTTGCTGAACGCCATCGAACAGGCGAATCCCGATATTGTCATCGCCACCGGTTTGAAGCGTTCGGCCCGCGGCGTGCTGTTGGAGCGATGCGCCACGAATCTGATGGACGCGGCCAAGCCTGACGCCGACAATGTGATTCCGCCTCGCCGTCCGATCAATCCGGAAGGGCCTGCGGCATATTGGACGCGCCTGCCGTTGCGTTCGATTCTGCGCGATTTCGCCAAACATGAGATTCCCGCCGCGTTGAGTTCGGATGCGGGCACGTTCGTCTGCAATTCGCTGTTCTACCATTTGCTCGACTGGTCTGCAGCGCAGGAAAAGCGCATTCTGTCGGGTTTCGTAAGCCTGCCGATCGTCAACGAGCAGCCACATCCGCAACATGGACTGTCAATCGCGCAGCAAATCGCCGCAGGTAACGATGTGATCCGCGAATCGGTGCGTTATTATCTGCAGCCATCCTCAAGTGAGATTCTGCTCGGCTGAACGGCGTCGGCGTTTCCTCGAACGATTTCTGTGCTCTCTGTGAGAATTATGCGACTGCCGTGTGCCGAACGTTTGTTCTGCGCTAAAGTTCAAAACGGATAGGCGCGGGCAAGATGCGCGATGGAAGGGAATTCGTGAAAGGAATACCATGGTTGAGCAGTTCCCAATCGTGTTGAGGGGGTACGACAAGGAAAAGGTCGATGAGGCGTTCGCTTTGGCTCAGGAGACGGTGGACCGTCTGCGTGATCAGGTCAAGGCCGACGATCAGACCATCCTTGAACTGCAGGCACAGCTGCAGGAAGAGAAAAACAAGAAGGCCAACCCGAATTCGTTCGCATCTCTGGGCGCCAACGCGCAGCAGATGCTCGCCAGCGCGGAACAAACCAGCGCCGAGCTGCTCGACCGTGCCAAGAAAGACGCTTCCGCGGCACGCGCCACGGTGCAGCTTCAGGCCGAAACCCTGCTGAACAACGCCAAGCTCGACGCCAAGCGTATTCTCGACGAGGCCAACGCCAAGGCCGAAGCGGTGCTGTCGAAGGCCAATAATGATGCCGACACGTTGAAGTCCAACGCCCAGCGCGAAGCGGACCAGCTGCGTGGCGAAGCGCAGAAGGCCGTGGTGGCGCAGCGCCAGACCGTCGATCTGGAATTGACGAACTCCCGTGAGGAGCATGACAAGCGTCTCGCATCGGAGCGCGCCACGCAGGAGCGCGAGCTCTCCGATCTGCGCGCCGAAGCCACCGAGCAGATCGCGGCGCAGCGCAAGAACGCCAATGACGAGATCAACCGCATGAAAAGCGAGACCAACGACCAGATCGAATCCGCGTTGGCCGAAGCCAACAAGAAGCTGGCCGACGTGCGTGAGCAGGTGTCCAAGATGATGACGGACGCGCAGCGCCGTGCCTCGGAAATCACGGATACCGCCAAAGCCAAGGCACAGGAGATCACCGACGAGGCCGAAGTGCATCGCACCAAGACCATCAGCCAGGTCAATGCCGAGGTGGAGCAGATCCGCGCCGACATTTCCGCCCAGCAGGATGAGGCTACGAAGAAGGTCAACGAGCTGCTCGCCGACCTGAACGAACGCCGTGAAATCGCCAAGAAGCAGTCCGACGAGCTGATTTCAGAAGCGCAGCATACGCGCGATGAGGCCGAGGCATACGCTTCCGACAAGCGTGAGGCAGCCGACAAGCAGGCTGCCAGCATTCTCAAGCAGGCCACCGAAGAGGCCGACGAGCAGATCAACGAGCGTCGTGAGGCAGCCAAGAGCGAGCTTGAAGGTGTGCAGCAGCGCATCGCCGACCTGCAGACCCGTGAGGCGCAGATCACGCAGCGTGTCAGTGAACTGCGTGCCATGTTTGCCAACGCGTTCTCCGGTTTCGGCGCGAACGGCCTGTCCGTGGTCAATTCCATCGACGGCGAACAGCATGATTCCGCAGCTGAAGCTGAAACTCCGGCGGAATCGCACGACGAGAGTGGCGAAACTGTTGCGGGCGAATCGGAAGTGACCTTCGACGAGGATGTTGTCTCCGACGAACAGCAGAATAATGACGATTTTGAAGAACCGTCCGAAGACGAGCAGTCTGACCAGGGCGAAGAAGCACAGGAGGAACAGAACAATGACTGACATCACGCCGTTGAGCGCTGATGCATTGGCAACGCTGGTTGAGGATTTCGAAGCCAGCGACCACAACCGTATGGCCATGAACGCGGTCACCGCGGCTGGCATCAACAAGGTGGCACGCAACTATGACCGCGCCCGCCTGATGCAGCGCCGATTCTCCACCATTGTCGACAATGGCACCGCCACCCATCAGGATCGTTCCGGCCGTTGCTGGCTGTTCAGCTCGCTGAACGTGGCTCGTTTCGTGGCCAAGAAGAACATGGGGCTGAAGGAATTCGAGTTCTCCCAGAACTATGCCATGTACTACGACAAGCTCGAGCGCGTCAACTACTTCCTGCAGGACGTGGCCGAACTGGTGAAGGCCGGCGAGCCGTCCGACTCCCGCCTGATCCAGCATCTGCTCGCCGACGTGATGGGCGACGGCGGCCAGTGGACCATGGCCATGAACGTGTACAAGAAGTACGGTGCCGTTCCGAAGGATCTGTTCCCGGAAACCGAATCTTCCAAGAACACCGGCGAAATGAACGTGCAATTGCGTCGCCTGCTGCATACGGCCGTCGCGCACATGTATGCTGATCCGGCTTCGATCGAATCGGTAATCGCCGAAGCGACCGCCGCCGGACACCGCATTCTGACGATTCACTTGGGCGAGCCGCCGAAGAGCTTCGACTGGGAGTGGACCGACAAGGACGGCGAGTTCCACCGCGATGGTGAGGTCACGCCTGTGGAATTCTGGCAGAAGTACGTCGGTTCCGCTGATTTGGAAAGCTACGTGTGCCTGGTCGACGATCCTCGTCAGGAGCATGCGAAGGGCAAGAAGATCGGTATCGAGCACTTGGGTAATGTGGCCGGGGGAGACCCGACCGAATACCTGAACGTGCCGAACCAGTTCATGAAGGATTGCGTGCGTCAGATTCTCGAAGAGCAGGGCATTCCAGTATGGTTCGGTGCTGACTGCCACCCGATGATGGATCGTGAAAACGGCGCTTGGGCTACTGATCTGTTTGAATACGGCAAGGTGTATGGCGTCGACTTCGATCTGAACAAGGAAGATCGCGTGCGTTTCGCCGATTCCGCGATGAACCACGCTATGGCGTTCGTCGGCGTGGACGTGGCCGAAGACGGCACGACCACCCGTCGTTGGCGTGTGGAGAACTCTTGGGGCGACAAGATCGCAGACAAGGGCTACTTCACTATGAGCGACGACTGGTTCACCGAATACGTGTACGAGGTCGCCGTGCCGAAGGCGCTGCTCCCTGCCGAATATCAGGCCGCTCTTGACGAGCCAGCCACCATGCTCCCCGCATGGGATCCGATGGGCGCTCTGGCTGACTGATACGTAAACCGACAAACCGATTGACGAATGCCGACTGCATGGGACTTCGCAAAAAGTCCAGCATGCAGTCGGCATTCGTGTTATTCCACTTTTATCCGTTAAGGTAACTTCGGTGATTATCATCCATGCACAGTATGCATGAAGCAGGTATGCAGGTATAAGGAGGAGCAGAAGAGATGTCAGGTCTTCGCGGTCCAGATAGTTCGAAGGATGCGCAGTTGTTGGATAACGCCGTGTTTCCGGAGACCGTGGATATCAATATTCGACAGCTAGACCCGATTCCGGCTCCCCGATATTTTCTGAAGGAAATTCCACTCACCGATGAGATGAGCGATCTGGTGTTGAAGTCCCGTCAGGAAATCCGCGATGTGCTCAACGGCAAAGACGATCGTCTGCTTGCCATCGTCGGCCCATGCTCGATTCATGATCCGAAAGCGGCGCACGAATACGCGGCAAAACTCGCCGCGGTCAAAAAAGAACTGGAAGACCAACTGGTCATTGTGATGCGCGTGTATTTCGAGAAGCCGCGCACCACCATCGGTTGGAAGGGTCTGATCAACGATCCCGATCTCGACGGCCAGTTCAATATTCGCAAGGGCATGTGGCTCGCACGCAAGGTGCTGACCGACGTGCTGAGCGTTGGACTCCCGGCAGCCACGGAATGGCTGGATCCGATCACCCCGCAGTACATCTGCGACCTGATTAGCTGGGGTGCGATCGGCGCTCGCAACACCGAAAGCCAGGTGCATCGCGAGCTCGCGTCGGGCATGTCGATGCCAATCGGCTTCAAGAACGCCACCGACGGTTCGATCAAGCCGGCAGCGGATTCCTGCTTCGCGGCCGCCTTCGAGCATCATTTCCTGTCCATCAATCTTGACGGTCGTGTGATTTCCGCCGAAACCAAGGGCAATCCCGATTGCCATCTGGTGTTGCGCGGCTCCTCGCACGGCCCGAACTACGATACCGAATCCGTGGCGAAGGCGTTGGCCGATCTGAAGGTTTCCAAGGCGTCCGGCCCGAGCGAACACGGTCTTGTCATCGACGCGGCGCACGGCAACTGCGGCAAGGACGAAGTGCGCGAAGCCGAAGTGATCGAAAACATCGCCTCCCGTATCGCAACGGGAGAGTCGGGCATCAGCGGCATCATGATGGAAAGCTTCCTGAAAGCCGGCAATCAGAAGCCCGCTCCGCTCGACCAGCTCGAGTACGGCAAGTCCATCACCGACGCCTGCGTGCCGTGGGAACGTACCGAACAGTTGCTGCACACGCTTGCCGATGCGGTCGAAAGCCGTCGCGCACTCGCCAAATAAGCGCAAATAATCGCAAGGAATCGCAAATAACTAACCGTGCGGAATACGTGTAACTGCGTAATCGCACGGTTTTTGCATAGCGACTGCCATTTGATTGATATTCTTGGGGAGATAGGTGATTGTCAAGGAGAGCAGTGAAATGCAGCAGCAGCTGAACACGCCTGAAGAGCTTCGCGCCATCCGCGAGGCCATGGATGAGGGAAAGAATCCGCTGGTGGCTACGGATGTGCCACGCTGGGAAGATCAGGTCGGCATCAGCCGCATCGTGAACCGCAGGGTGCTTGAATTCGAGGTGCTTCCCACGCCGGCGCAGGTGTTGGGGGACCTGCCGCTCAGCGATCAGGCGCAAGAGATCGTCGCCTATTCACGCGATGAGATTCGTGCCTGCCTGTACGGCCAGGACGATCGATTGCTGGTGATCGTCGGTCCGTGTTCCGTGCATGATCCGGCTGCTGCACTCGATTACGCCCGTCGCTTGGCCGCGTTGAAAGACGAGCTGGGCGGAGAATTGCTGATTGTGATGCGCGTGTATTTCGAAAAACCGCGTACGACGGTCGGTTGGAAAGGCTTGATCAACGATCCCGACATCGACGGCAGCTGCAATATCAAAAAAGGCCTGCTTTTGGCCCGTCGTACGCTGCTTGGCGTATTGGACGCAGGTTTGGCCACCGCCACGGAATTCCTGGAACCAACCAGCCCGCAATACATTTCCGACGCGGTCAGCTGGGGTGCGATCGGCGCTCGCAATACGGAAAGCCAGGTGCACCGCCAGCTCGCTTCGGGCATGTCGATGCCGATCGGCTTCAAAAACGCTACCGACGGTTCCATCAAAGCGCCGACCGACTCGTGTTTTGCGTCGGCACAGCAGCATACGTTCTTCGGCATCGATCATATGGGTCGTGCGGCCGTAGTCAAAACGCTCGGCAATCCCGACTGCCATGTGGTATTGCGTGGTTCGAGCAGCGGCCCGAACTATGACGCCGAATCCGTGGCGAATGCCATGAAGCTCATCCGTGAGGAAATGCCGGTCGAATCCGCGGCGGCACACGGTCTGATCGTGGACTGCTCGCACGGCAATTCCGGCAAAGACGAACATCGCCAAGTCGAAGTGGTACGTAATATCGCAAGCCGTATCGCCGAAGGTGAGGAAGGCATCACCGGCATCATGATGGAAAGCTTCATCGAAGGTGGCAGTCAAAAACCGGCACCGCTCGCCGAACTCACGTACGGTCAATCCATCACCGACAAATGCTTGAGCTGGCAGATTACGGAAGCGTTGCTGCGCGAACTTGCGCAAGCTGTGGGCAAGCGCCGCTGGAAGTGAGCGAAGCGAAAATAAGCGAAACCGAGCGAAAAGCGTGAAGCAATCGAAAGGAACGAACGCATGAGCACAATCGCCATCATCGGCGCCATGGACGAGGAAGTCGCCAATATCGCATCCGCATTGAGCGACATCACCGTAACGGAGGAAGCCGGCGTCAGCGTGACACGCGGCACCATCGAAACCAACAAGGGCACTCGCGTCAACGTTGCGGCAACGGTCGGCGGCATGGGCACCGTCAATATCGCCGCCACCACGCAGCATCTCATCGACGCGGACCAGCCTGACGCCGTGATCTTCTCCGGCATCGCAGGCAATCTCAACACGCATCTGCACATCAACGACGTGGTGCTTGGCGGCACGTTGCGCTACCTCGACACCGACATGCGTCTCGTCGGCCAGTGGAAGCCAGGCACTGCGGACCAGCCGGTGGAGGAATTCCACTCCGACGACCGTCTGATCGAAGTCGCCGATAAGGTGCTGACCGATCTGAGCGTGCATCACATCACCGGCATCATCGCCACGGGCAACTATTTCGTGGACGATCCGAAGAAAGTGGAGCAGGTGATTCGCGAAACCGGCGCGGACGCGGTCGAAATGGAAGGCGCCGCGGTGGCGCATGTCGCGGCGCGCAACGGCCTGCCCGTGCTGGTCATCCGCGCGTTGAGCGACAATGCCGACACGGATTACGTGGAATTCAAGGAATTCGACATTTCCGAATATGCCGACACCGCGGCGAAAATCGCGGTGAACATCGTCAAGCGCATGTAAGCGCATGAAAGACGGCCCGTCCAACGCATCGGTTGCTGGACGGGCCGTCTCATATTTCGGTATGGCGAATCTCACGAAAGTGAACTGCGGGGAAACTTCCGATGGCGTGAGGGAATCGCGCACGGAAATCGCTTTCCGGAACCGCTACTGTTGAAGAAGAATGACGGATTATCGGAAGGTTAACGTATGACGCTGGAGCACGTGGTGATGGCGATTGTGGTTGTTGCCGTCGCTGTGGTCGCCTTTTTGCTGGGGCGTGCCCGTGGCGTGCAATTGGGGGAGGATGAGATCGACCCGAACGATCCAAGCCTGTTCGGCGCGCAGAAGAACATGTCGCTGTTCGGGCCGCGCGTGCCCGTGCAGTCCACGGAACGCCAGCTGATCGCCGTCATGCCGGAGGCGTTGATCGTCGTCGATTCACTGGCGTCGGTCACATATGTTTCCCCGGGCGCGCAACGTTTCGGCATTGTTGAGGACAGTGCGATGACGCTTGCCGAAATCCGCGATATTCTGCGATTGGTGTCGACCGACAGCGTGGTGCGCGAACGCGAATTGTCGATTCCGCTGGATCGAGCCGCCCGTGCGGCCGCGAAAAACACCGACGGCAAAGGCATTGAGGCAGGTAAGTTCCGTCCTTCCGACACGCTGTATCTGCATGTGCGGGTCGGCCAGATCTCCGATGATCTTTTTGCGATTTTCATTTCGGATATGAGCGAGCAGCGTCGTTTTGAGATTATGCGACGCGATTTTGTGACGAACGTTTCGCACGAATTGAAGACTCCTGCCGGTGCGATTTCCCTGCTTGCCGAAACGATCGGCGACGCTGCGGACGATCCCGGCATGGTGAAGTATTTTGCGGGCCGCATTTCCAAGGAATCCGAACGATTGACGGAATTGGTGCATCGCTTGATCGACTTGCAGAAGGCGCAAAGCACGGCTGCGGTGCTGAACGCGGAACGGCTTTCCGTGCTTGCGTTGGTACGCGAGGCGATCGTCGAAAACCAGGTGAAGGCCGAATCGAAGCATATCAATCTGGTGCTTTCGCTGAATGGCAAGCAGAAGCTGGTGCACGTCGAGGGTGCCGTAAACGCTGTCGATGAGGATGATCTGTTCATCAACGCCGATCATGAAACCATCAAAACGGCGGTGAAGAATCTGGTGGAAAACGCCGTCAACTATTCTCCGGAACACACCACCGTCGCAGTCGGCATCGGCAGTGGCGATGACGAGGTTGCGATTCGTGTCGTCGATCAGGGCATTGGCATTCCGGAATCCTCGCTGGATCGTATTTTCGAGCGATTCTACCGTGTCGATCCCGCACGTTCCCGCGAAACAGGGGGTACAGGATTGGGTTTGGCCATTACCAAACATTGCGTGCAGGATTGCGGAGGCACTATCGCCGTGTGGTCGCGTGAGGGGGAGGGATCGACCTTCACCATCACCCTGCCTCAGGCACAAGCGGTGGAAACAGCGGAAACTGCAGGGACTGCGGGAAACGTACAAACTGCGGAAGCGGATCGCATGGAAGTGACGGGCGAAACCGAACGCATCGAAACTACGCAATCCGAGTAATCCGAGTAATCTGAGCTAAACCGAATACAGCAAATAACAAGCAACGTTCCCATCAACAGAGCAATGGAGGAGAAGCACTGATGACACGTATTCTGATCGTCGAGGACGAGGAATCGTATCGAGAGCCGCTGGTCTACCAGCTCACCCGCGAAGGCTACGACGTGTCCGCCGCGGCCACCGGCGAGGAAGGGCTGGAACTGTTCACTAAAGGCGGCATCGATTTGGTGTTGCTCGATCTGATGCTGCCAGGGCTTGACGGCACCGCGCTATGTCGCAGAATTCGTGAGCAAAGCCGTGTACCGATCATCATGCTCACCGCGAAAAGCGCGGAAATCGACAAGGTGGTCGGTTTGGAAATCGGCGCGGACGACTACATCACCAAGCCGTACTCGTTCCGCGAGCTGCTGGCGCGGGTGCGTGCGGTGCTGCGACGCAACCAGATGGTGGCCGACGCGACGGAATCCTCCGATGACGATATTCCGCTGATCTGCGGCGACATTTCCATGAAGATCGGCCAGCATGAGGTGATGGTGCGCGGAGAGAACGTGTTCTTCCCGCTGAAGGAATTCGAGCTTCTCGAATATCTCATGCAGAACAAGGGCCGTGTGATGACCCGCCACCAGCTGATCGACCGCATTTGGGGGTCCGATTACGTTGGCGACACCAAAACGTTGGATGTACACGTCAAGCGTGTCCGCTCCAAAATCGAGGAGGATCCGGCGCATCCGAAATATCTGACCACCGTGCGCGGTTTGGGCTACAA
>QWCH01005718.1_pt1 | contig 9829 bp, 12 predicted proteins | sample 1972671 | NCBI WGS metagenome assembly QWCH01 (sample SAMN09866713, study PRJNA288562) | Human gut metagenome isolate term3_stool, whole genome shotgun sequencing... | isolation source: gut | host: Homo sapiens | place: USA: California | reverse complement strand
GCCGGACACCCACAGTTTGGCGGGGACTTCAACCTAATCTTTTCAAAAAATACGACCCGTAGGTGTGGAGATTTTTTAGAAAACCGGAACGGCTCGGATCTGGTACTTGTCCCCGCCGGGCTGTAACTTTGCTAAAATTTTTGATTGAGATACATTACTTTAGGGAACTGAAAAAGGGGTATCACTGGTGACACCCCTTAGACAACTCAATACCTTAAACCGTTATTCGTCATACGTCCTGTACCCAATTGGTTTGCGTGGTTTCGGTTCGGGCTTGCTTAGTAACTGGGTAAGTGCTTGGTACACCTCGCTGAACTGTGCATCCGTACTCTGTTCCAGTTCTTCGATGCGTTTAAGAAGTTCCTCGTAGCCGATTGACATTTGCCGCATGAGCACGAAAGCACGCATGATAGAGATATTCACGTCTATGGCGGTCTGACTGCGTAGAACACTGGATAACATCGCTACTCCCTGCTCGGTGAAACAATCGGGAAGTATATAGCTGTGTTTCAGGTTCTCCGGCAACTGGTCACAATTTGTGACCAGTTCGTCCCATTCCTCTTTCGTCATGGTAAATCGAAAATCGCTTGGGAAGCGTTTTTCGTTACGCTTTACTGCCTGTTTCAAGGCTTTTGTCTGCACTCCATAAAGTTCTGCCAAATGGAAATCGAGCATGACCCGGCAACCTCTGACCTCAAAGATTTTGTTTTGGATGATTTGTAAGTCCATAATTTCCAATATTTAAATATTAAACATTTTTTCTATCTTCCTGAATTTCCCTGAAAGTATTGCCATATCCTCCTGCACTTTGTCATTGGTAGGCTCTATAAAAGAACGTATGCAATTCAGTTGGGTATGTCCCAAAATATCAGCAACCGTTTTTAGAGAAATACCATTCGCAACAGTCACCGTACCGATAAAAGTATAACGGGCTAAATGGAAAGTCAAATCTCGATTTATACCATATAAACGGGCTATTTCTTTCAAATTATGGTTTAAAGCTGCATTACATGATAAAGGTAGTAGCTTTCCATCAGGTTGTTTCCCTTTATATTTGTCTAAAATCAGACAAGGGATAGTCAAAAGCGGGATTTCCCGTACTTTATTACTCAATGGTATATATATCTTCATTAGACGCTTCCCGTTCTCTAAGACCTCTATATTATGTTCCCGTAACTTATCCACATCATAGAATGTAAGTCCGGTGAAACACGAAAAAAGAAATATGTCCCGAACTCTATCCAAACGGGGAACAGGTAACTTTACTTGCACTATTGCTTTGATTTCTTCCGGCGTGAGATATTCTCTTTTTATAGATTGTGATTTCATACGATAATAATTTTTAGTGTTAATAAATGGGGTAAAAAGGGGCTTATCACAAATTGTGATAAGTTCCCCTATATATCTATTTCATAGATACTTCTTTATAGATTTTTTCAATGCCGATAAACTTCTTATCAAGTCCCTGCATATCGTTACTTATTTTGTTATTGGTAATGCGGGCGTATATCTGTGTCGTTTCTATATTGGTGTGTCCCAACATCTTACTAACTGTTTCAATAGGGACACCCTTTGCAAGCGTGGTGGTGGTGGCAAATGTGTGCCTCGCAAGGTGAAATGTCAAGTTCTTTTTAATTCCGCATACATCCGCTATTTCTTTCAAATACGCATTTAGTTTCTGATTACTGATAATAGGAAGTACCTTTCCATTCGGCAATTTACCTTTGTATTTTTCCAATATCATTTTAGGAATATCCAGCAAGGGAACATTCACGTCTGTATTTGTTTTTTGGCGTTTCGTAATTATCCATAAATTACCGTCAAAGGACTTGCGGATATTATCTTCCTTTAAGTTTGCAACATCCACATAAGCCAAACCACTGAAACAGGAAAAGATAAAAACATCACGCACCTGTTCCAATCGCTCGGAAACCATCTTCTTTTTGAGGATGATTTTTATTTCGTCCTCTGTCAAATACCCTCTATCCACTTTCTCCAAACGTATTTTATAGTTGGCGAACGGGTCGCCTACCAAGATGCCGTTATTACGGGCTATCAAGATAATGCGTTTGAAGAACTGCATGAACTTGGCAGTCGTATTATAACCACATTTACAGGTGGTACGCAAATATAACTCGAAGTCCGTAATGAACATCGGGGTTATTTCCTTTATAGAAATATCCGACAGGTTATATTTGCTTTGGATGAACTCGGCAAGATGGCGGCGGGTCACTTCATATTTGCGATAAGTGGCAATCGTTTTGGATATGCCGACCAACTGTTTCACATCGTCATTGTGCTTTTGGAAAAGGTTAAGGATGGTATCGTGGTTTTCGCTATGCCCTAAAAATTCATTCTTCACCTTTTCGGCGGTAACATAATTGTCACGCCTTTGCAGTTCGTGATAGATGGTATTAAGGGATGCGTTTATATCATCCAGCAATCGGTTGATACGGGTAGCTTCCGCAGAACGTCCGGCGGCTTTGCCTGCCTTACCGTCCCAAAGTTTGGGTTGAACGTCCAGTTTGGAATTAAAACGGCTTGCCACACCATCAATCGTGATGCGGACAAAAATAGGGTAACTGCCATTGATTTTTTGCTTGTCCTTTTTCACAAAGAAAAGAACGGAAAATGTACTCTTCATAAACTCACTTTTTTAGGTTACAAAACTACGGTAATTAACTCAAAGTGAAGTTTATACAGGCTCGCCAAATAGCGACAGAAGTTCGCCAATTTCAGACTAAGTGTACCCCTTTTGGACTTTCAGTTGTCGGGGGTATGAGTTAGGTTACTAACTTTGTCTTTTAGGGTCTAAATGATGTCCGGTAGGGCAGACATAAGGGGATAAAAAAGTCCCACAAATCGTTGAATTTGTGGGACTTGGCTGTTCATTGTCCGGTTTTGTCCGGTTAGTTCAGCGGAGAGAGCGGGATTCGAACCCGCGAAACCCTTTAGGGGTTTACACGCTTTCCAGGCGTGCCTCTTCAACCACTCGAGCATCTCTCCTTTTGTGAAGAACGGAGAACATATAGCCCTCCATATATAATAAAAAAGCAGCTTTTATGCTGCTTCTGCGGAGAGATAGGGATTCGAACCCCAGGAACCTTTCAGTTCAACGGTTTTCAAGACCGCCGCAATCGACCACTCTGCCATCTCTCCAATAAATCAAAATTATCAACACCTCTTTAAAGGTTGCTTTTCAAAGCAGTTGACGTTTTTTGTTTACGGGTGCAAAAGTAGGTAAAAGATTTATACGCTCCAAATTTTGGATGCTTATTTTTATATCTTTTTTTACGATATCCAACATAAAACCACCTTTTTTACAGGTAAGTTTCTGATACTCTTTATAGATAGAAAAGATCACAAATTTTGAATCAGTTCACGCTGTGCTTTAAAAAATGCGATCCTCTGCCTCTCACCACTGACTGAAATCATGATAGAAGAACGGATCAGGGCTCTTAACCATTTCCGCAACTTCTCGTAAGTCCCCTCATCCAGGGAGGCGACCGAACTGAGGATGAATGTTTTTATCAGGCTGATATGGTAGTTTTTTATCTGAACGCACCAATAACTCGTATCAAAATTCACACTCGATATATAGAAAAAGACTTTATTACCGGTCTCTTCAAAATAGCCGCGTGTTGTAAGTTTCTCCATTTCATCCAACAAATCCATCAGTTCATTCTTCAGATATTTTACATCCTCTTTCCCGATCAGATGAATACTCATAAAATAATTAATATCATTTACCAGATAATGAAATATCAACGGATCGAGTATGTAATATGAATGATGGATATGCCGTGCTTCTTCTACCCCGGCCAACTGTATTCCCAGAAAGCGGTCGGTGACCTCTATCTCTTCAAAACGCTTTGTTTTTCCCGGAGTTCCGCATTGGTATAACCACTTGAAAAGATAAAAACGTGAAATATATTTATATTTCATATAAAGCTGCTGAGGCAAGATATTCGTACAATCGATCAGTTCGGACCTATCGTCTTCGCGTGCCAGACCTAATATATCGATATACTGATCCAGCATATCATAATCAGTCTCCATCGGATTCACAAAATCCACCAATTTCAATTGGAACGGCCTGCTTTTTGCAGTAACTGTACCGACCAGGTTATCCAATGATATTCCAAATGCATTCGCGATAGTGACGATCTCTGCAAATGTAAAAGCGACCTCTCCCCGTAAACGCCGGTAAACAGCTTCCTTCTCAATACATAACAAATCAACAAGCGCATTTACTAAATTCGTTTTTTGAGGAAATTCCTCTTTGATGGCATTTAGCAAATTATCATACAAAAGTTCTTTTTTCATGTTACAGAATTATAAGTCTTGATATTAGTGGATCTATAGTTTTCATGCAAAGATAAATAAGGAACCCATAAATTAACTGTCGGACAATCCGGTAAAGCATCTTTTAAAACCCAAAAAAGGCTAACAAAACAAACAAACATTGAATCTTGGTTGCTGATAAAAGTCGTATTCTCAGTTAATAATCTATAATATCCTTTTTCACAAAACCTATAAGGCTTTAATAATGGAACGTTGTTTCTCAAAAAAGCGGATACGCTGCCTGGCACCACTCACGGAGATCATTGTCGACGATCGGATCACAGCCTGGAGCCATCCCGATATCCGTTCATACGTCTGACGGTCCAAAGAAACGACAGCATTCAGAGTGAAGGCTCTTATCAGGCTGACACGTAAATGTTTCACCTCCACACACCGGTAGCTGGTATCGAAATTCGTACTCGATATATAAAAATAGACACTGTTTCCGGTATCATCAAACTTTCCTTTTATTGCCAACAGTTCCATATCATCCAAAAATTGCAACAGCTCTTTTTTCAGCAACTGCAAATCCTCTTTTCCCAGCAAATTGACACTCATAAAATAATTGATATCATTGGCCAGATAACAAAAGATCAACGGATCCCATATATAAAACGTCTGGCTGATAAGTTTTGCGGCCGCAACGCTCCTCTCCTGTATCTTTTCCAGACTTTGAGTCGGATAAACGTCTTTAAAACAAAGTTTCCTGTCAAGGTCCTTATTCTGATAGATCCATTTAAAAAGGAAAAAGCGCGATATATTTTTATATGCCAGATAAAGAGACTGGGGCAAAACGCCGGAGCAATCCATGACTTTCGATTTTTTATCCTCTTTTCCCTGGTTATGGATATAAATATAATGTTCCAGCATCTCATAATCGATCTCACCGGAGTCAACATATTCAATCAGCCTCAACTGGAAAGGCCTGCTATGAACATACCGGGCTCCCACCTGGTTATCAAGAGAGATTCCAAGCGTACTCGCAATGACAGCTATCTCAGAGAAAGAAAATGCCACTTCACCGCGCAGCCGTCGATATACTGCTTCTTTCTCCAGATTTAACAGATCCGCAAGCGTATTCGTCAGTATTCCCCGGTTGGGTATTTTTCCCCTGATAGCATCCAGTATATTATCATACAATAAATCTCTTTTCATAGTTTTATCCTTTCCATGCCAGCCTGGTTATTACCTGCTTTCATGCTTATTATTACAAATATAAAGATCTATTCTCCCTAAAACCAGACGATATGAAATAAAGCCGGCATTTTTTATGATGTTTTCAGGCATTACATATCCATCCAATCCGCACATAATCAAATAATAAAATAAACAAGTACCGATTTACGGCAATTGCCATTCAGAAAAGCATAAACCGGCAAAAAAAGAGAAATAAGCGATCCGGCAAGACAAAAACAGTCGGTTCCTTTCCGTCGTACACCAATAACACCATTTATAAACAAAGAGAAATACCCAGTTCTCCATTTTACATCAGGCTTACAACATAATACTTGTTATCAAGCAAATACAAGTAAATTAAAAAACATACATTTACTTTTGTAAATATGGCAAAACTCGTACTTTAAACCGTCCCAAGATGTGAACTCAGACAGGATTACAGCATCCTCATATAATGTACATAGGAATGTGAATCCGAATCAGTTACAAATAACCAAAACATTCTCGGTAATAAAATGAAAATTGCAGTGGTAAAAGGGGATGCTGCTAAAAGGGGTTGTCCGTTCTGACGACAGGTTGTGAAATCTACAAAACGGCAGCTCCTTTTCTTTCAGGGATTCAAATACATTCATTATCTTCGTAAACTAAAACAATTAAATATATGCATATCACAAAAATTCTTTCATTTATAGTCACTATGACTCTCCTTCTCTTTTCCTGTATAAAGGATGACGAGAGCGAAACTATTAATTATATCAATGTCAACAGCCAGATCCCTACATTTGCAGTCGAAGATACAGCCGGAAACACATTCAGCTCCAAACAGTTCATCGGAAAACAATCCTTACTGGTATTCTTCGGAACTTACTGTCCGGATTGCAAACAGGTTCTGCCGGTTATAGAAGAGGTCTGGAAAGAACTGAAAGACGACCCCAGATTCCTGCTGGTAACGATTTCCCGGAAAGAAACAGCCGAAGTTGTTTCCAATTACTGGAAAGAGAATCAATTCACAATGCCATTCTACCTGGATACCCGCGGTGAGGTTTTCTCCCTCTTCGCCAACAATACGATTCCCCGGATATATATTATCAATCCGGATAACGAAGTCGTCTGGATGGCTGTTGAGTCTTTGGATATTTCAGCAAAAGAACTAATTCAAAAGATCAAGGGTTTGAAATAAAGCAAGGCACACCATCATTCTTTCATAACAATCCGTACAGGACCTAACAAACCGGATTCCAATAAAGGAGAATCTTTGGTATAATGGGTAAATATAGCGAAGGTATATCTGTCGCTCGGTCTTTTTTCATTTTCGATCAAATTTAAAAGGTTGTTATCCATATTTCATGATATGCAAATATATCGAATCCGAATCAGCCTTATTTTTACAAATTTGACTTTATATCTCTAAAAAATGACAGTTCTTATATAAATCATTACGGATTCATCTACAGAAGACGTATTATGCAGTAAATGTGGTTTATACTAAATAAAAATTGTCCATATAAAGCTTCAAGCAATATGCTCTTAACTAATTACATGGACAATTATATTTCTATTCTTTACGAAATGTGCGCAGAATGAGATTCTTTTAGGAATAAACGCAGAAAAAACAACATTGATTATCAATATATTAAAAATTACTTTTACGTAGTTTATTGGTGAATATATTACTTTTATGTACCGTTTACATGTACTATATATAAGTTTTTCATATTGTATTTTTATCATTTAATAAAACAACTCACCTTTTCCTGCGCCTCATTTGTTGTACCACATTTAAAATCTGCCTTACATCACATAGACTCAGAATCCTGTCTTCATATATAGGATTAAGAGAGTGTATAGTTATAGTCTTATTTTCTACGTCATGATCAATGATGCGCTTTATCAAAACTCCTTCTTTATGCACGATAACAAAATCCCAATCCTTAAAATGGAGCTTCGATTCTGCCCATAAATGCATCTGCACTTCACGACAAAGAACCCTATCACCTTCTTTGTATGACTCGTCCGTTCCATCATCCATACTATCTCCTTTCACGTCAAAAGAGATATAATTGCCGTGCGGTATATGATCAACAACGAATGTTGCAGTAGGCAATGATTCGACATAATCATTATCAGCATACCCGGAGAGATAACCGGCATAGGCACACTGACGGACTAAAGGAAACTCCATAAATTCGACAATGCTAGGAACTGCGTTTGATTCCTCCTTTTCGGGCTCCTCTCCATAAAGCAACCATTCAATAGATACGCCAAAATATTCTGCTAATGCTCTAGCTTTATCCGGCGATGGCTGTGTGCCATTTAAATACGCCTGTACCAATGTCCGTCCTACAATTGTATCTCTACCAATTGCATAAGCCGTCACTTTTTTTCCGTTAACTTTCTTACAATCAATAAGTTCTTGTAACCTGTCTTTAAATTCCATACGTTATAAAAGTTAAATAAAGTAAACGAGCCATCAAATTTGCGCAAATTTATTTTCTAGGCAAATTTATTGGCGTATATTTGCATCGTGTTAGTTCTACAGCAGCTAACAAAATGCACTAAAAACGAACAATAAACAAAGAAATAAAAAAATGCAGACATTAACAAGATTAAAAACAATTATTTCAGTAAAAGACACTCTTTTGGCTTTAGAGATTGGAAACCCAACAGTGATCAAGCACAAAACAATTCCTTTCCTAAAGGTGAAAAGAAGCGTAGACTATCTTAAAACCAAAGGATATGACTTTAAAATTCAGACAGCGGGACGTATTGATGATGTAATAGTAACTCGACTAAAATAGAAAATCATGGCACATCAGACAAAAATCAAAGAGATAATGGCAAAGATCAAACTAGCACAGGCTAATCTTTCAGAATTATACGAAGAATTGGCGATGATGATTCCTGCCGAAAGAAAGATTAAGGCAAAAGACGAGTCTGTTAAGACACGCCTCAATTTGAAAGCAAAAATTATAGGATAAACACTTTAAACTACATAAGGATTTAAGCAAATCACCTTAACGGCTTTAAGGCATAGCAAAGCTAAAGCGTTAGCGGGCGGAACCACAGCGGTGGGCCGGGTTCGAATCCCGGATGCCTACAAAAAGATCTTTGACATAGTTACCATGAAAGACCTTGTTCATATCATAAGTTACACGTAAGAGGTATCGGGATATCGACAAGGCAGTATATAATAATATGTATAGAGGGAAGATATTCCCTGCTCTCGATGCAGTTTAATCGTTCTATACATTGAATTTATACGACAAATACAATGTATTTACAAGCGTAGATATCCTTTCGGTGTTGCGATTCAAACGTTGGTTAACCGTTCTACGTCATAAAATATAAGCCCGATTTTGAAAGCGTGATGCTGTCATTCAAATTGACTATCGGGCACTAATTAATATAATATATCTTTTCCCATGAGGTATATTTGATTATAATGGGAGGTAGTACGGCCAAATAGTATGACAGATTGGAAAAGACAATCAAATATGACGACAAAGCGGAAAGACGCTTGACGGCTCGACAGTAGATGCATTCTTGAATTTATCCCCGGTCTGTTCAGATTCGGACTCGAAACCGTAAAAGGTTACCTGGGAACCAAAGAAAATAATACGAATTATATATTAATGTATGGTTATGGCCGTCTCGTCTGTGAAGATATGGGCGGTTAGTATTTGGCCGAATGGCGAAATTGGTATACGCTATCTACGCGACTGCTTAGTAGAGACTGCTGGTATATAAAAAAGGCAGCTAAGCCAGCAACTGCAGGTTCGACTCCTGCTTCGGCCACAAGTGTAAATTCTTTTAGGATTTATGACTATTTATTAAGGTTAATTTTGGACTGCACCATCCGTGAGGCTCGTGCAGTTTTTTATCAGCAAACAATAAAATCAAATATATATGAAAAAGGTATTTCTTGCGATCCTGCTATTCGCAGGTTTTATCCTCGTGATATCCGAAAGTGACACCTTTGTGCCCAACGTTTTAGGATTAATAATGTGCTGCATATCGGCATATAACCTTAAAGTCTTTAAGGCATGAGGGATATTTATATAAAGGACCCCGACGGCGATTATGATTACGACGGGGAGGAAGATACAGAAGATATCGAAGAGATTTATCAGAGAGACTGGGAAAATTCGACTTTGTATTGGTAATATCATCTAAATAAATAAAAAAAATGGATAAAAATGAAATTTTAAACAGCAACTGGGGTGTCCGTCGTAGCGCAGCCGGCAACCCTAACACACCGGCAGACGTGCTAACCGAACTGGCTAAGGATAGCAACTGGGGTGTCCGTCGT
>QWCH01006070.1_pt1 | contig 9831 bp, 8 predicted proteins | sample 1972671 | NCBI WGS metagenome assembly QWCH01 (sample SAMN09866713, study PRJNA288562) | Human gut metagenome isolate term3_stool, whole genome shotgun sequencing... | isolation source: gut | host: Homo sapiens | place: USA: California | reverse complement strand
CTCAAAATGAAGAGCCTCTCCCGTTTCGGGATGAGTGAATCGTACAGAAAAAGCATGAAGTGCCTGCCTGTCTATCAAGCGGGTATCGCCACCGTATAAATCATCTCCCAGTAAAGGATGCCCTGCATGCGAAAGGTGGACACGAATCTGATGTGTCCGCCCCGTCAAAAGATGTAACCGGAGGACCGTGAAATCTCCTTTTCTCTCCAGCACCGTAAATTCGGTCTGCGCCGGTTTACCGTCATCTCTGACCATCCATTCCACAATGCTTCCGGGTTTGCGGCCGATGGGTTCATCAATAAGTCCCGAAGATTCCCTGATATTCCCTTCTGCCAATGCGATATATTCCCTGTACATCAAATCATGACTTTTAGAAAGAGCGTGCTGGATTCTCGCCGATTTAGCAACAACTACCACGCCCGTTGTATTTCTGTCCAAACGATACAGCGGGTGGATACCTGCCTCCGTTTTCTCCCTGCGGTAATAACCGGCCACCCCATTCACCAGCGTATCCTGCACACTGCGGCTCGTGGGATGAATCAACATCTGCACCGGCTTATTCACCACAAGAAGAAACGAATCCTCATACAAAATATCAACCGGTCTGCCGGAAGGTTGATTCGTTTCCAAAGTGAAGCGGAAATCCCCTTATAAGAGCGGATACAAGATTTCAATTTCCGCCCGTCCTGCGAAGCAGGCACAATAAATTCCAAACGCATAAAGTCCTCTTTTACATAATTATTCGTACCTTATCATAGCAAGGCGGATAACTTTATTCAATAAAAAAGCTGCCTGAAAAGACAGCCTTTGAAAACTCCGTCCCCTCTTTCGGGGATGTTTTTTATTCTCGAAGAAGAGGCACTTGAAAACAAGGATAAATTGTTAGGTTTCCGTCCCCTCTTTCGGGGATGTTTTTTATTCAGGCTTTTTACAGGGGAACATCATTAAATATGCTCTAAGAATGTTTCCGACCCCTCTTTCGGGGATGTTTTTTATTCTTTCTCAATTAGGAGTTTTAGAAGATGAAGATACCTACAAGTTTCCGTCCCCTCTTTCGGGGTTGTTTTTTATTCGTCTTTCTAATCGAATTTTATAAATACAGTTTACTTAGTAAAGTTTCCGTCCCCTCTTTCGGGGATGTTTTTTATTCGTGCGGGCGTAGAGTTCGACGATTATATGGGTGGCCATTAGTTTCCGTCCCCTCTTTCGGGGATGTTTTTTATTCGAAACCTTATGGGGTATCTGTAGCGAAATCGCCACGGAGTTTCCGTCCCCTCTTTCGGGGATGTTTTTTATTCCAAATGCCAAACTATTGCGATTTTACAGTATACATGCTCGGAAAGTTTCCGTCCCCTCTTTCGGGGATGTTTTTTATTTTCCCATCCTTGAAAATGTCTATCCTGTCCGGTTATATTTTAATATTTGCGGCGGAATCTTTCCACACGGAACTTTTAATAAGTCCGGACCGTCATTATTCAAGGTTTGATACGACGTCATCTGGTATCGGCGCTGATTTATATTTTCTTTTTTCCATTGATAATATATCGTCCGCCGCATTTAGAAAACTTTGCTCCAGGTTCAGTCACATAGATCCAACTCATAACAACTCCATCTTTTACAGGCTTTCTATTATTTTTTCATTCAACTGATCATAATCCCAATGCACATCTTCTCCACGGATAAGCTTAGTAGTCCGGTGGAGAAGCTGTAAAATTTGGGCGGACTTGAGGCCTTTATCTATGGTGCCTTGTGTAAATTTTTGTATTTTCAACTCGTCAATATTGGTAATTTCATGAGCTACCAGATTTCTGACTTTTTCTTCTACTTTTCTGAGTTGCAAAAAGGCTTTGGTGATTTCTTGATGTTCTTCATTGTTTTTTTCACTGTTTTCACTGTAGTATTGACAGATATAAGTTATTATATTGAAATATAACGGTCCACTTTTCAGAGTGGCTCCCAATTCACGTTCCAGGAATTGAACCAGGTATGGATCAAATACATTCATCTTTTCCCGGTCTATTCTGAACCCTTTTGTACTTTGGTATCCGCAGCGGCTGATATCAAATTCTTTAATTTTATCCAGATATGTCTCGCCTAACTCTTTAAGTACCGGAGAGATTTTCATGATGAATTCCGGTAGCTGCTTTTTCTTTTGTCTCAATTCCATAACCTGGAAAAACTCTTCAAAATTTCCTGCTTTACTGATAAGCGGAGTATTCTGATACAGGGAAATGATTTTATTCGCCTCTCTCCACATCAGGTTTTCCCTGTATACAGCATGTTCGAGAAGCTTCTCTGTGATTTCTGAAAACAGTACTTTGTTTTGTTTAATGAGCCGGAATGCTCCCTCATATTCATAGTTCTGCACCAGTGATTTGATTTGCAGCTTGAGACTATGCTTTTTTAATAGTGTTAAATTCGATATACTGCAACGGTTTGCCGATAAAGATCCATTGTCTTCATTTAATTCCAGCATTTGCTCCAAATCTTCTTTATTTTGCCACGGTCCATTTCCGCGGTTTGATTTCTTTTCAGGCGTTGACACCTGGATTGCTTTCGCATCAGGATAGTCGAGAGCAAGAAGTGCCATGACCGCTTTGATTTGGGGCGTGCCTGAGGATAAATTAAGGTACCATTCTGCTTCGGGATATCTTTTTCTTGCATCGGCATAGGCATCTTGAAGTGCCGTCAATGATTCAAATTGATGGGGATCGGTAATTGCGCTTTTAATAAACTCGATATTGCAGTCCGGATTAACCGATCGGATGCCGGCGGTGTAGCAATTTGTTTCTTCTTCTTTCATTTCCATATCCTTTGTAAGGAATATGATGCCCTTATCCATAGGACCATGATGACGAATGATATGCAACATTGCCCCGTCATAGAATCCTCTGACAGGGTCTGTATCTCCTGCAGGAGAAAATAAAATTTTCATGATATGCCTTCCTTTGTATAGTAAGAAATATATGTTTTTACGGCTCCCATCCCAAGGGCAGTCTTGATTCCGATGCCTGCATATTCTGAAAAAGCAAGCAGCATACCGGCCATACGGGCTACTATGTCATTTTTAAAAAGCCCTGTTCTCAGATTCCCGGAAAAGCCGTAGATACGACGTCCTTCCAGAGAAAACGGACGGGATTGAAGACGATATCCGGTAATACTCATTCCATCGGATAATTTATTTTCTAAATGGCTTTCTCCTAAAATCATGCTATCTGAATAAGTATTCCACTTACGAAGAAGCGTATTAAAAATGAGAATCGTTTCTGGGAAGAGACAATAAATCCCGTTTTTCTTAAAGGATGTGGTTGTCAGGAAGTTCACGTCTATGTGATGAATCCGGTCTGTTCCTGCCCAAAACTTTTCTTCCAGCGACGAAAAAGATGTTTCTTTTATCACATTAAGCGTTTCCAGACCAATCTCACAACCTTTTTGTTTCAGCCAAAGTTTATTTTTATCCATAATGGGACAGACAATATTTTCAAAACTTTCATCATTCAATGTCGCTATACGCCAAAAGATTTTTTCTTCTTTCTTATGGAGATACTGGGCATACGGTCTGACACCGGTTTCATGCATTTTTTCTGCCCAATCTTTACTCATATGTTCTATCAATGCTCCTTGAAATATAGAGCCCAGGGATGGAGTAAAGGTCATCTCCGCCGGTAATTGCAGTTCTCTCTCCACTAAAGTTATCATAATTCTTTTACCACGCTTAACTGACACATTCCCATCACCTGATAATCTCTTCCCATTTTGGCCAGTTTCAGCGTATGGGGAGATATTTGTTCACCCTTGCCATGCCGTCCTCTCGGGAATTGCTTTTTCATGATTTTTTGCACTGCCCGGACTCCTTCCTGGGGTGTCGGAGCCAGTGCATACATGACAGTTTTACTCAGGAACCCCGCTCCTCCGCCTAATATGAGATCTGCATCCTGCATGGATTCAATTTCATCATGTCCTGAAAGAGAGTCCCAAAGTAAATCACATTGATAATCAACAAAGTTTTGTGTGCACTTAATCAGTGATTCTGCATCGGTCACTCCTAAGTTTGCCATGATTTTCTCATCTATCCCGAGGGTAAAAAAGACTTCCTCACCACGCATCATACATTCCCGCCAAAGGGAAATGGTATGACGACCGCCATTTTCTCCGGCATCTGCTTTTTGTACGATTTTACCGGGTTTCAAGGCAGGTCCTGTATCACTTACCGACAAACCTCTAAGCAGGCTGTTTGTCATATTCCGTTTTTTCTCTTTATCAGGAATTATGAAAATTTCCCTTTCCATATCTTCCATTATTTTTCCTATTTTTCCTGTTTTTCCTATTTTTCTCATTACGTAAGATGGTTTCTCACCATACATGCCGTTTTCTATTTCCTGTACTATTTTTTCCCATTCTTTTCTATATCTTTCTTTATGTTCTTGCAGCCACTTCACAAAGATAGCCGTACGGAATGCCCCTTTCAGGCTTGATCCGGGAATATACATGTGCCCGTTTTCATCTTTTATACAGCCGTGTATATCATTAAGTGTATTTCTTTGATCATCTGTGTTTTCCATATCTGCTGTCACAGGATGTGAGCAAATCTCCTTTTTTATCATATCTTCTATCACATGATGAATGAATTGATGATCTGCATTTTTCTTCAGGAATTCATAAATAGACAATCTCAGAGGATTTCTTTCCAACTCGGAAACAAAGGTCTCTAAAAGATTTTCTTTCAATAGATACTCTGCCCATTTGGTTTCATTCAGAAAATGGACGTAGGCCTTTTTATTTTTGGTATAGCAGATATATTCACTCTTTTTGTAGATATGTCCGCTCCCTATATGTACGGGAGAAGAGCAAGTTAATTTTATTTCCCAGTATTTCATCATAATGGCAGCCCCGCAAACAGTCCTTTACCATATTTATAAACAGGATGCGGTGACGAACCGTTATTAACATCCGCCATTCTGCCCTCCAGACGTTTAGAGAAGCAGGATCCTGCACTCATCATATACACAGTATTTGTCTTAAACGGTTCTTTCATTTGCCGTGACCAGGCAAATCCTCCCCGTTTAATAATTTTCCCGGTACCGTTTCCTGCAAATTCCACTTCTGTTTTCCCGGGTAAAAAAGAAGAAAGTGCCATGTAACAGTCTGCATTTTCAGCTATAAGCATTTGATACAAAACAGAGTCATCACCACCATAGATGTCATCCGTACCGAGAATTAATGGATCATCTTCAAATATATATTTTCCGTATCCGCTGCTACGTTTTCCGCCTATGCCGGAAAGTCCGGTCAATGAAATAAGCCGGTTTATCTTTGCAAGATCCGTTTCTTCTCCGGAAACTATGATATACAATCCTGCTTTTTCTTCAAATTGGTATGCCGCCACATGATAGGGCATATTTTCCCTTCCGTTGAACTGTGCGCGGAGTATCTTTTCACCGAACACAGGCTCTTTTTCTATCGTTTCATTATGCAAATATTTATCTATATCGCCGGTACGGATAAAAGATCGTTTTTTCAGTTGTTTCCGCTCCCGGGATTTTTCTTGCACTTCTTCAAATGATAATATTTCTGTTTCACTACCTTCTACTGACAGAAGTGGCATCACGGGGCGAGGTATATACAATTGATAACAGGACATGTATTCTTTCCATGGTAGTAAATCAGAAATATGTATTTCTCCGGCATTCGCCTTCCTGATAAGCCATCCTAACAGCTCGGGCGAAATATCTGCCGCCTCCCTGCACAAAGCACTGAAAAATGTATCCGCCCTGGCATAGGATAATACCGTCCCTAAGCCACCGCCTTCTGCTGCATCACCAAAATGCACAGGAGTAATGAACTTCAGAAGAATAATTTCAAAAGCTTTCATAATTCTGTTTCCTTAAACTTTTCAGTTAATATAACTTCCTCCGACAGTTCTGCCGTTCCCGGATTCATCTTTTTGACATTGAAATTTGAAAATGCAATACGTCCATAGCCTCTGGAACCGTGCCCACCTATGTAGTCAAGCTGTAGCAGACGGAATCCTCTGATTAAAACCTGTAAATCTTCTTCGAGTTCTTCTTCATTTTCTATGTTATATACCAACCGGAAGTCAAAGGTCATGCCTGCCGGTACGCGTTCAATCATTCTCGGATTGGCCATGCCGGTAGCTCTATTGATAGTATTTTCCGCTTTGATTTCTCCTAAGTAAGTATCCGTGTCCAGATTTTTGAACTTTTGCACCGCTTCACTCTTAACAAATACATCAAAAAACTGCAAGCGGGCCGGCTTTATATCTTTATTTCTATCTGTAGGAGCAACGCCAAAAAGGCGGGCAACCACCGGTTCATCCTCTGACGGATCAGGCAGTTCGATTCTTCCGTTACGTACTTTTGCCAGGAGTGTTCTCATTTTCCCTTTTAATGAGCTCCCCGGTATAATCGGATTTTTTGTCAGAGGATCACGGATAAATGGACTGTCCACGCCTCCAATCGGTGCAAAATCACTTGATTCTCCGATATGAAGACCTGTTTTTACGGTAAGTACTGCCCGGATGAGCAGTTTCCCTTTTAATTGTATTTGTGCCATAATTAATCTTTTCCTCCATAAAATTTATGATATGCTACCAATGCTTCTATATAGTTGGAAAATTTATCGTATTCTTTCGCACTGCCTTTAATCTCATCAATCCACTTCATCAGACCGGCTTCTTTCTCAAATTCCTCAACAGGATTTCCATATTTCCCTTTATTTCTTCCGATTTGATAGGCCAATTTTACTTTTAAATATTTAATTTGTGCTTGCAAACTTACCGGCAGCGAATCATCTTCCTCCTTGTTATTCATCCGGTGCATACTTATTTTCTCTTTTACCGTATTGACTGCGGTCAAAAACTTCCTGATTTGTGAAGTTGTCACCATCTTTTTGCTTTGGGACAGTGTCCTCATGACCTCTTCCGCACGATCTACAATTTGATTCTCTTCCAGCATTATGCTTCCTCCTTATCCCTCATGCGATAAATAATAATTTGAAGTGCTGTTATTAACTCTTTCCTTGAGTTCTCATGCAATGCCCATTTATAAAATGCATTTTTTACCTCTTCATAGCAAGGCAGTAGTTGCTTATTCCGAGGTTTTAGTCTTGCCAGTGTATAGGCAAATCGTGCCAAATCCATTTTACTGTTTTCACTTCCATTAAGCAGTTTCATAATACGGTACAGTAAAGATTTACCTGCATATATGCGATTCTTGCTTTTGTCTTTCTCATTAATTCCATTTAACAACAGATGGTCTTTAAGGAAAACTATTTTTTCACCGTATACCCTGTCCGTAAAATCTGACCAGTGGTAAACGGATGCCTTTTGTTTCTTGCCTCCTATTCCATATTTAGTATCATTTCCAAAAAGTGCAATGCTGTCTTTTCCCGGATTTTCTTTCGCTAATGATTCTAAATCTCCGGTAAGTTCTGCCATGAGACTAACCGGGTAACGGGGTGAATACAAACCGAGTCCGGCCGAAAAGGTCAATTTACCATTCGTATATACATCAAAAGTGTTTTTCAGATCAACAGCAAACTCAAGCAAATCATCCCAAGCCCCTACAACAAATAAATCGTCTCCTCCTGAATAAACTACATGTATTTTTCTTGGACTTTCCTCTTTTTCTCCAAATAAATAAAAAGGGGAAATATCTACCGGCAATTTTTTATTGCATATATCAATAATGATGTGTTTAAAAAATTGCTCCATACTCCTTGACAAAGTGGCATATCTTGACAATGTGGCATATTCATTTGGATTTTCAAGCTCTTTTCTCACAAATCCGGCTATAAAAGCAGATCCTAAATTATCCACATCAGCCCTTAGTACACCGAGTCTCTTAATTCCTTTTTGGATTTCATCTCCCGTTTTTTCTGCCAACTCATTAAAATTCATAACCCGGTTACAGGAATCCCTTGCTGCATAATCAGCCACCCAAATCCGGGCAGACATCAGTGAAGATGTATTAGATCCGTTTTTGGCATAAATTCTTACCAAACTGCCCTCTTTTCCGAATTTTTCCAGTGATTCTAAAGTTTCTGCAACCAGCCAATGCTTTTCATGTAATGACGGTATCGGCACATACATTTCTGCATCCGGCTTTTTATTAAGTACTCCGAATAATGTTTTCTTATCTTCAAGAATTGATTTCCCCAATCCATATAATCCGTTACAAATATCACAAACCTCTATCTCTTCTTCATTTTCTCCTTCATTGTCATATTGACCGGCATAGTATGGAGTCACATGCCCGGATACAGTATGACAAAAAGCACATTCTCTCTCATTGGCTTCCACCGTATTGATTGTACTCTGCTCATCAAACAACCCTGCCAGCATCTCTAAACTGTATCGTTTTTGTTTTGATTCGGAAATCTTCTTATTGATATCCTTAAATATGTTTTTCCTCTTTTCCTGAGAAGATGCCCCCATTAAATCATTTGCACAAAGAGAAATACACCCCATGCCTAAATACAACGAACCGGAAAACATATCTGTTAAGTCCCTATTGACCTTATCCGATACTTTTTTTATCATTTGACGGGTTTCATCCGTATTATCCGCCAAAATATAAAAACGCCCACCACCGCAATAAATCAAATTGGCACGCGAAAGTTGTATTTCTTCCAAGATATCATCCACAATATTTTCCAGTACCATATCCAGATAAAAAGATCTGCCGCGGAGCATTCTCATAGCCCCCTTCGACTGAATCCGATAAATAAATTTCTGAATCCCAGAAAAATCTCCTGATATCATCAAGAACATTTCTTTTTCTCTGTATTCTTTATTTGACAGAAAACAGCTTTTTTTATAATCTGTCACTCCATTCGCATCAAAATATTTTATCATCGCACCGGCAACCGCACCGGTTAGTTTGAGATGGTCATATAATGAAATGTCTCTATATTCAGAAATCTTTGTGGTTGAAGGTACATATGCCATCGTATCCTCTAAAATACGGAGAAGTTCATTATTTTCCATTTCCAGCGGGCTTTTTTTCTTAAAATTTTCAGAAAGATACTGCATAATAGAATTATATTGTCCTGCTGTAGCAGATTTACTTAATGAATTCGGATAATGATATATTTTGTCAGCATCAAAAGGTTTTAGCAGAAAATAAGATGATTCCCCTTGCTTAGCAAATACATTGAATATATTTTCAAGGCAAGCATTTGCATCGAATCCGAATTCTGTATCAGTTGAATCTTTATTCTCACGACGGTCAAGACCGGCTGCAATATTATCTGCCTCGTATACTACATAAGCAAGGTCATCATTTTTTAATTTTGCATTAGACAAATCTTTACCGTGATGATATGCAATACATCTCAGCAATTGTTTATCTAAAGATGTATCAGATAAAAATTGTGCAAGAAAATTTTTTCCTAATATCGGATGCTTTTTTCTCTCACAAGTTGCTCTTTGACACACTTTTCCAGTGTCATGTAACAATCCGCCTTTTGTTACTAAAGAAACCTTATTATTCATTTTTTCCTCTCAGTAGTTCAAAATAAATAAATTCTAATCTCATTTAAATTTTACATATTCAAAAACTAAAATGCAATGAAATATTATAGACGGAAAGAAATTAACAAGCCGATTCATATACATAAAACACCATCATTACACAAGAAAAAAGCACCTACATCTCTGTAAGTGCTTTTTCATATCTATCAGCAGCTTCCTATCCTCCCGGGCCGCTTCCAGCCAAGTACTTTCGGCGTTTGTGAGCTTAACTTCCGTGTTCGGCATGGGTACGGGTGGTTCCTCACAGCTATCGCCACTGAATCTTTGAGAGTCTGTTC
>QWCH01006109.1_pt1 | contig 9860 bp, 10 predicted proteins | sample 1972671 | NCBI WGS metagenome assembly QWCH01 (sample SAMN09866713, study PRJNA288562) | Human gut metagenome isolate term3_stool, whole genome shotgun sequencing... | isolation source: gut | host: Homo sapiens | place: USA: California | reverse complement strand
TAATTGAAGTATAGAATTAAATAGAGATGTAAACAAGACTTAGCAAATGAAAAGCGCCCATACAAATCATTTTATATGATTTGATGGGCTTTTTTTATAGTATTAGCAGATCAAATTGATTGCTCTATTTTACCAGAAAATGATATGCTACAATATATAATTTTGAATGATTCTGAAAGTATAAAAACTGAAATGTATATGCCTGAAGAATTTGATATGCTTTGTTATTCGCAAAATAGTTATATTCAAAAATATATGCACTTACAAAGCCGAAATATACAAAAAATCGCATCTGATTTTTCGAAAAAAGACAAAAATTATGTATGTTTATTCTAAAAAAATGCAATTTTATTGAAAATTAAATTAAAGATAAATTGCTATTTATACTTTATATATAGTAATATTTACCTAGTAAAAAGAATATCTGATTTTAAGTATGGTTCTTTTTACTAAGTTACTGACTCTGAAAAAGGCTCAGAGCATGGCTAGAGGATTTTAAGTATGGTTCTTTTTACTAAGTTACTGACTGCCAGTGCTTAAAAAGTTGTTATGTGTCGATTTTAAGTATGGTTCTTTTTACTAAGTTACTGACATGGTATTCGGCCAACATCTGCAAACCTTCGATTTTAAGTATGGTTCTTTTTACTAAGTTACTGACTAGTTTCGTAGTACTTCCAGAACGTGTACGATTTTAAGTATGGTTCTTTTTACTAAGTTAGATTTTAAGTATGGTTCTTTTTACTAAGTTACTGACTAATAGGTTGTTTTATCGTCAAACCCCCGTGATTTTAAGTATGGTTCTTTTTACTAAGTTACTGACAAAGGGCAACAAAAAAGCCACATGAATATGATTTTAAGTATGGTTCTTTTTACTAAGTTACTGACGTTTTAGTGATTCTTTTAGGTGATGAAACAGATTTTAAGTATGGTTCTTTTTACTAAGTTACTGACATTGTGATGTGTTCTTACCTTTGTTATATGATTTTAAGTATGGTTCTTTTTACTAAGTTACTGACGATGAATGTAGATGATTTAAGAGAGTTAGGATTTTAAGTATGGTTCTTTTTACTAAGTTACTGACTGAGGACCTCTGTTTAATGCGTAAGTGCCGATTTTAAGTATGGTTCTTTTTACTAAGTTACTGACTCAAAAGGTGCTCAAAGGTTTATTGCGAAGATTTTAAGTATGGTTCTTTTTACTAAGTTACTGACAACATCGCCTTTTCTTGAAGAGCCATACTCGATTTTAAGTATGGTTCTTTTTACTAAGTTACTGACGCTGATGGAATTGAATATCTAGTTGATAGAGATTTTAAGTATGGTTCTTTTTACTAAGTTACTGACAATATGCAGAGTGAAAGTACTATCAGTCCGATTTTAAGTATGGTTCTTTTTACTAAGTTACTGACTTTAATTCACCGCCAGCCATCCACCTACGAGATTTTAAGTATGGTTCTTTTTACTAAGTTACTAACTTATCAGAAGAAAACTCATATCCATTATTGATTTTAAGTATGGTTCTTTTTACTAAGTTACTGACCAAAAATTAGTGCATGATGGTCATGAAGTGATTTTAAGTATGGTTCTTTTTACTAAGTTACTGACAATAGATTTTGCCATAGTATCTAAGAACGCGATTTTAAGTATGGTTCTTTTTACTAAGTTACTGACGGATTTGCAAAGGTTGTTCCTGTACCTGCGATTTTAAGTATGGTTCTTTTTACTAAGTTACTGACGAAAGCTATTTTGACGAAGCCGTGTATGTGATTTTAAGTATGGTTCTTTTTACTAAGTTGCTGACTCGGTATTGATTAATTGGCCGTTATCTCTTGATTTTAAGTGTGGTTCTTTTTACTAAGTTACTGACATCTTCATCTTTAGTTTAGTTAACGGATTTTAGATGACTAAATTTATTTGTATTATTTGAACTCTTATCGAAAAAAAGACCAGAAAGATTTAGATTATATAATTTGATGATTTCCTTCTGGTAAAAATCCTTATGGTAGTTCTTAAGGGGTGTTTTCATTTGTATTATTTGATCTTGTTTATTTGGTGTAACATTGACTATCACATACTCACATATACCCTCTGTTCTTGTAGGAAAACCTCAACCAACAAGGCCTGAGCTAATGATTTTTGTGTAGTGTTTGAATGTTTCTTTTCCATAATTGTCCGCAAAGTTGGGTTGTAGGTGGTTTTATGGATGGTATACATATTCACAGAACCAAAAGTTACGATGAATGTGGATATGATAGCTGAAAGAAGTATGCAGATGATTGATTTTCTTTTTTTGAATAATGCTAGTAATACAAGTAAACAGAATAATGTATGTACGATACGTTTCCAACAATTTAATAGTAATGCGATACACATGGCGTATCGTATTTTTTGTTTAATGTATCCTTTAATACGTTGTTAATTAAATAACATAATCCGATTTCTAAAATGAGGATTCCAATTTGAAGATAGATCATACTATCACTTCCTTTTTGTTTTATCTTACAGCATTGTTAGAAAGATTTCCTGGCTTATGCAGTATAATAAAGTGGGTGAGATTATGTATAAAATAATGATTGTAGAAGATGATGAACTCATCTCAAAAAAGTTGGAATCGTTTCTTAAATCTTGGAATTATGATGTTAATCGAGTTGTTGATTTTTTTAATGTGATGGATGCGTTTCAATCCTTTAATCCAGACTTAGTGTTAATGGATATAACACTATCATATTTAAATGGATATTTGTGGACGGAAAAGATTCGTGAAGAATCCAAAGTTCCAATTATCTTTATTTCGAGTGCTACAGACAATATGAGTATTGTGATGGCTATCTCTAAGGGTGCGGATGACTTTGTATGCAAACCATTTGATTTAAATGTTCTAGCTGCTAAAATCACGGCAATATTAAGACGTAGCTATGATTTTGTATCCAATCATAATATCCTTGAATATCAAGGTGTACGCTTTAATTTAGATGATAATACAGTAAGTTTTCAATCTTCTCAAATGGAATTGAGCAAGAATGAGGCTAAGATCCTACGTTTACTTATGGAAAAGAAGGGGACGATTGTATCTCGAGATAGTTTAATGGAATATTTGTGGAAAACGGATTTTTATGTGGATGAAAATGCATTAAGTGTGAATGTGAATCGTTTGCGTAAAAAGTTAGAGAGTATTGGTATTGTGGATTTTATTCAAACAAAAAAAGGGTTGGGATATAAGATATGAAGTTGTTTAGTCATTATTTAAAAGATCGACGTTTGTTTATAGTTATATATACTTTTAGTCTTTTGACATGCTATGTTGTATTTAAACTCTATAATTTAGAACTTGAAGCTTTTACATATGCCTTTATGCTTTTATGTGTATTGTTGGTGGTTTGTTTCTTTTGGGATTACCACAAATATTATAAGAAACACCAAACACTAGTAACACTTCAATCCAATAGTAATATTTCTTTGTCTTGCGATCTTCAAGATTCTTCATTGATGGGAGAGGATTATCATAAAATCTTAGTGGCTATGAAAGAGTATCATGATGAATATGTTATTTCTTCAGAAAATAAAATGCATGATCTAGAAGATTATTTTACGATGTGGGTGCATCAGGCCAAACTTCCCATTGCCGCTATGAAATTGTTGCTTGAAGATGAGAAATTGAGACGTAGTGAAATCAAGTTACAACTCTTACGAATGGATCAATATACAGATATGGTTTTAGCCTATTTACGATTACATAGTACGCATACTGATTTCTTATTTAAAGAATTAGAATTGGATGATTTAATTCGACAATCGATTCGTCGCTTTTCTACAGAATTTATTCGTAAACACATTCAGTTGAGCTTTAAAGAAACTGGAGATGTGATTTTGAGTGATGAAAAGTGGCTTGTGTTTGTGTTGGAACAAATTCTTTCGAATAGTCTTAAATATACCAATGAAAATGGTTTGATATCTATATATATGAAGACTAAACATGTCTTAGTTATTGAAGATACGGGTATTGGTATTAGTGCAAGTGATTTAAATCGTGTGTTTGAAAAGGGATATACAGGCATGAATGGGCGTAGTGATAAAACAGCAAGTGGTCTAGGTCTATATTTATGTAAAAATATTTTGGATATGTTGAATCATAAAATAACGATTGAATCAAATGTTGGTAAAGGCACTCGAGTGATATTGGATCTTACGTATTTTGAAGGAAGAATTGAGTAATCTTACAATCTTGTAAGATGAGTGTTAGCTGAATCGATGGCTGCATTTTTGGATTCTTTGTAGAATTTTGGTGTACATGGAGGTAATGAATATGGCATTATTGGAAGTAAAAAATTTGAAAAAAGTATATACAACAAGATTTACACAGAATCAAGTACAGGCATTGACCAACGTTAATTTTAGTGTGAATAAAGGCGAATATGTCGCTATTATGGGAGAGTCTGGATCTGGTAAGACAACACTATTAAATATCTTGGCAGCTTTGGATAAACCAACAAGTGGACAAGTCTTATTACATGGTAAAGATATTACGCATATTTCAGAAAAGGAAATTGCGAACTTTCGAAGAGAACATTTAGGTTTTGTATTCCAAGATTTTAACTTATTAGATAATTTTAATAATCGCGACAATATTTTCTTGCCTTTGGTTTTAAGTAAGAAAAAATACCCAGAGATGAAAAAAAGATTGGATCCAATTGTCAAACAACTAGGGATTGAGAATATTTTAGATAAGTTTCCATATGAAATCAGTGGTGGACAAAAGCAGCGTGTAGCTGTTGCTCGTGCCATCATCACAAATCCAGATCTAATTTTGGCTGATGAGCCAACGGGGGCATTGGATTCAAAGAGTACAGAGGAACTTTTACATTTGTTTGGAACCATCAATGCGAATCAACAAACAATTGTAATGGTAACCCATTCGACAAAGGCGGCAAGTCATGCTTCTCGCGTATTATTTATTAAGGATGGAAAGATCTTCCATGAAATTTATAAGGGAAACAAGAATTTAGATCAGATGTACCAATGTATTAGTGATACGTTGACATTACTAGCTACAGGTGGTGTGCATCATGAGTAGAGCTTTCTATTTAAATTTAGCTGTAGATAATTTGAAGAAGAATGCGCGTACCATCATTCCTTATATATTAACGAGTGTCTTAACGACAATGATGTTGTATATGGTTGTTTCTTTGGCAAATAATCCACATTTAAATGAAATTGTAGGAGGAGCATCTATAAAGCAGTTATTAGGTTTTGGCACTGTGATTATTGAAATCTTTGCGTTTATTTTCTTGTTCTATACACATAGTTTCTTGATTAAAAGAAGACAAAAAGAATTCGCATTATTCTCTATATTGGGAATGGAAAAGAAACACTTAGCTCGAGTTTTGTTTTATGAAACATTAATAACTCTACTTGTTTCATTAATTTTAGGAATTGGATTAGGTGTTTTACTGGATAAAGCGATGTTTTTGGTTATCGCAAAAATGATTGGTGCAGATATTGTACTCGGCTTCTACTTTTCTTTTTTTGGCATGAGACAATGCGCTCTTGTGATTGGATTGATTTATGTATTAATCTACTTCTATTCTATGATTCGTATTCATATTTCAAGTCCGATTGAATTACTTCATTCCAATCATATGGGCGAAAAAGAGCCTAAGGCCAAATGGGTTCTTTCTATTATTGGTATTCTTTGTCTAGGAATTGGATACTATTTATCGATTACGACTAAAAATCCTTTAAGCGCACTCTACGTCTTTTTTGTGGCTATAGTACTTGTCATTATTGGAACGTATTTATTGTTTACATCCATATCAGTGACCTTCTTAAAATTAATGAAGAAAAACAAGAATTACTATTATAAGACGAATCACTTTATTAGTGTTTCTGGCATGATGTATCGTATGAAACAAAATGCGGTAGGACTAGCCAATATCTGTATTCTTTCAACGATGGTCTTAGTCATGTTGTCGACAACACTAAGTATGTGGTCAAGTATTGATAGTATTGTGGATTCACAATATCCTAGAAGTGTAATGGGAAATGGATATGGGGAAGCTGCCAATATTGATTTTGATGAAATGAATGAAGAATTGATTCGTATGGGCATTGTTCCCAAGAATCTTCTTGCGTATAAGAGATTGGATTATGCTGGATATTTAAAGAATGGAACTTTGATTACGGATTATAGTAATGAGGGCATGAATGCCGTAAATGAGATTCAAGAATTTTATTGTCTTTCGCTAAAGGATATTCAAGATTATGAAAATATCAAGGGTTCTTTAAAATCGAATGAAATTAATGTGTATTCTAATGTAGAAAAGGTTAAGGAGAAGACTTTATCTTTATTTGGAAAAGAATATGTTGTAAAGAAACAATTGGATCACTTGAAGATGGATGAAAATAATCCAAATGTGACAGAGCATTATTATATTATTGTGGATTCAGAAAAGACTTTAGAAATGATGCAAGAAGATCAGATACATGTGTATGGCGATAATGCGAGTGCAATACGTGCTTATTATTCGTTTGATTGTGATGCGAATGAGCGTGAAGTTATTAAAAAGTTAGGTCAGAATGAGAATATAAATGATTTTATTTGGACAAATAAATCGGATCAGAAACAAGGCTTGATTGAATTATATGCAGGAATCTTATTTATTGGAATCTTCTTAAGCTTCTTATTTATCATGGCAACCATTTTAATTATGTACTACAAACAGATTACAGAAGGCTATGAAGATAAGGATCGTTTTGAGATTATGCAAAAAGTAGGTCTTGAACAACAAGATGTAAAGAAGGCTATTCATTCACAGGTATTAACGGTATTCTTTATGCCATTACTTGTGGCAGAGCTTCATGTTTGTTTTGCGTATCCAATGATTGAAAAGCTACTTCATTTGTTGTTTGTGAGCGATTCATGGCTTTATATTCGTACGACAATATTCTGTTTTGTGGCTTTTGCCCTAGTCTACATTGTGATTTATGTATTAACTTCAAAAGTGTATTATGGAATTGTAAAACGAAATGCTTAATTGGATATTAGGGTTTCTCTTGATTGGATTATGTATCTATATTTATTATGTAAATCATCATGGAAAATAGTACTCGAATAGAGTACTATTTTTCTTAGGTGATATATATGTTTATAAATGGATTTGACATCTTGTGGGATGAAATTGATGATTATGTGGCCGATATTCAAAGTATTCGAAGTATCGATCAATTCATGTTTAATAAGCCGGTTACTTTCTTTTGTGGAGAAAATGGAAGTGGTAAATCCACCTTATTAGAGGCTCTTGCGATTAAAAATGGATTGAATCCAGAAGGTGGAACAAGAAATTATGAGTTTTCTACTTATGATTCGTATTCGAGTTTGCATAAACATATGCGTTTGTGGCGTTCTAGAAAACCGGATTGGATGTATTTTTTGCGTGCAGAAAGCTTCTATAATGTCGCGACAAAGGAAATGGAATATGGAGGGATTTTTTCTGAAAGATACCATGATCAATCGCATGGTCAGAGTTTCTTTTCTGTATTGATGAAACAAACAAATAAAAATGGATTATACTTTCTAGATGAACCGGAAGCAGCTTTATCTTGTCAGAATCAATTGGCCTTACTCTATTTGATTGAGGAATGTGTGAAACAAAATTGTCAATTTATCATTGCGACACACTCACCTATATTATTGGGCTTTCCAGGTGCGCAAATCTTATCGTTTGATGATGGTAAGGTATTAGAGGTAGATTATAAATCAACGTCTAGCTATCAAACGATGAAATTATTTTTGGATCGGTATGATTATTTTGTGAAAGATATTCAAGAGAATAATGAAGGAGGGATATTGTGATTAAATTAATTGCGATTGGAAAGAATAAAGATAAGGCGTTACAGTCTTTAGAAAAAGAATATATGAAGCGATTGTCGGCTTTTTGTAAGTTTAGTGAAATCGAAGTCAAGGATGAATCAAATGAGCATGTTTCTAGAGAAGCCGAAGTTTTATTGGTGAAAGAAAAAGAGGGGAATCGTGTTCTAGAAAAATTGTCGGATCAAGATTTTGTGGTATTGCTTGATCTTCATGGCAAGATGATTGATTCTGAGACGTTTGCGAAGAATTTGGATATGTGGCAAATGAAGTATTCAAATATTGTTTTTGTGATTGCGGGAAGTCTAGGACCAAGTGAAAAATTAGTTTCTAGAGCGAATTATCGTTGGAAATTATCGGATCTAACTTTTACTCATTTAATGACCCGTGTCTTGATGTTGGAACAGATTTATCGTGGTTTTATGATCAATAATGGTCGTAATTACCACAAGTAAGTGATGTAAGCGCTTTTTGTGAAATATTTTACTTGTGAAAAACTAGTCAATCAATTTATGTAGTGATATAATGGATGTGCAAAAAAATGACAGTAGGAGGAATATACATGACAAAGAGAACTGTTAAAGACCTTGATGTAGCTGGAAAAAAGGTCATCGTACGTTGTGATTTTAACGTGCCAAGAAAAGATGGTGTTATCACAGATGATAACCGTATCGTAATGGCTTTACCTACAATTAAATATTTAGTAGAAAACAAAGCTAAAGTTATTTTGATGTCTCACTTAGGAAAAGTTAAGACTGAAGAAGACAAAGCTAAAAACAACTTGGAATGCGTAGCCGTACGTTTACAAGAATTGTTACCAGATGTAAAAGTAACTTTCTGCCCAGTAACTCGTGGTGAAGAATTAGAAAACGCTGTAAATGCATTAGCTGATGGTGAAATCGTATTAATGCAAAATACTCGTTACGAAAAAGGCGAAAGTAAAAACGATCCTGAATTAGGTGCATATTGGGCTAGCTTAGGTGAAGTATTCGTTGAAGATGCATTCGGATCTGTTCACCGTGCTCACGCTTCTACTGTAGGTATCCCTACAAATATTAAAGAAAATGGATTAGGATTCTTAGTTGAAAAAGAAGTTACAATGTTAGGAAAAGCTGTTGATGAACCAGCTCACCCATTCGTAGCTATCATTGGTGGATCTAAAGTATCTAGTAAGATCGATGTTGTTGACAACTTATTGAAAAAAGCTGACAAAGTTATCATCGGTGGTGGAATGGCTTATACATTCTCTAAAGCTGTTGGTGGTTCAATCGGTACTTCATTAGTTGAAGATGACAAATTGGATTTAGCAAAAGAATATTTAGAAAAAGCTGGAGACAAATTAGTTCTTCCTGTAGATAACGTAATCGCTGATGCATTCAGTGAAGATGCTAACACTTCTGTTGCTGATGCTGGACAAATTCCTGATGGATGGATGGGATTAGATATTGGTCCTAAATCTGTTGAATTGTTCAGAAAAACTTTAGCTGGTGCTAAAACTGTAGTATGGAATGGACCTATGGGTGTATTCGAAATGCCTAAATTTGCTAAAGGTACTGAAGAAGTATGTAAAGCTATCTCTGAATTACCAGAAGCTATTACAGTAATCGGTGGTGGAGACTCTGCTGCTGCTGCAAAACAATTAGGATATGCAGACAAATTCTCTCACGTTTCAACTGGTGGTGGAGCTAGTTTGGAATATATGGAAGGTAAAACATTACCTGGTATCGCTATTATCAGCGAAAAGTAATAAGGAGATGTACTTAAGATGAGAAAACCTATTATCGTTGGAAACTGGAAAATGAACAAAAACAACGCTGAAACAAAAACTTTCTTCGAAGCTGTTGATGGTGTTGCTGCTAGCGAAAATGCTACTTATGGAATTGGATGTCCATTTACTGATTTAAGAACTGCATTGGATCACGCTAAAAACTTAGTTGTAGCTGCTGAAAACTGCCACTTTGAAGATAGTGGAGCTTTCACTGGTGAAGTTAGTGTTC
>QWCH01005698.1_pt1 | contig 9875 bp, 9 predicted proteins | sample 1972671 | NCBI WGS metagenome assembly QWCH01 (sample SAMN09866713, study PRJNA288562) | Human gut metagenome isolate term3_stool, whole genome shotgun sequencing... | isolation source: gut | host: Homo sapiens | place: USA: California | reverse complement strand
TGTGCTATAAAATACCGCCATAGAAACCCCTCTTCTCTTGGCTCAATAAACGAAACAATCCTCTCGTCCCGTATATGTGCAGGCATCCTGCCTCTGGCTTTAATGGTGACTGGGCTTCCACAAAGGGGGCATGTCCCTTTTTCATTATTTCTCAATCGAATTTTTGTTCTGTCTATCAGTGTGGTTCCATTGCAATGTGTGCAGTGCGCAAGAGCTTCATTATTCGATCTCGCAGAATAGATAAGGTATCGGCTAAATGACATCACCTTGTCTGATACCCAGTTCTTAAATTCATCAGGGATTTCCTTAACCGTTTCCATGACTGCATCAATAGGATTTGTCTCCTTGGCATGTTTTTCATCAAGACGTTTTTGTCTGACCATGTCCTGAAAACGATCCACCGCTGTCCAGTCTTTAACATCTTTTTCTGTGCTCCATTCCTTAAAAAAGCCACGCATACGATCAATGTCTGCATCCGTCCAGAAGAACATGTTCGGTGTCCATCTGCCTGTACTTTCTTTGTAATCCCAATGATGCTCATAAAGACTGATGCCATCCATTCTGTCATAGGCCGCGGTCAGCCATTTCACCTTTTCAGTGGTCAGATCCTGTGATATGTAATCATTCTTGGAGAAAAATGTTCTTAACTGAGCGCCCTTTTCTCCTTTCTTCAATTTGCCAATGGGGTAGAATGTCACCATTAAAAGGTCTTTTTCTATATCTCTGGTTGTAACGATATGTGTGCCCGCAGCTCTTTCAGCAAACCTGACCATTTCGTCCGAGGCTTCCTCTCTCGGAATCTTCGCCAATTTTCTCTTTTCCATGTAACAGCCTCCTACAGAAGATCGAACAATGACATCTGGCCAGACAGTTCGCTGCTTTTGGTACTGGTTTTTTCAGTTTTCCGCTGCTTGGAAGCAGCATCTTTTTTCACTGGCTTTTCAGAAATCTGAGGTTTATCTTTTGTTTCCTGTGATTTTTTCTCATTATCTGTGATTTTTTTGGTAGTTTTTGTTGGTGTAACCGGCTTTTTTGTTATCACAGGCTTTTTACCTTTTTCCTTTTTAACAGGTTCCGGTTTTTCATGTTTGTGGTAATAATCCTCTGCCCATTCATATACAACCCGGTCTTCAACTGCAGTGGATTTGCCATTCGACTGCTTTCTAGCCTGTTCAACGATATAACTAAAGCACTTGTTCCAGGTCTTTCCCTCCTGTATCACATCTTCAGCAAGCCCCTGATCCTCTTCGCATCTTTTCATCAGGTAACCAATGACCGGATCCGCAAAATTTTTCTGAGCAGCTTTTTTCTTTTCTGCTTCCAGTTTTTCTTTAGCCTTCTGTTTTACCGGCTTTGCGTTTTCAGCTTCTGCCGCTTCGACTTCTTCCTTCGATTCATTGCCTTCCTGGCTCTCTAATTTGCCCTCTACTGCATCTTTTTCCTGCTCCCCTATTGTTTCACTGCCTGCGACCGTTTCCGTCTCTAAACGATCAGTATCAGCTTCAAGTTCCTGTTTTAACTGTTCTGACATTTGTAATCTCCTTCTCAAAATCAAAATGAAATATTATCCGCTCCGGCGATTCTCCGAACAAACTTTTTCCACGATGTCTGCGTCTAAGAATCTGGATCTGCCGTCTGCAGTTCCATTCTTCCCTGAAATAAAATGGTGTGTACCAGAATTCCTGTCCAGGTCTTGCGTCGGGCATCAGTGGATCTCCACATACCGGATTGGATATTGTATTTGCAACAGCCACCCAGCCTGCACATCCAAGCAGTGAAAGCTGTATGTAACACATCTGGGCAACAACCCGGTCTATGTCATTTGCTGTGAATAAAACCTGTGTCTGGTAATTTATCTTTTTTCTGCGGAATATGTTTGCCGCTGCTATAAGTGTTGCTCCTGCTCCGCATGCCGGATCATTGACAGATATCCATCCCTGTTTTTCCAACGTCTGCAAATTGTCATTGATCGTGAGACCTGCCATGCATTCGCACACGTTGTATGGCGTAAAGAACTGCCCCTTCCAGTGATTTCCCAGTTCAAGGCTCATGTACAGTTTTCCAAGAAAGTCCTGATCTGGATTGCGTTCCAGTGCTTCAACTACTATCGCAAAGCATTTGGCGGGCTTCTCTACCCCTCCAAGTCGGTCAATACACTCTGCATACTCTTTTTCTCTCGCAGTGTGCCGAGGTAATGTTTTGTCTACTGAATTCGCCAATGTGCAAGCCATTGCCGTCATCAGATCGGCCCATACCTGCCATGAACTACGGCTGTAACACAACTCCTGAAAGGCTTTTATAAATTCTTTCTCCGTTCCCTGTATCTTCTCCATCTGTTCCATGCCATCACCTCTTGAATCCGTGTTCTCGCATCAGCATATCTATATACTCCGGTGTTGCACGCACCCTATCCTCTTCAGCTATCTGTTCCCGGTGCTGTTGTTCTATTGCCGCATTTTCATGCGCGGTAATCTGAGCAATATATTTATTCTTCGCCTCCAGAATCCCCGGAGGAAGCTTCGCATCATTTGATTTCCGTTCAGCCAACGCTGAATATATCTTGAAAAAATGAGCTCTGACTGCATCCTGGTTCTCATCAAGGCACATCTCCCGGAAGCCAAGCCGCTTTACTGCTTCTCTTACAATCGGCGTCAGGCTTTCCATTGCTTCTTCCTGCCTGTAATATCCATACAGGCTTATAGCCTTCTGCACTTCTCCCCAGGCTTCTCCCTGGTCTTTGAGATGCGGAACTGTATATTCTGCACATTTCTCCCGTATCTCAGATATCTGAGGTGGGTATGTATGCGTGGCAAACAATTCCATCAATGCTGTTTCGCAAAGCTGATAGTCCAAATCTCCTAACATGCGATACCACATTCGAATGCTGTATTGATCCGGCATAACATTGAATGTTGGATAGGCACTTTTGATTGAAGCTCTTATAAAATCAAATTCTTTAGGTGTCACTTCAATCACCCATCCCTTCGCACCAGCCGGACGTTGCCTCCATATACTGATCCGTTGACATGTTCTTTGTAGCTGCAGGTGCTTGCGGTGTTCTGGATGCCGGCATTGAATTCTGTGAACGCTCTAACCAACCAGTGATAAATCTCTTGATTCCTCTCGGTGTCTTACGATTACGAGGGTGACTGTCAAGCCATGCCGCCATTGATCTAAACTCCTGTTCAACATCCAGTGCCGGAAACAGTTCTCTCAGTGAATTGAGATAATTAAATGTCACATCATAATTTCCTGAGCCTTTAACCAGAGGAAGAGAGATGAACGTGTTCTGCTTGGAGTCTTTAAGCTCCAAGCTAATGTTTTTATTATCTTTCTCTTTATCTTTCTCTATCTCTTTCTCTACGTCACCTATGCGTAACGGTTCCGTCACTTCAATGTCACATTGTGACGTTTTTTTATCTCTTAATCGTCGCATTCTCTCAGCACTAGCGCTCTCAGAACCTGTCATTTTAGCGCACTCCGACAGTGAATATTCGGTTTCGTCAATCAGCTGCATGAGGTCCTGCTGAATCAAAAACATAACCGTCACTCTTACATTTTCAACTTCTTCGTCCAGGTCCAGGGCAAGCTCGTCATAGAATGTTGCTTCTACTCCCTCGAAGTAAAGTCTTCCATCCTGTTTCATCGCCACAAGAAGCATTTTCAGGTAAATAATTGTGTAGGTGTCTCCTCCGGCAATCTTCCGAAGTTTTTTGATAGCCTTCTGACGGAAAAATCCGTCAGGAAGCTTTAACCAATAATATCTTTTCGCCATAAGTTCCTCCGCTTAGTAGATTACTTTTGAGCCATCATCTGTTTTAATTACTGTCACAGCCTGGCCAAATCTCGCTTTCATGGCATCGTCATGAGTGATTGCCATAATCTTCACATCGGAATACCGATCACGGATCGTCTCAAGGGCATCTACATAAGCCTGTGCGCCCTCATCATCAAGGAATGGTGGTTCATCAATAAAGAGCATTCCAAGCTGTATTCCTGCCGCTGTTGCCTTGATCTCGGACAGTGCAAGGATAACGGCAAGAGAAGCTTTTACCTTCTCGCCTCCGCTCTTGGAAGCATATGGAAGAGTTGTCTTGCCATATTCGTTGATCAGAACATCCAGCGTTGCCTTGTCTCCGTCCTTTCCTTTGACGGTGCGCTCCATCACAAATTCCACTCCCATCGTTCCACCAGTCATCTGGCCAAGAATATTGTTCGTAGTATCTGTGATATGAGGAATGATGTTCCTGATGATCTGATGTGGAACTCCGTCCTGTGAAAAAGCCTGCTTTAATGCTTCGTAACAGTCCGCTCTGCCGGCAGCTACAGCAATTCCATTATTCAGCATGGAGATTTCGTCTCGCATGGTATCGATATTTTCCAGACGTTCAAGGAGTACTCCCTTCTGGATCTGCAGTTCTCCAAGAGTTTCCTTGTTACTGCGAATCTGCCTGTCTGTTTCTTCTACCATATCTGTCGAAAATGTTTCCTTCATTTTTTCTATCATGGTATCCATACCAGTCAGCTGAGAAGAGAGAATGAATTTTCTGTCAGTAAGTTTTTCCATCTCTTTTTCCATGCTCTCAATCCTTTCAAGAACATGCTGCTTTCTTTCTTCGTAAACAGGAAGTTCTTTTTCCTGTTCTACATAAGTCTGCAGGTGAGCCATCTGCTGTTTGATCTGTTCCTGTCTGTCAACTGATTCCGACAATTTATTAACTGTTTCCGTTATCTCAGAAGCCTTTGATTTGACCTGTAGCAGATTTTCCTCGCACTGCCCTATATTTTTATCGTTCGATTCCTTTTCGGCCTCTAAACGGGCAATTTCGAGTTTGTTCTGCTCCACAGCTTTCTTTATGCGTTCATATTTGGAAAGTTCTGTTACAGATGCGGTCAGAATAGCGAGGCGTTTAGGATCGTATCCTATTCTTTCAATCTCTTCCTGCTTGTCAGCTATTTTTTTGTCGCGCTCAGATGTTAATATCTCAATCTCTTCCTCGCATTTTTTTAGATTGTCCAGCTCAACCGGAAGGCTTTTGACATCTTCGACTGCTTTCGACAGGAATCTGCAGCTTGCGCTCTCGATATCCGGGCACCCAGAATTCTTCATGAATTCTTCCTGCTGTCTTATCTCAGTAATTCTTTTCTGTCGATAATCCCGTCGGTTTTCCGCTCCTGATATCTTCTGCGAATAGGATGAATCAATTTCGTGCAATTCGTTTTGAGCCGTAGAATACAGGTATCTTTTTTCCTGCTGGTGCTCGATTTCTTCCCTTTGCTTTGCCAGTGTGTCAAGGCTTTCTTCCAGATCGTCTGGAATCTTAAATGTCAACTGCGAAATCTGATTGCGTATCTGGTCGTTTCGGAACTTGCTCTTATCAATAAGTCTCTGGTAACGGTCAGCCTCTTCGGTGTAACCGTTCAATGTCTCTTTGGCATTTTTGTATTTAATAACGTCCTTTTCTACGCCAGAAAGCTGCAAAGATAATTCTGAATGCTGTTTTGCTTTTTCCCGTATCACATCCGCCATTTCCAAAAGGTTATTGCACGCTGTCAGCGTCTGCTTTGAATATTCCAGGTCATGTTCCATGGCACTGCATTCCTCGGAGCATTCTTTTAATTCACTTCTCGCTTTTTCGCTTTCTTTCTCTGCCTCAGATATTTTTTCCTGACGTTCGAGCAGTTTTCTTCTGGATTCATCCAGATTTTCAAGTTCTTCCTGCTTTTTATGAATATCTTTTTCTACTGTCTCCAGTTCTTCCTCTGGATTTCCCTGAGCCTTAATGAAGTCAGTCTTGATCCGAACGGCTTCTTTTTTAGAAGCAAGCTCCTTTCTTGCATCCGCAAGCTTCTTTCTGGCATCCAGTTCCATTACTCCATAGATTCCAAGCCCGAGCAGATTTCCAAGGATAGCAATACGTTCATCTTTCTTCGCCTGCAAGAATAATCCATACTGGTCCTGCATGATCAATGCGCAGCTGCGAAATGTCATGCTGTCCATACCAAGAAGCTTCTCGATTTCAGCCTGTGTGTCAATGATTCTTTCCTTGGACAGATTCATCCAGTCAGCACTTTCTTCCTGATACTGCGACAAGTTCAGTGTTGGTTTTCCGGATTTTGTTCTGGTGCGGACTACCCGGAATCGTTTCTCTCCGATGTCGAAAATAAATTCTATGGAACCGCTTCTTGCATCCTCTGTACCTCGGATCCACGCCTTGCAGTCGCCCTCACGGGTTTCTTCAAACAGGCAATCCACAATAGCATCCATGAAAAGGCTGCTCTTTCCTGCACCGTTTACTCCATTGATCGTGCAAAATGAAATGTCTGAAAAATCAAAACTTTCTTCCTTGTAGTTTCTGTAATTCCTTACCGAAATAGATACCGGCTTAAACACACCGTGAATCTCTGCAGTGGTACTCTGTTTCATGGCTTCTGCTATGATTGGCTCGGCAAGCTCCACGATTTTGTCTGGATTCTTAAATGTCTTTTCCTCCAACCATTTTTTCAGATTCAACCTTGTGTCGCTTTCCTCCGAGAGAAGCCCGCGGTTCGTGATGTCAATGGTGCTTTCTGCTTCAATATCTGCCACATAGAATGCACCAAGCTCATACAGGTTCTTTTGCAGTAGCGGAATGTTGAGCGCCTTTTTCTGCTCAGATGTGCAGGAATACCGCACCCGGACTATCTTATCCGTCACATCTTCTGAAATGCCTGTTCTGTGAAGATACATAGCTCCTTCACGGATATAGTCGCCAGCTTCATCAGGATCCCAGGTGATAGTGTGGAACTGTCTGTATGGGGTAGTGCATTTATGTCCTTTTACCAGAGTGCCTTTCTCATTAAATTCATGAATCCAGAATCCACGATCCTGTCCTTCATCATTAAAATTCATTGCATTGATCGCTCCGGAATAGAATACATTGTCAAGTCCTTCAATGATTTGCGGGCGATGGATATGGCCAAGAAGCACCGCCTCATATCTTGCGGCCATTAAAGCTTCTCTTGGAATGACCGGCTCAAAGTTTGTGAAGAAGGAGGTCTGCCCTGATTCCATGTTGCAACCAGGAACCGTATAATGTGCCATGAGAATCGGTGTCTTTTCACACTCTGCTCTCAATGCAAAAACCATATCTGAAATATATTTCGTCCATGCAAGATTTTCTTCGTCTGCAGATAAACCAGGGAATTTTGCTCTGAACTCCTGTTTGTCAAATCCCGGCAGGCAGGCAATGTCTGCCCATGGAGTCTTTATTACTCCTGGTTCTGTAACAACATCTACATTTCTAATATTAAGCAGCATCCGTTCAAGAACTCTAAACTGAGCAGCTCCATCGTGATTTGGAGTGCCTCGCATCACGATCACATACTTCGAAAAATGTGCTAATGATGTAATGATGTTCGTTGCCGTAATCATTTCGTCTGAATACCTCACGGGGCCAACCTGTTCCTGGTGAAAGATATCTCCTGATACACAAACGATATCCGGTTTCTCTTCTATAGCTACCTGTACCATATATTCCAAACATTTTACTGTATCCTGCGAACGGAGATTTACTCCGTCCACTACAGGTCCTTTAAACTGGCCAATATGCCAGTCAGCAGTATGAAGTATTTTCATTTGCTCATCTCCTTTACTGTTGCCTTCATTGCTGTGATCATGTTCTTTAATTCTGTTTCCAAAAGCGAAAAGTTCTCCTCGCTAATTCCGCAGAATTCAACGCCATCATCTCCCATCTTTTCTCCGATAAAGAGAATATTTCCAACAATGGGGCATCCATGTTTATCAAACTCGTAAAGATAACTTCCGATCAGATTTGCTTTGTTCGGCTTCAGTCTTCCCTCTTCATCGATCAGCATACTCACACACTTCCCTGGTTCTTTAACAGGGCTGGATGGCATTTTCAGTTCTGTGTATAATCTCTTTGGCATTACATGTTCTACAAGGTCACAGCCATTCCCGATCAAGCCATACAAGACTTTATTCTGTTCTCTCATGGTTCCTTCTGGAAATTCATGTACGGACATTTCCAGTTCTGTTGATACCTTTATTATTTTCATCTGCGCCCGCCTCCTCTCTGACATTTAATGCAAAGTGGCTCTCCGAATTTATTGATTGAATATTCATAAACTCTTTCATTTATGATCTCACCACATCTGGAACACTGGAAATCTGCCGATCTATCTGGCTCTGGTTCTGGCTCCGGTTCAGGAACAACATCCGGCTCCTGCATTGGTGGATAGTCATTTTCGATTTCTGTATCCGAAGCATATGCCGGATTGTCCAGATCATCCTGAGTAAATACCGTGCTTTCAGATTCGAAATCCACACTCTTAACTGCTATCTGTTGTGTGCCAAACATATTATTTACAGAGTTCATGCCTTGTGTCAGCATTGCCTGTCTGACCTGTGGATCCGAGAAATCAGGTGAAAAGATAACTGTTGGGATAGCGAAATTTTTCAGCAGTTCCGCCTTTGTGTATGTACCTTTTACGCCAAGCAGAGCTCTTATAACACGAAGCTTCGCACCAGTCATAGCCTTTTCAGCCCAGGTCTTTTTCAGCAGTGCCATGTTTACCATGACGGAGCGTTCAATGTATCTGTCTCTATCTTCTTTCGCAACCACAAAGGCCTGGCATTTCTTCCCCCATTTATTCTTGGATTCCACCCATTGTCCAGAAAAGATTTCCGCAGCTGCCTGTGCCTGTTTTTCATCAGTAATGCCTTTTGCAGCTTTGTCCGCGAATTCAATGCGGTACTTCTCTTCTTCATCTTCCAGGCAGATCACCTTCTGGTCAGTTTCTGTTCTGGCTGTTCCGTCAGCCTTGCGCATAGCACCCTGAGCCTGTGCACGGTATGTAACGCGGTCAATGCGTTCGCCATAGGTTTCCTTGGGATTGAACTGGATACCGGCCGCCATAGCCATTTTGTTGAGCAATGGCTTAGATAAGGAAAACACATCTTCCCAGATATCCCTTCCTCTCTCATCCTGCTTCCCAGTCTTAACTGAGCCAACCTTGAAAATGTCTCCGCTGTTTTCGCCCAGATCAACCGGAACCTCTTCTACATGGAATTTGTAGAATGGATTAAGTTGCACATCCGTTGCTGTCGGCACCAGCAGGTTATAATTTTTGTATGCCGTTATAACTTCCGGTAAGCTTCCTAAAACCTCTTTCATCTACTTGATAACCTCCTATTTTTGTGATAAAATGACGATGACTTTAAAAACAAAGGGTCGATAACCTGTTTTTAAAAGTTCTGACTGGTCTTGGATAGGATCGTGGGTGCCGTCTACACTCCGCTTTCCCCTTATTATCCAAGACCTTTTTAATGTTCATCACCTCCTATAAACCAATTCAGAAACCCAAACAGTGCGATGCCGAATATTCCAACAAAAACTATTTCTGAGCCAATTTCATGGCTTCCTCTTTCGAGATAAAGCTTATTTGAAAGCATATTGTAAAGAATCGTGCTTGCCAGGACTGGAAGTGCATACTTCAAAGCTCTTGCAATAAAAAGGATTCTCTTTCTCACTTTCTCTTTCTTTTTGCGGATGTAGTATTTCTCATATTCTGCCTCATTGAATTTTCGCACCACGGACAGATATACCCTTGTTTTGGAATCTTCTGTGATATACTTATATTCCATGTCTTTGCACATATCTGGCACCTTGCATACATTCATTTCCTTGCCTCCTTGTCAATGAGAATCAATTCCTTTGCGATAACGCTCTGCAATGCCATTCTGTCCATTTCGTGCCAGCTGATCGGCACCGGGCTGTTGTCCATTGCATTCAGGATCCGCTCTGCGGCCTGATGATATTTTTCAAGATCTTTTGCTGTCAGCATCTTTCCCTCCTATACTGCCAGGCGAAGCT
>QWCH01005689.1_pt1 | contig 9890 bp, 5 predicted proteins | sample 1972671 | NCBI WGS metagenome assembly QWCH01 (sample SAMN09866713, study PRJNA288562) | Human gut metagenome isolate term3_stool, whole genome shotgun sequencing... | isolation source: gut | host: Homo sapiens | place: USA: California | reverse complement strand
CCCCCGTACCGTGGCGGCAGCCAAAGAGATGCCGCGATTCGGCACAAGGTCATATTTCTCCAAAAGCAGACGGATGTGCGTCTCGTCATCGTGGTAATGGACATTTTTGATGTCATCCGGCAATCTCTGTAAAAGCAACTTGGCGTCATGTTCAATGAAAACCATGTCGCCAGTATCAGACAGCCTCCGACAGACGGCAAGAACCGCCTCTGCCGCACGCTCCGACGGCGGCAAGCCGTTTGCTTCGCTCAGTGCATGGTCAGCCACTCCGTAAAGCTCGGAGTGGATACTTTCCAGAACCGCGAAGAAAAGCATTTCCTTGGATTCGTAGAATTTATAAAACGAGCCTTTTGCGATACCGACAGCCTTTGTCAATTGATCCACTGAGGTTTTCTTCATCCCCAGCGTGACAGCACAATGTCTCGTTTCCATCAGCAACGCCTTGCGGAGCTGCTCAGTCTCGTAATCGGTAAAAGCCAAGGTCGCACCCTCCCCGAAAATATGACCGCTTTGGTTCTTCCGGTCATATTATACCGCGCTTTTTCTGGTTTGCAAGGGATGTAGAGAAAAACATACGCATTTTAACAAAAAATTATTTTCCCTTAACACATTATTTCATGAAGGCGCGCCTCTTCCTTTGGCAAAGAACTGCACCCCCCTAAAATCAAAAATGCACCCCCCTCCAAACTGTAATTGCACCCCCTTAACGGGTTTCTATCAAAATTACGGTTCTTTGCCAAAATCCCCTTCTGCGATCTGATGTCGCGGGAGGGGGGGCTTTGCGCAGGATCTTGGCCGCTGTCAGTGCGCTGCATCGCAGCGCCGTATTTACTACGCGCCGAAAACGTGATAGAATTATCGCAAGGATTTTTGCTGCGGGGTGAGGATATGCGCATAAGACGATTGCTGTGCTTGCTGTTGTGTCTGGTGCTGCTGACTGTGCTTCCGGCCTGTGCCGGAAAAAGCGGTGAATTGCCGCTGCCGGCACCGACGGCGGCGGTCACATCCGCAGCGCCTGAGCAGGGAGCGGCTGTGCCGCCGGAGGAGGATGCCTCCGGTTTTGTCCTGCTGAGTGAGGTCGTGCCGGATGTGATCCTTGAGATGCGCTACTATTCGACCTATAACTTCGTAGGCGAGCGTATCGACGGATATGAGCAGCCGGTCGCACTGCTGACCGCGCAGGCGGCGGATGCACTCAAGGCGGTCAGTGATGAGGTGGTCGCCATGGGTTACCGGCTGAAAGTGTTCGATGCCTACCGCCCGCAGACGGCGGTGACGCAGTTCGTGCACTGGGCGCAGGATGCGGACGACACCCGTATGCAGGCGTATTTCTACCCGGAGACGGAAAAGCGCGCGCTTTTTTCGCAGGGCTACATTGCCGAGCGTTCCGGCCACAGCCGCGGCAGCACGGTCGATCTGACGCTGCTGGAGCTGCGCACGGGGCGCGAGGTCGATATGGGAGGCACGTTTGATTATTTCGGCGCGCGCAGCCACACAGACTTTTCCGGCATCAGCGCGGAGCAGTCGGCCATGCGCGCGCTGCTGCGCGATGTGATGGTCCGGCACGGCTTCCGGCCGTATGCAGGGGAGTGGTGGCACTTCACATTGGAAAACGAGCCCTATCCCGATACCTATTTTACCTTCCCGGTCAGCGCCGCTTCGCTGGCAGACAAGGCCGCGTGATTTTCACACACCATCCCTCAGCGCTGCGCTGAGGGATTTTTCTGTCCTAAAACTTTTTGCCCCGCGCACAATACCGTTGCGGGGCTGGCGTATTTATGCTATGATAACGGATAACCGCGCACCGGCGCACAGCGCACGCAGCGCGCGGCAAGCGCCCCTATGAAGTTTGTAGATCAGAAAGGACGATACGAAGATGAAACCGAAATTTGACGGCTATGCGGCACAGTACGACGCATGGTTCATGACCAATGAAAACCTGTTCCAGAGCGAGCTCCGCCTGTTCCAGAAAGCGCTTGGCGACATTTCCGGCAAGCGCGTGCTCTCCGTCGGCTGCGGCAGCGGCCTGTTCGAGAGCATGATCGACTGTAGCGGCATCGAGGGCATCGAGCCCTCGCGTGACATGGGTGCGATCGCGCAAAAGCGCGGCGTGAACGTGATCTCGTTCGGCGCGATCGAGGAGGCAGAGCTCGAGGACAACGCCTACGACGTGATCTATCTCAACGGCAGCTCCAGCTACATGGAAGACCTGGCGTATGCGTTCAACGTCTGCAAGAAGGCGCTCAAGCCGAACGGAACGTTTATTTCGCTGGATGTGCCCAAGGAGAGCGCGTTCGGCTTCATGTACCTGCTGGCAAAGGAAGCCGGCACGTTTGACCACCCTTCGCTCAACGGCGTCATGCCCGAGCTGCCGTACCCGCTGGAGCTGTGCTGCGCGGGTGTGTGGCACTCCACTGAGGAGAAGATCGACGCGCTCAAGTCGCTCGGCTTCCATGACTTTGCATTCTATCAGACGCTGCTGCGCAACCCCATGTACACCAACGAGGTCGTGGAGGACGTTGTGCCCGGCTATCAGAGCGGCGGTTATGTCGCGATCATCGCACACAAATAAGCGAGGCACGAGGTGAAGCTTTCACAGAGGATCTATGCGTGCGCTCAGAAGCTCTGGCCGCAGTATCTGAGCCACCCCTTTGTGGTGCAGATGGCGGACGGCACGCTGCCGGAGGAGAAGTTCCGGTATTATATGCTGCAGGACTATCTGTACCTGCGCGACTATGTGAAGATCTTTGCGGCCATCATCCAGAAGGCCGATGATTTTGAGCAGATCCGTTTCCTGAGCACGCAGCTCTCGGACACGATCGGTGAGACGTATCGCACACACCTGCCGTATATGCGGCGTCTCGGCGTCACGGATGCGGAGATCGACGCCGCGCGCCCGCACATCGACAACAGCGCCTATACGCACTATATGATCTGCGAGGCGCAGGCGGGCGATGTGCTGACCGGACTCGTGACGCTGCTCAACTGCTCCTGGAGCTATGCGTATGTGGCCGAGCAGATGACCGCACGCTATCCGAACGCGCTTTCGGATGAGCGCTACGGCGCGTGGTTCGCGGGCTATGTGTCGGATGCCTACCGCCAGACCAATCAGGATCTGATCGACCGCATCGACGCGCTTGGCGCTTCCGTCGATGAGGCGGCGGTGCAGCACCTGTGTGAGATCTTTGAAAACTGCTGCCGGTTTGACCTGCGCTTTTGGGACATGGTCTATACGATGGGGCAGCAGCGTGCGCCCCTGTGCAGCGGCGAAGCATGAAACACCGGCGGATGCGCCCTGCGCGCATCCGCCGGTTATTTTGCGGGGAATGAAAAAAGGGAGACCGGATGTTCCGGCCTCCAGCGATGTAGTCAGCAAAGTTTGCAAGACAGGGCTGACCGCAGCATCTTTAGTATAGGGTCAGGCGCTGCCGCTGTCAAGAGAAAAAATAGCAGAAAGATGCAGAAATTCCGAAAACAAGAATCGACAAATATTTCTCCGCGAAAAGTGAGATTTTGCTTGACAAGCGTGCTGCAAATCATTATAATGAAAAAGCTGCATCGGGGTGTAGCGCAGATGGTAGCGCGCATGGTTCGGGACCATGAGGCCGCGAGTTCAAGTCTCGCCACTCCGACCATATCCTCTGAAACTACGGTTTCAGAGGATTTTTTATAAGTAATTAAATACAGGGGATTGGCACAATGCGTCAGTACGAATGCAAATGTCTTAATTGTGGGCGGAAGCGTCAGTTTGCTTTTACACCTCCGTATCCCCAATTCGGAGAAACATTTTTAAGGCACTGCGCCGCATGCGATTCAGATACTGTACATACAAGAGTATTAACAAAGAAAACTGCATCTGAATTGCGTGCCGCAGCACACGAAAACGCTCTGCGTCAGTCGATTATAGATAAATGTACGGAAAAAGGGTTTCAGTGCCGGTTCTTGCATCAATCAGTAATTGTTACCACGCATTTAGCGGATTGGTGTTTCGATTATCACGAAGTCAAAATTACTCTATACCATGAAAGCACCATAAAGGTCAACTTGAAAACAGGGGATTATGCGAAATCTCATGTTCAATTTTGGGAGCAAAAAATGAAACCATTGGATGTGATTGAATATATTGCGGCTCATGATGCGTGGCGCGCAAAGTATCCCATCTGAGGACTGTATGGGAATTATTCTCTTGCCGACTGCAAGCATTGATATATCTGTATTTTGAAGTCCTATAATCACACGCTTCATCACGTGGAGCAAGCTGTATGGTTTGCTCCGAATTTTTATATCCGCAAAGACACAGAGGCCGCGATCACACGATCGCGGCCTCTTTTCGTATGCGGTTATCCGGCAGCTCAGAACAGACCAATGATCCTGCCGTTTTCGTCCACGTCGATCTTCTCGGCGGCGGGGACCTTGGGCAGACCCGGCATGGTCATGATCTCGCCCGTCAGGGCCACGATGAAGCCCGCACCGGCGCTGACCTTCAGGCTGCGCACAGTGACGGCGAAATCCTTGGGCGCGCCCAGCAGAGTGGGATCATCCGACAGGGAGTACTGCGTCTTTGCCATGCACACCGGCAGATCGCCGAAGCCGAGCTCTGTGAGCCGCTCTGCCTGCTTCTGGGCAGCGGGGGTCAGCACGGCCTGCGCGCCGCCGTAGACGCGCTGCACGATGGCGTTGAGCTTTCTGACAAGCGTCGTGTCGGTGGGGTAGGAGAAAGTGAACGTCTCCGCGCTCGGCTGCTCGCACAGGCGCACGACCTCTTCAGCAAGTGCCTTGCCGCCCTCGCCGCCCTTGGCCCAGACCTCGGAGAGCACAGCGCGCACGCCGAGCTCCCGGCATTTCTCCTCCACGAGCCGGAGCTCGGCTTCCGTGTCGGTGGGGAAGGCGTTGATCGCGACCACGCACGGCAGGTGATACGTGCTGCGGATGGTGTTGACATGGTGCAGCAGATTGGGCAGACCCTTTTCCAGCGCATCCAGATTCTCTGTGTTCAGCTCGGCCTTGGGCACACCGCCGTGGCTCTTGAGCGCGCGCACGGTGGCCACGATGACCACGGCGTTCGGGCGCAGCCCCGCCAGACGGCACTTGATGTCCAGAAACTTCTCCGCGCCCAGATCTGCGCCGAAGCCGGCCTCGGTCACGACATAGTCGCCCAGCTTGAGCGCCATGCGCGTCGCGGTGACGGAGTTGCAGCCGTGGGCGATGTTCGCAAACGGACCGCCGTGGATGAGCGTGGGCGTACCCTCAAGCGTCTGCACGAGGTTGGGCTTGAGCGCATCCTTGAGCAGCGCGGTCATCGCGCCCTCTGCCTTGAGGTCGTGGGCGGTGACGGGCTTGCCGTCGAAGGTGTAGGCCACGATCATCCGGCCGAGCCGCGCCTTGAGATCGGTGATGTCGCTGGCGAGGCACAGCACCGCCATGACCTCGGAGGCCACGGTGATGTCAAAGCCGTCCTCGCGGGGCACACCCTGAATGCGCCCGCCGAGACCGTCCACGATCTGGCGCAGCTGGCGGTCGTTCATGTCCACGCAGCGCTTCCACGTGATTTGCTTGACGTCGATGCCCAGGGCGTTGCCCTGCTGGATGTGGTTATCGAGCATGGCGGCCAGCAGGTTGTTGGCTGCGCCGATGGCGTGGAAATCACCGGTGAAGTGAAGGTTAATGTCCTCCATGGGCACGACCTGCGCATAGCCGCCGCCGGCAGCGCCGCCCTTGACGCCGAACACCGGACCGAGAGACGGCTCACGCAGCGCAGCCACGGCATTTTTGCCGATCTTGCGCAGACCGTCTGCCAGACCGACGGAGGTCGTGGTCTTGCCCTCACCCGCAGGGGTGGGGTTGATGGCCGTCACGAGGATGAGCTTGCCGTCCGGACGTTCGGCGCGATCCTTGAGCAGCTGCGGGTCGATCTTGGCCTTATAGCGGCCGTACTGTTCGAGATAGGATTCGTCGATACCGGCGGTGGCGGCGATGTCCGCGATCGGGTGCATCCGGCACTGCTGGGCGATCTCAATATCCGTCATCATGTTGCGAGCCCTCCCTTATCAAATGTCAAAGTACTTCTTTGCCGACTGGAACAGCTTCATATCGTAGCAGCCGTCCACGTTCTGATACAGGCCGTCGCCGATGCGCTCGGCGTGGCCCATCTTGCCGAGGACGCGGCCGTCCGGGGACGTGATGCCCTCGATGGCCCAGATCGAACCGTTGGGGTTGACGTCCACATCCATGCCGGGCACGCCGTTAACGTCCACGTACTGCGTGATGATCTGGCCGTTGTCGGCGAGCTTGCGCACGAGTGCCTCACTGCACAGGAAGCGGCCCTCACCGTGGGAGATGGGGACAGTGTACACGTCGCCGACCTGCGTGCCGGCCAGCCACGGAGAGCGGTTGGAGGCGATGCGGGTGCGCACCAGACGCGACTGGTGGCGGCCGATCGTGTTGAAGGTCAGCGTCGGGCAGGACGCGTCCGTGTCGATGATCTCGCCGTAGGGCACGAGACCGAGCTTGATGAGCGCCTGGAAGCCGTTGCAGATGCCGAGCATGAGACCGTCGCGGTTTTTCAGGAGATCCATGGTTGCATCCCGCACCTCCGGGTTGCGGAAGAAGGCAGTGATGAACTTGGCCGAGCCGTCCGGCTCGTCGCCGCCGGAGAAGCCGCCGGGGACGAAAATGATCTGGCTGCTGCGCGCAGCGCCTGCAAACCTGCTGATGGAGTCGGCCACGTCCTGCGCGGACTGGTTGTTGAGCACGAGGATCTCCGGCTCAAGTCCGGCGCGCCGCACGGCGCGGGCGGAGTCGTATTCGCAGTTCGTGCCGGGGAACACGGGGATGAGCACCTTGGGCACGGCCACGCCGATCTTGGGCGCGACGCGTGCGGCGGCGGGGGCGGACAGCACGGGAACCTGCGTCGTATCGGCTGCCGTGCAGCTCGGGTAGACGGATTCCAGCACGCCCTCATTGAGTGCCAGCAGCTCCGAAACGGCGGCGCTGTCATCGCCGATGCGCACAATGGGCTCTGCGGTGGTGACACCCAGACGGACGGCGTCCGCCGTGTCCTCGGTGAGCTCTGCCACGATCGCGCCGGGACAGAGCGCGTTCCAGTCCACGGCCGTGTTTTCGGCGCTGAAGCCGATCTCGTTGCCGAAGGACATATTCATCACGGCCTCGCTCAGACCGTTTTCCACGGCCCACGCGGCGCGGACTTTTCCGCTGCGTGCGAGTGCGTGCAGCGCCTCCCATGCGGTCTTGACGCCGTCGGCGTCCGCACCGGAGAACAGGTACACGGGATGACCCGCGGCCTTAAACTCTGTGGAGAGCACCTCGTCCGTTTTCAGCGGCGCGATGGCAAAGGAGATGAGCGTGGGCGGCACATCGAGATCGAGGAACGTGCCGGACATGGAGTCCTTGCCGCCGATGGCGGCAGCGCCGAGCTCGAGCTGGGCGTCCACCGTGCCGAGCAGAGCGGCGAAGGGCTTGCCCCAGCGCTCCGGCTCGGTACGCAGCTTCTCGAAAAACTCCTGGAAGGAGAGGTAGGCTTTCTTATAGTCGGCACCGGCGGCGACGAGCTTCGCCATCGAGGTGTAGACCGCGTTGTAAGCGCCGATGTAGGGATCAGTACTCGTCTGCTCCGGGTCGCAGCCCCAGGCCATGACGCTGGCCTGATCCGTCTCCTGACCGGGCAGGACCGGGAACACGGCAGCCATCGCCTGCGCGGGAGAGCGCTGCGTCCTGCCGCCGTACGGCATCAGGATCGAGCCCGCGCCGATGGTGCTGTCAAAGCGCTCCACGAGACCGCGGCGGGAGGCGCAGCGGAGGCTGGATGCCATCTCACGCAGGGAGCTGAAGCGTGGCTGCGCCAGCGGCGCGCGATCCTTGCGCGCCACGCGCACACCGGCGTGCTTGACAGCGCCGTTGGTGTTGAGGAAGGCGCGGCTGAGGTCAGCGATGACCGCACCGTTCCACTCCATGACCATGCGGGCGTCCTCGGTGACGACGGCAACCTGATACGCCTCGAGGTTTTCCGCCTTGGCGGCGCGGATGAAGGCATCTGCGTCCTCAGCGGCAACGACCACGGCCATGCGCTCCTGCGATTCGGAGATGGCAAGCTCCGTGCCGTCGAGACCGTCGTACTTCTTGCGCACGGCATCCAGATCGATGCGCAGACCGTCGGCCAGCTCGCCGATGGCCACGCTGACGCCGCCCGCGCCGAAGTCGTTGCAGCGCTTGATGAGACGGGTCACGTCGCCGTTGCGGAACAGGCGCTGGATCTTGCGCTCCTCGGGCGCGTTGCCCTTTTGGACCTCGGAGGCCATGGTCGCAAGCGATTTCAGATTGTGGCTCTTGGACGAGCCGGTCGCACCGCCGATGCCGTCACGACCCGTGCGGCCGCCCAGCAGGATGACCACATCGCCGGGCGCGGGGCACTCGCGGCGGACGTTGTATGCGGGCGCGGCCGCCACGACGGCGCCGCATTCCAGACGCTTGGCGATGTAGCCCTCGTGATAGATCTCCGCCACATGACCGGTGGCGAGACCGATCTGGTTGCCGTAGGAGGAGTAGCCCGCTGCAGCGGTCTGGCACAGCTTGCGCTGCGGCAGCTTGCCGGGCAGCGTCTTGTCGAGCGCGACTCTCGGGTCGCCCGCGCCGGTCACGCGCATGGCCTGATGCACATAGGCGCGGCCGGAGAGCGGGTCGCGGATGCAGCCGCCGATGCAGGTGGCCGCACCGCCGAAAGGCTCGATCTCGGTGGGGTGGTTATGGGTCTCGTTTTTGAACATCAGCAGCCAGTCCTGCGCCTCGCCGTCGACCGTGGCGGTGACGTGGATGGAGCAGGCGTTGATCTCCTCGCTCTCGTCGAGCTCTGGCAGCAGGCCGCGCTTTTTGAGGGTCTTTGCGCCGATGGTGGCGATGTCCATGAGGGTCTGGGGGCGCTTGGCTGCCTTTTCCTCGCCGTAGACCTCCACGCGCGCGGCCAGATACCGCTCGTAGGCGGCCTGGATCGCGGGATCGTCGATCTCCACGTTGTCGATGTGGGTGGAGAAGGTGGTGTGACGGCAGTGATCGGACCAGTAAGTGTCCACCACGCGGATCTCGGTGATGGTGGGCTCGCGGCGCTCATCGTCGCGGAAATAGCGCTGCAGGAACGTCAGATCGTCCAGATCCATGGCGAGACCGAGCTCATCACGCAGCGCATCGAGCGCAGCGCTGTCCATCGCGGTGAAGCCTTCCACGGTGCGCACGGTGGTGGGGATGTCATACTCCATGCGCAGCGTCTCCGGCAGCTCCAGAGATGCCTCGCGGCTCTCGACGGGGTTGATGACATACTGCTTGATCGCGGCGATCTCGGCATCTGTCAGCTTGCCCTCGAGCGCATACACGCGCGCGGTGCGCACGAGCGGACGCTCGCCCTGCGACAGGATCTGCACACACTGTGCGGCGGAATCGGCGCGCTGGTCATACTGACCGGGCAGATACTCCACGGCAAACACCGCGTCACCCTGCGGCAGCGTGTCCGTCACGATATCGAGCTGGGGCTCAGACAGCACCGTCCTGACGGTGTAGTCGAACAGCTCCCGGCTGATGCCCTCGAGGTCATAGCGGTTGAACAGGCGCAGCCCCGTCAGGGACTCGATGCCCAGAAATGCCCGCAGATTCTCCAGCAGGGCGCGCGCCTCGTTCGCCAGCGCCGCCTTCTTTTCTACGTATACTCTGTAAACCATGCCTGCGCTCTCTCCCTTCACTGTTCCAGCGCCTTGAGGGCGCGCTGGCCGATGTCATGGCGGTAGAACGCATTGTCAAACTGCACGCTCTGCACCATCGTGTATGCTTTTTCCACGGCGCTCCTGAGATCCTGCGCTGTGGCGGTCACGCCGAGCACGCGCCCGCCG
>QWCH01008036.1_pt1 | contig 9898 bp, 5 predicted proteins | sample 1972671 | NCBI WGS metagenome assembly QWCH01 (sample SAMN09866713, study PRJNA288562) | Human gut metagenome isolate term3_stool, whole genome shotgun sequencing... | isolation source: gut | host: Homo sapiens | place: USA: California | reverse complement strand
CCCGGCAGAAAAAGTCCCAGATGGCGGCTTTCCATGCGGTATTCCTCGGATTCCGGCAGATAACCAAGCACCGGAAGCCCCGACGCCTCTTCCACGGCTGCTGCCAGCCGCTCATAATACATCGAAGAAACCCGGTTCAAAATCACTCCGGCAATATGGCTTTTTTCCCGGAAATGTAAAAATCCAGATGCCATTGCTGCCGCCGACAACGATGCACCCTTACAGTCCAGCACCAGAATCGCCGGCGTGTCTGTGATCCCTGCAATCTCCCAGCTGCTGGCGGACGTTTCTGTTCCGCCCAAGCCGTCATAATAGCCCATGACACCCTCTAAAACTGCGATTCCCGCCTGTTCTTCCCGCACTGCATCCACCAAAACCTTCCGCACGCCTTCCGCTGGCATAAAAAAGCTATCGAGATTTCGCCCAGGAATGCCGAGCACATAGCGGTGAAACATTGGATCGATATAATCCGGTCCACATTTGCACGCGATCGGATTCAGACCGCGGCGGCGAAGGACTTCAAGCAGTCCGCAAGTCAGAAGGGTTTTTCCACTGCCGCTTTTTGGGGCGGCAAGCATGATACGTGGAAATACTCCGACAGAATCTGCAGGAAGCAAACGTTTATCTTCTTGTTCAAACCTTTTCAGCTGCTTTACATTCTTTATTTCATCCGTGACTTCCAGCAGCATCAAGCTCAAATCCGCAAATTCCAATTTTTTCATTTCTTCCGCGGTTCCGCTCCGGATCTGCTCTTCCGGGTACGATAAGTTTTCACCAACCGTCACCTGTACATTTCCATATCCCGCCTGTGTCAGACGTTCACAAAACTGTCCAGCTCCATTTTTGCCGCCCATGAGGATAAACGCACGCTTAGCCGGTTCTTCTGGATCACACAGACGTTTCATCACCCGATCGACAGACAATTCTCTTCCATGTGCGGAATAAATCGCCGCATCTTCCCAGTGCGTCCCCAGGCGCGCCGCCAGATAACTGACACAGGATGTACCCGGATAGACGGTAAATGGATAACCAGCTTCCCGCAGCCGCTCTGCCATCCTGGATGCCCCGCTGAAAAAGCCGGTATCACCCGAATACAGGATGACCGCCTGCTTCCATTCCGGGTGCTTCGATACAATCTGTATCACATCGTCAGGAAGATATGCTTTATAGCACTTCCTTTCTTTTTCCACCGCAGCCGTTGATTCCTGTCTGTTTTCAGCTTTTTCTTCCTTGCTAATCAGCAAATCATTCTGCAGCGCTCTCTCCGCGGATTCCAGCATACGCACCGCGCCAATCAAGGCGTCACTCTCTCGAATTGCCCGAAGGACTTCCCCTGTCATCTGGGACGGCTGTCCCATGCCAATTCCCGCCAGAATCAAATGTGTTTTTAACTCTCCAACATTCCCCTCATCCGCCTTCTTCAGCACCTCCATTGCCTCTTCCAGCGAAATACCATTCTCCTCCGGTCTGCGGATCACAACCACTCTGGTTCCATTTTCACGCGCCGCTTCCACCTTTTCCTGAAATCCGCCCGCACGCCCGGAATCTTTCGTCAATAGCCACTCCGCTTTTGTCTGTCGGAGAAATAGCGTATTCATTTCGGTGGAAAAAGGTCCCTGCATCGCAATCAGATGGCTGCCAGTTATCCCCAATTTTTCACATTTCTTCAAAACATTCGAAGTTGGAAGCACTCTCGCATACACCCGTTTTTGATAATCTGGTATCTGGCACAGGGCTTCCAGTTCTTTACTGCCGGTTGTGGCAAAAATCACGCCGGAAACAGAAGAAAGAAATGACACTGCCTCCTGAATGGAATCAACCTCGACCCAATCACGTGCTTTGTTTTGTTCGCCCTCTGCGCGCAGGCACCGTTCCAGGCGGACACCGGTCCGTCCGCACGCTTCCTGGATTTCTTCTGAAACAAGTCTGGCATGCGGATGGGTTGCATCGATCACAAGATGAATCCCCTGGTTTCGGATAAATTCTTCCATCTGGTAACGATCCATCCGTCCACGTAAGACTTTTATCACTGAGGATGCCTGAACCGTTTTCAAGCTTTTCTTTGCAAAACAAATCTCTTTGTCAGCGCATTGCCCACTTTCCTTCGTATTGTGGTTCAAATCTGGATTCCCTGCATTCCCAGATTCCATCAGCTCCTCCTGCAAAAGCTCCTCTCCATACTCCGAAGCCACGCTGACCCACGCCTCAATCTTTTCCCGGCTGCAATATTCCGCCAGCAGGCGCCCTTCTGTCGTTCCTCCAAATATCCATATTTTACACATCGCGGTATCCCCTCGGTGTCACCAGACATCCATTTAACATCTGCGTTTCCTTATTTCCAATAAATACGGTCGTAAACATATCCACCGGCGTCTTTTCCAGTTCTGCCAGTGTCAAAAGGTGCACCGCCTCGCCCTCGCGGCCAATATTCTGTACATATCCGCAGGCAGTCTCACCACTTTTATACTCTAAAAGAATCCGGCAGGCACGCTCCAGATAATCGTGGCGTTTCCGGCTGGATGGATTGTAGAGGCAGATAATAAAATCCGCTTCCGCCGCTGCACGCAGCCTTTTTTCGATCACTTCCATCGGCGTCAGAAGGTCACTCAGGCTGATCACCGCAAAATCATGTCCCAATGGTGCACCGAGAATGGCTCCGCCTCCCAGCGCTGCCGTCACTCCTGGAATTACTTCCACGTTCACATCCGGGTACGCCTCTGCCATCTGCAGCACCAGCCCCGCCATGCCATAGACGCCACTGTCCCCACTGCAGATCATTGCTGTTTTCCGACCATCCTGCGCCGCTTTTAATGCCATCTCACAGCGTTCCTTTTCCTGGCGCATCGGCGTTGTCAGAAATTCCGCCTGTGGATAAAATTCTTTTACCAGGTCCACGTATACCGTATAACCGATGATCACCTGGCTTTCCCGCAAAATGCGGTCTGCCCGGACCGTCATCTGTTCTCTCGCCCCCGGTCCAATTCCGATCACGTATAATTTTTTTTCTTCCACTGCTGCCTCCTTACTTGCTCCGATGCCGGAACCGCTACTGCTGCCGTCACACCGTTAAACGCCATTTTCTGTACTCTCAGATCAATCGCAGGCAGATTTTTCTCATCCATCTCCCGTTCCCGGTAAATCCGGCGCACCCCCATGACGGCTGCACGCTCACAAACATTTCCTACCCCTACTGTCTTCCGCACAAACGGCGATTCTGCAAACTTCGTACCGGCACTTTCCAGCTCTTCCGGGGTAAAACTCCACAGTTCCACATCCCACTCCTTCGCAAGCGCCAGAAATGCCATCTCATTTTTCTTCCGATCTACCGTTGCAATCGCCCGCACCGCACTTTTATCAATCATCGCCCGAGAAAGTGCCACTCTTGCCATCTCCCGGACAGCATTCAGGGACGAATCCCGGCGGCATCCCATTCCAAGAACAACCGTTCGCGGATACAGGCGCAGAAGTTCCGGCGTACCTGATTCATTTTCCGACTCATAACTTTGCTCTTTCTTCTGCTCACTTTTCTGCCCAGGCGATCCTATATCGGATTTTCCGACAGACATATCTATCTCAGCCGCCTTCGCCGAATCGCCGGTTTCCACTGCCACTACCGCCGCTGCTTTGGCTGCATCCCGCTGTTCCTTCTTCTCCTGCAGCCCAATCACCATATCCCGGCGCACCAGAGACGCTGGGGCATTTTTCGGGCATCCGCCCTGTTTCAGCGTCACATAGATGTTTTCCTTCTGCCATACGCCCGGAGTAATCTCTGCCGGAACGATTCCATCTACTGGATAATCACTGAAAAAGCCAATTTTTTCACCGCGCAGCTCCGCCGCGGAGATTTGTTTCGCCAGTTCCCGGTCACTGATCACCAGCTCATTTTCCGCTGCAAATACATCAACTGCAAATGCCTGCCGCAGATCCGTTGCCGTCGTAATTACCGGTTCTGCCCCCAGAATCTGCGCCGCTGCCTCTGCCAGTTCATTGCATCCGCCCACATGTCCAGACAAAATCGGGATCGCATAACGTCCCTGCTCATCGATCACCAGCACCGCCGGATCTTTCAGCTTATCCTGCACCCACGGCGCAATCAAACGGACTGCAATCCCCGCCGCCCCGACAAACAAAATTGCTTCCTTCTCCTGAAATGCTTCCTTGACCACCTGTTTCAGCGGTTTCGAATGTTCGGATCCTGTATAATCTAAAAAGTCAAACGCCTCTTCCATCTGCTGGCTTAATTTCTCCAGCAGGCGCGTCGCCGTCTCTTTTCCCTGTGCAGTAAAGCAAATGCAGATACCGTTCCTGACCCGAAGTTTCAACTGCTCCATTTATAACAATCCCTTTCTATTACTCATATACAAAACCATCCGTCCCCTGACGGAATTCAGTTGTGAATTCTGGCGCATATAAACGTGAACGCTCGTATCCCGCCTGGACAGTCACATCCCCGACGATAATCAGAGCTGTTTTTTTGATATTTTCCCGCTCTGCCGCCTCTGCAAGCGTGGCAACCGTGCAGACAACCCGCTTTTCATCCGGCCAGGTCGCTTTGTACACGATCGCCGCCGGCGTGTCCGCCTCATATCCGCCCTTTATCAGCTCTTCCGAAAGCTTCTTCAGCATTCCCGTGCTTAAAAATATAACCATAGTCGCATGATGCGCTGCAAACGACGCGATGCTCTCCCTCTCCGGCACCGGCGTCCGCCCCGCCATCCGGGTGATAATCACGCTCTGCGAAACGCCCGGCAAGGTATATTCCAGATTCAATGCAGATGCCGCGCCGCAGAAAGAGCTGACGCCCGGGCATACCTTATAAGAGATATTTAACTTGTCCAGCTCGTCCATCTGTTCCCGGATCGCACCATACACGCAGGGGTCGCCCGTGTGAAGCCGCACCGTCATCTTACCCGTCGATTCCGCTTCTTGGATCTTTTCGACCACTTCTTCCAGCGTCATTTTCGCACTGTCATAGACAACGGCTGATTCTTTTTTATAATCCAAAAGCTCTGGATTGACCAGAGAACCTGCGTAAATAATCTGGTCTGCCTGATTCAAAAGGCGTGCTCCCCGCACTGTGATTAAATCTGGCGCTCCCGAACCTGCTCCGACGAAATATACCATATATGTGATTTCTCCTTTTTTATTTAATATTCGAATCTCAACTTTTCGTAATTTATGATTATTCTATCTATCATTACTTCCATGTTTAGCATATATAAAACACGGAAGACTTTTTTTCATAGAGATATTTCTATATCTTCTTAATTTTAATATTTAATATCTTCTTCCACGCCTCTCTCCATCTCCAGCAGCTCACGCACATACGCATCCGCCCCAGCTGTCCGCGCCATCAGTTCATAATTGCTTGAAAATAGCATTACCTCCGTCTGAACGCCGCTCTCTTCTTCCAATACCGCTTTGACCTGATTCGCCACCTGCTCCATGACCTGTTTCAGATATCCATGTTCATATAGGAAATCTGCCGCTTCCTCAGTCGTATTCATCGGCAGCAGGGCATCTGCCTCCGGAAATCCAACGGTTCGCGCGCATGCAGACAAAATCTCCATCCGTCTGTCACCATACCGGGAATGTGTATTCATCACACCACCTGCCACTTTGACCAGTTTTCCAACATGCCCTGCCAAAAGCGCCTGGTGAATTCCTTCCTGTGAAAGCATTTTAAAGCTGGTCCCGATAAAATTACTGCACTTGATGAAATTTTCCATCGAAAGCCCGGTTTCTTCTTTTAAAAATCGTTCTCCATAATTGCCTGGCGCCACTGCCAGCAGCGAAACATCCTCCTGGGCGTGCACCCGGATATCCAGCCGGATCGTCTCAACCAATGCCGCCTCACTCATCGGGTTCACAATCCCAGTTGTTCCAAGCACCGAGATACCACCGATAATCCCCAGATGCGGGTTAAACGTTTTCTCCGCCAGCTCCCGCCCGGAAGGGATAGAAATCTCAATCCGCAAAGGTAACTCCGGCATGCCCGCCTCCCGGCGTGCCAGAGCCGCCTCCCGGAAAATAGCCGTCCGCGGTACCGGGTTGATCGCGTAATGCCCCACTGGACACGAAAGACCGTCCCGCGTCACCATGCCGATGCCCTCGCCGCCGGTTACCTCAATTCCCGGATACGCCGGGTCTGTGTAACCGCTTTCAGTTATGCTATCATGACAAGCCAGGACGGCCCGTGCACAAACCAATGTCCCATTCGTCACATCCGGATCGTCACCGGAGTCCTTCTGTACACCGCATACTGCGCTATCTTCCTCCCGCTCTGCCCGGACAATCGGCAGAATCGCCCGGACGCCGGAAGGTGTCACTGTCTCTGCCGCCGCAGGTGCTTCCCCTGTGCAGAGAAACAACACCGCCGCCCGCGTACACGCCGCCGCGCAGGTTCCGGTCGTAAATCCGGTTCGAAGTTCCTTTTTTTCATCTGTCTGTTTCTTTTCCGTCTCCATCTGCCTCCCTGTATGCCATTTTCTGCCTGAAGATTCTTCTGTCCATTATAGGAGATTTACACCCGACTTTCAACTTATTACTATTTATCTTTATTTAAAATTCCAGTAACAATCCCTCATTTTCCCCTTGCACTTTCCTCAACTGTGCGGTACAATACGGAATATAAATAAGTAGATTTAATTACATATTCAAGAAATAGTTATTATAAACGTGCAAGGACAGCTAACATGTAAATATAAAAAACCGGAAAGATCTTCTCTTTCCGGCATTTTAAGTCTCACACACTTTAAAACAATACAGTTTTAAACAACAACGTGAAACATTATTTGGTACGGACAACCAGATGGGCATTGACATACTCCCAGGAGTATGTGCCCGCTTTGCCGCCGTCCTCAATGAAAAATGGAGTTACCATCTTGTAGCCTTCATCCATCATCATGGTATCTAAATGTGCAATTGCGTACTGCATATGAATTCTCCTTTTCCTTATGATACTGAGAGTCTGAAAACTCCCTGCCACTCATTATAACTATCTTTCAATCAAGCGTCAAGCACCTGCGGGCGCACCTTTACTATATAAAATTTTGGAGTGAAAACATGAACACAATTATCAATTTAATCGAAAAAACCTACTATTTCCTCTGGGGTGACTGGATTCATCTGCCGCTTCCTGGCGGAACAACCATCAACCTGCCGCTTCTGGTTCTTCTGCTCGTCCCGACCGGTATCTTCTGTACTATCCGGACGCGGTTCCTGCAGATCCGAATGCTTCCGGATATGCTGCGCGCGCTGCTGGAAAAGGCCGAAACCGGACACAAAGGCGGCTCTCTCTCCGCACTCCAGGCACTGATCGTGTCAACTGCGACCCGCGTCGGTATGGGAAATCTTGTCGGTATCGTTGCCGCTCTCTCCGCCGGAGGCGCCGGTGCGTTGTTCTGGATGTGGGTAACCGCGCTGCTCGGTTCGGCAACCGCTTTCATCGAGGCGACCTTAGCCCAGCTTCACAAACAGCCGGATCCGCTCTACGGCGGTTACCGCGGCGGTCCTGCTTACTACATTCACGACTGGAGCAACAGCAAACGCCAGAAACAGGGAACGCCGGTTTCAAAGAAAAATCTTCTCTCCGTACTGTTTGCGCTCTCCGGTCTGATCTGCTGGTGCGGTATCAGCCAGGTCATCAGTAATTCCGTGACCTCTTCTTTTAAGAATGCTTTCGGCATCCCGCCGATCTACTCATGCCTGTTTTTAGTTCTCCTTGCGGCAGTCATCGTTCTTCGGAAAAATGCCTCCGTCAGGGTTCTGGATCTGCTGGTTCCGATCATGGCAGGCATTTACATTATCCTGACCCTGTTTTTAATTATCGTGAACTTCCGCCAGCTTCCAGGCGTTTTTGCCCGCGTTTTTGAGGAAGCGCTCGGTCTGCGCCAGGCAATCGCAGGCGGCTTCGGCGCCGTATTGATGAACGGTGTCAAACGGGGACTTTTCTCCAATGAAGCAGGAAGCGGTTCCGCCCCGTGTGCGGCAGCGACGGCAGAGACCTCCCATCCTGCCAAGGTCGGACTGATGCAGGCGATGGGCGTTTTCATCGACACGCTTCTCTGCACCTGTACAGCCATGATCATGCTGCTGGTCCCGGCTGATAAAATCTCCGGTCTGGAGGGCATGGATCTGCTGCAGGCGGCGATGAGCTGGCATTTCGGGGAATTAGGCGTCATTTTCATAGCCGTAATCCTGTGGCTGTTCAGCTTCACGACCTTCATCGGCATCCTCTTCTACGCCCGCTCCAATGTGAGCTACCTCTTCGGAGACACCTGGGCCGCCCAGACGGCGTACAAGATTCTCGCCCTGATCATGATGTTTGTCGGCGGACTGACCGCCTACACCTTTGTCTGGGATCTCGGTGATGTCGGTGTCGGTCTGATGACCGTCTTCAACCTGATCGCGCTGATTCCGATGTCGAAAGAAGCGCTTGTAAGCCTGCGGGATTATGAGGCAAAATATAAGAAATCATAGCCACTTTATTTCGAAATAAAAAGGGCGTGTGAAAAAAACGAGAGTTTTTTCACACGCCCTTTTTCATTAATGATGGAACAGACGAATTCCCGTAAATGCCATTACAATGCCATATTTATTGCAAACCTCGATTACATTGTCATCACGAACCGATCCGCCCGGCTGTGCGATGTACTGAACTCCGCTCTTGTGCGCGCGCTCAATGTTGTCGCCAAACGGGAAGAATGCATCAGAACCAATGGTTACACCCTTCATGCCGTCCAGCCATGCGCGTTTTTCCTCACGGGTAAATACCGGCGGTTTTACCTTGAAAATTTTCTGCCATGCGCCCTCTTCCAGCACATCCATATATTCTTCTCCGATATAAACATCGATCGCATTGTCGCGGTCTGCACGCTTGATTCCATCCACAAACTGAAGATTTAACACCTGCGGAGATTGGCGCAGATACCAGTTGTCGGCTTTCTGACCTGCCAGACGGGTACAATGTACACGGGACTGCTGACCTGCGCCGATACCGATCGCCTGTCCATCCTTCACGTAGCAGACAGAGTTGGACTGTGTATATTTCAGGGTAATCAAAGATACGATCATGTCGATCTTCGCGTTATCCGGCAGCTCTTTATTCTCAGTCACGATATTCTCCAGCAGCTCACGGTTGATTGCCAGATTATTTCTACCCTGCTCAAAGGTCACGCCAAATACCTGTTTGCGCTCCACCGGAGCCGGTACATAATCCGGATCGATTTCAATGACATTGTACTTGCCATTTTTCTTTGATTCCAGAATCTCCAGCGCCTCCTTGGTATATCCCGGAGCAATTACGCCATCCGATACTTCTCTCTTGATGATGCGCGCCGTATCTGCATCGCAGACATCCGACAAAGAAATAAAATCGCCGAAGGAAGACATGCGGTCTGCACCTCGTGCTCTGGCATATGCACACGCAAGCGGAGATAAGTCTCCCATATCATCGACCCAGTAAATCTTACGCATCGTCTCGTCTAACGGAAGTCCTACCGCTGCACCTGCCGGCGAAACATGTTTAAAAGAAGTTGCCGCCGGAAGCCCGGTTGCCTCTTTCAGTTCTCTTACCAGCTGCCAGCCATTGAACGCATCCAGGAAATTGATATATCCCGGTTTGCCGCAAAGTACCTTGATTGGAAGCTCACTGCCGTCCGCCATAAAAATGCGGGACGGTTTCTGGTTCGGGTTGCATCCATATTTTAACTCAAGTTCGTTCATCTTCATTCCTCCTGTATACCCATTTAAACGCATGATTCAAATGCTGTTTCAAGTCGAACGTCCGTGAGACTTAGCGCGTGATTCTGGTCAGCGAAGCTGACATATTCTTTACAGAATCACTGCGCATCCTCGCGGAGCGTTTATCTCAGTCGGAGAATGGACTCCCACTGAG
>QWCH01005679.1_pt1 | contig 9913 bp, 9 predicted proteins | sample 1972671 | NCBI WGS metagenome assembly QWCH01 (sample SAMN09866713, study PRJNA288562) | Human gut metagenome isolate term3_stool, whole genome shotgun sequencing... | isolation source: gut | host: Homo sapiens | place: USA: California | reverse complement strand
ATAATAAATTCAGGTGATTCTGCATATTCGGTTTTTGGATTTACCACACCTAAGCCGAGTATAGATTGTGTCGCCAAGAATTCGTTTATATAGAGATCCTTAAGACTTCCTGCACGCGGTGTTGAAAATTCAAGTGTTAGCATATCTGGTTGAACAATAGAGAAAAAGTCGGATAAGCTTGCATACGATCCGGATAGTAGGGATTCTTCTTTTTTCGTGTAATTTCCGCGGCAGACATGTAGGCAGCTGAGGGAATTGGAATCGGAAATTCGTCTTAAAACCGGTTGTATTAATTTCATGGCAAAGAGAAGTTCGTGATCGTAGCGGATTTTTTCTGAAAGTCTTCCGCAGAAGAAAGATTCTTCATCATCATCAGCTAAAACAATTTCGGATAAGATGGGGTCATCCAGTTGAATGACTTCTACTCCGAGTTCGATCAGTCGATCGACTTCATTTAATAGTAACTTGACGATGTCGTTGCCTAAAGCTTCTCTGGAAGGATAGTATTTATCTGTGACACTTGTCAACCATGTTGTTCTTGTGAGCAAATAGGGGCTTGGTAAGGTTGCTTTAACTGGCTTGTCTGTCAGCTCTTTTAGTAATTTCATCGTGGGGTACTCAAAAGTAGCGGAAGTGTCGATCCGGCCATTGCAAATAGGATTTGAGAGATTTGCCGTTTCCGTATTTCTCTTGATTAAACTTTCTTCGAGATTTTCACGTTGTTCCTCGGAGACATAATTAATGATGTCCGTATTTTTCATACTTGTAATGCCGTCGACGTAATCGGCAATAAACGAAATATAGTTATCCCGGGTAATTTCTCCTGAACAAATGACATCAACGCCGTTTTCTTCTTGAAGGCGGACGATTTTTTCAGTTTCTTCGTAAACAATCTTGTCGTAATCCTCTTTCGACATTTTACCTTCGCTAAAATCGCTTTTGGCCGATTTGATGCGTTCGCTTCTTGGCATGCTTCCAACGAGGGAAATTGTAAAAGGCTTAAAATTATTTTTTTTCATTTGGACATTCCTTTCATAGATTCTTCGGTTAGCATTTCATCTTCTGTTGGGTTAGCGGGGTCGGAGGACCATTCACTCCATCCGCCCTCATAGACGTTTATGTTGTTTTCTCCAAACAATTCGTTGTAATACATAATTTGAGCAGCACCCCAACCGGCGGATCCGCAAAAATAATAAAGTTTATTGCTCAACGTCAGTCCGTGTTTTTCGATGATGGTGTTAATTTCCTTTTGGCTTCGGATGGTGTCGTCGATATTTTTGTAATCATTGTATGAGCCGCCCCATATAGCGCCCGGAATTCTGCCGACTTCTACAATGTGTTTATAACCGCTCGTTGCTGCTGAATATTCTTCCCATGTTCTGGCGTCAACTAATGTGCACTTATCGGGATTTTTAAGGACTTCTTTTGCTTGTTCCGTATCAATAAAAATATCGGAATTGATCTTCGGCAATGCAACATCTGCAAGGCTTTCCTTTAACTTTTTCTTTTCGACAGAGCCTTTTTCAACGGGATACCCCATGATGCGCCAAGCGGGGAAGCCGCCGTTAAGAACTTTTATTTTTTTATGGCCAAGATATTTTAAAACGAGGGCCAATTTATACTCGGCACCGTCTGAACCGTTGGAATATAAAACGATGGTCTCATCAAAGCTAATTCCATTGGCTTCTAAAAATTGATACAGTTCTTCATTCGATCGTCTAACCCATATGGGTGCTTTTTCGAACTCATCAGAATCAATTTGAGTAGAAGTAGGAATATGGCTGCCCAAAAAAACAATATCTTCGACACCCCAGGAACATTCAAAAATTTTGAATCCTTGACCATCATAAAATTCCGGTTTTTCTCCATCGAGTAAAGATTTAATCCAAACGGCGGGAACAAGATTTTGGAAATTAGGATAATATTCGAGGGGCTCATCCCAATTATTCAGATTAAAATACGAAATATCTTCGTATCCTACTTCTTGTAAGTAGTTATAAACTACCAGATGGTCTTGTTTATTATTGTCATATAATATGATCTTGGCATTTACAGGAAACAAACTTTTAATGCGCTCGTCCATCATCTTTTTTTTGAAATCAGCCATTGATTTAGAAAGAACAAGTTTCTCTAAATGGTGAAACCATTTATAGGAAACACTAATGGCATTTGGAATATGTCCTCTTTCATTTGCTCCGTCAACTAGCCAACCGATAAATGCGTCGGTACTTCTCGTGTCTACAAGTATGGGATTTTCTTTCTCGATCATTAAGAGAAGATCGTGTTTATTGATTTCTTTCATAGGCCCTCCGCGATATCGTTTTCTTCAATGCAACAAGAAGTTGTATTGATAAAAACAATAAGTGTACAGTTCCAATCATGTTATAATTTTAAACATAATTATAGAAAAAAAGATAAACCAAAGCAAGGCGATCGGACGCAATTTAGGAGGTTTTATGAAAAAGGAACTGGATATAGCTTCGTATTTCGCCGTGGTGATAGCGTTTGCCACGCTTTTTATGAACCATTTCTTATTTTATAGTAAATCCAGAGTGGATTTAAAACATGGGATACGGGCCGTAAGCCAAATGAAAGAGTGCTTTTGGGTACTCTTCGCTTTATTAGCTATCGCTTTAATTTTTATTATCATCTCAAACATAACTGATAAAAAGATATTTTATATCTTGACTGCATTTACATGTTGTATCGCAATTGCGGCGTTGCTTTATTTTGCCGATGATACAGCTAGGAGCTTTCCCGTACAGTCGCGAACGATGAGAATCTCCCTGAGTATCGGAGCCTATGTATTTATTTTGCAGATGTACCTTTTAATAGAGAAAGCGGGGTCACATTTTAAGAACAAATATATAAAACTGCTTCTCTATGTTCCTCTGGTCGTTGCGATTGTTGTTTTGTTCGCTTCAGGCAATCTCGATCAGTTGTCGATTTTTAAAGAGTATCGAGCTCGAGAAATGCAATTTGTCGACGAACTTATTAAGCATATAGGGATGGTCTATGCGGTCCTCATAACGTCGGTTGTTATTGGAATACCGCTAGGTTGGTATATGACGAAAAATTCCAAAGTTGAGCGAGCTGTAAGTTCGTTTCTTAGTACAGTGGAATCGATACCTTCAGTTGCATTTATGTTTATCATTATGTTTCCCCTCGCATTTATCAATAGAGCGCTACCCTTGGCCGGACGCCTGGGAATATCAGGTATTGGTGCTACTCCGGTTTTTATAGGACTATTATTTTACGCACTGTTCTATATCGTAAATGGAGTTTACAGTTCCATCAAAAACATCGAGGGCAAGTACATTGAAGTCGCAAAGGGAATGGGCATGTCATCCAGTAATATCTTCTGGAAAGTGGAGTTGCCTCTAGCGTTCCCTATTATTCTTTCGAGCATAAAAGTGGCAAGTATCATTACTATTTCCGGCGCAACATTAGGTGCATTTGTCGGCTTTGGTGGATTAGGTGTTTTTATTTTGCAAGGCTCAAGCGGTTTTGCAATAGATCTTATTTTATTAGGCGCCGTACCCATTCTTTTGATGATAGTCCTTGTCTCTGTGACGATCGATATTATTATTGGCCTTACAAATCACTATCTGTTTAACAAAGGAAGGATGGCTGTATGATCCGTTTAGAGAATATCACTAAAAAATTCGACGATAGAGTAGTAGTAAACAACGTGAATCTGGACATTGCCGAAGGTGAATTTTTCGTCTTATTGGGACAATCCGGTGGCGGAAAATCCACTATCATGCGCATGATTAATGGCTTGATTCCCCATGATTCCGGAACGATCGAAGTTTTCGGAAAAAAATATTTCGGAATTTGATTTACTTTCTCTCAGGAGACAGATTGGCTATGTAGTTCAAAATACAGGTCTTTTTCCGAATATGAATGTTTATCAGAACATTGCAACGGTTCCTAAACTTTTAAAATGGGATCAGGAAAAGATTAATGATCGGGTAATTGAAATGCTCGAATTGGTCAGATTAGATCCTAAAATTTACAGTCATAAGTACCCTAATGAACTATCGGGGGGCGAAGCGCAAAGAATTGGCGTAGCCCGAGCCCTTGCCGCCGATCAATCGATTATTTTAATGGACGAACCCTTCGGTGCGTTGGACCCTATTACGCGTTCCGAGCTTCAAGATGAATTGTTAAAAATTCAAAAGCAATTGAACAAGACTATTATTTTCGTTACGCACGATTTGGTTGAAGCTGTCAAACTTGCGGATAGAATCGCCATCCTGTCGGAAGGAAAAGTACAGGCCCTAGGAACGCCTTATGAAATCATCAGTGATACGAGCGATTTTGTAAAAGGCTTTTTAGGGAAAGATTCATTTATCAATATACTTTCTAAATACTCTGTAAAGGATTTTTATGTACCGGACGGAAAGTGTGATTCGCGTGTTAGCATTAGCACTTCCGAAACGATGAAAGATGCCCTTAACTTATTTATCAAACATAGCGTCGATCAACTTTGTGTTATGGATGAGCAAGATATTCAAGTAGGAACACTGACCTTTAAAAGTGTAATCAATATGTTTGACGGTGATGTAAATGAAAAAAACTAGAAGTCACGTCATAAAAACAGTTATATTGTTCGCAATATTGGTTCTTTTTGTCGGACAATATAATAATTTCAGACATATATTATACGAATGGTATCCCAGTAATTACGGTATGAATGCCCAACACAATATCGTTTTACTGACTTATGAATTTGTCAGAGTTGCTTTGGTTAGCGGGCTTATAGCAACATTTCTTGGCGTCATTATCGGTATTTTTGTTTTTACGAAATTCGGAAATCACTTCCAAATATACGTCGATCGAATTTCGACGATTCTATACTCAATTCCCTCGATCGCTATCATTATGATCTGTCTAAACGTTTTCGGGACCGGGAAAACGACTGGTGCCATTGCGATCATATCTCAAGCCCTATTGCCTATTATTAGTTCTACGTACAGCGGCATTTCATCTATCAATAAGGATGTAATTGAAGTGGCGAAGGGCGTAGGGATGTCGCCTCTTCAAACCTTATTTAAAGTCCAGCTTCCCACGGCGCTTCCTGTTATCGTATCCGGTATCAGGGTGTCGATGATTATATGCGTTAGTTCTACAACTTTGGCCTATCAAGCCGGAGCAGGCGGGCTGGGAATGATGATATTTTCAGGCTTTACGACCTATGACTTTGTTTCTATTTTTGCAGGAACATTTCCAATTTGCCTATTAGCTTTATTGTTTGATCAATTTTTCAAATCCGTTGAAACCGGTCTATTAGTTCGAAAAGGAGGTTGATGCGTTTTCACATTTTAACTGCTCGCCATTATTATTAGAAAATTATTCAGGAGGAAAAGTATGAAAAAATTTAATGTATTGGTGATGCTTCTTGCGATCACCTTAATCGGATTAACCGGTTGCAAGTCGGAAAACAAGGAAGTAAAGAACCCTGGTGAACCTATTCGCTTTGCATCGCAAAATGACGAAGAAGGATATGTATTGGGTGCAATGATTCAACAAATGTTGGAACACAATGGTTATGAAGTAGATGCAAAGGTTGGACAACTCGTCAACAATACCAGCTTAATGCGCAGCTCCATAATGGAAGACCAATTGGATATGACGTTGGATTATACCGGCCGTGGTTTAATGTTTATTAAAGATGTCGATCAAAGCTTGTATCAAAAAGATGAAAAAACGGCTTATGAAACGACGAAAAAAGCGGATGAAGCAAACGGCATTGTTTGGTTAACATATGCTCCTGCAAATAACACAGATGCACTATGTGTAACAAAAGAATTTTCCGAAAAGAATAACATTAAGAGTTTAAAAGACCTGGCAGATTATATCAATAAAGGAAATGATGTTAAATTAGCAATTCAATCGGGTTATGAGTACTATACATCCGCCCCCACTACTTTACCGGGTTGGAAAAAAGCATACGGATTAACGATACCTGACAAAGATATTATTACCGGTATTGCCGATGCCAGAACAGCGTTAGCTCAAGGAACCGATGGAATCAATGTAGTAACCACTTCTACAACGAATGGTCTTACAAAGGCATTCGACTTTGTAATCTTAGATGATCCGGAACACGTATCGCCGTTTTACAGTCCTGCTCCTATTGCGAGCGATAAAATTTTGAAAAAATATCCCGAACTCGAGCACTTATTTGATAAGATGTTCGCAAGTTTGGATAAGGATACTTTGATTAAGTTGAATGCCAAATTTGAAGAAGAAGGTGCTTCCGAACAACAAGTTGCCAAGGAATATTTGGAACAAAACAATTATTTTGAAGACTAATTTAAAGTGAAAATAAAGAGAAATTAGATTCTGATACCATGTAGGTATGGCTATTAAAATCTGAAATCGACCCATCAAAAAAACAAGTAAGTTTCTCCATTTCCGGGAGTTGCTTACTTGTTTTTTGTTTTATGCGTTTGTCTTTAATTTCTTTTCGTCGATCAGTCGTTCCATAAAGATGGAGGTCGATGCCACGGATATGATAATGATACCCACGATTTCGTAGGGGTAAATCCGGTCGCCTAAGAAGATCGACGCCATCATGGAGGCGAGTACGGGTTTTACGGCGAAGACGAGGGAGGATATGGACACGGGATTTTTCTCCACGGCGAAGAAGTGACTCGCAAAGCCGATGCCCGTTACGAAGATGCAAATGTAGAGGAGAATAAGCAGATTGTCTCCGCTTATGCCTGCCAAAATCGGAATGTCCACGAAAAGATCCAATCCCATGGCGGATAAAAGCTGCGCCGCCCCTTGCGTGTGGGATAGGGCGATGAGGATGAAAAGTTCCGCCACGCCGAAGAAGAAGGAATAGGATGTAATGGTAGGGGCTTTAAAGGGTTTGTCGCCGTAAAGGACTTTTCCGACGAGGGCGTAAAGGGAAAAGGTCAGTGCGGAAATGGAAATGATGATAACGCCTAAAAAGGATCCTTTAAAATGGAATGGGTTTACTAAAATGAGAAACCCCACGAAGGAAAGGAGTACGGAATAAAAGGTTCTGCGGCTGGTTTTTTCCGATGTAAAGAAGTGGGCGAGGATCATGGAGAAAAAGGTATTGGAGCAAAATAAAATCCCTGCCACGTGGGCGTCTAAAAATGAAACGGACAATGTGTAAAAGGTCATGGACACGACGATGCAGAGAAAGCCCGTAAAGGCAAAGTGTATGTAATCTTTTCCCCTTAGTCTATAGCGAACCTGCTTCAATTCACTCCTGCTAAGGGGAAAGAGGATAAGGGCCGCGACGAGAAAGCGAATAAAATTCAGCTGCACCGGATGAAAGACGCCGCCGGTTAATTTAATGGCGACTTCCATAGAGGAAAATAAAAGGGCTGCGACAAAAACATAGATTAAATTCATAACACACCTCGAGGATAGTGTAGCACAACGAGAGTGAAGGGGTAAAAATTCAGGGAGAGATTACAAATATTTTTCCACGCAGTTTTTTAAATGGCAAAAGACATCTTCAACATCCCCTTCCGAGGAAAGGGTGTCGTCGGCTACAAAGTCTGTTTCTTCTCTTTGAAAGCGGCCTTTTTCTTTGCGACGATCCAGGCGACGATGGCGTTCCTCTTCCGGCAAGGTCAAGGCGATGGCGATGGCGCCCAGTGCGCGCAATTCCTTTGCCCCGCGGTCGTCCAAGACCACGACGCCGTGGCGATGGTTCGATTGGGCGAGGGCGAGGAGATCTTCTTTGGGAATGCCGTAGCGGGCGTCGTGGATTTGAGTCGGCGCCAAAAGCTCGCCTCGTTTTAATTTGTCGTCGTAGCCCGTGTCCGATAAAAAATAATAATCTCGCCCGTCTTTTTCGCCCGGGCGCGGAGGGCGCGTGGTGGCGGTAATGATCTTATGGAAATGGGGAAGCTCGGCGAGTTTTTCCGCCTGAGAGGTTTTCCCGGATCCCGAAGGGCCGAGGAGTACAAAGAGCATATTTTATCCTTTCTTTTATTGAAGATGTCGCACAGAAGCCAAGTTTCTGATATGATGAAACTGACGGTTTTAATCGAATCCTGCGGCGCGTACATGTCGCAGGTCAATGAACAATAGATATGAAAATGAATTTAATTTTAAGGAGGAAACAATGTCAATTCGTGTAGGCGTAAACGGTTTCGGTCGCATCGGTCGCGACGCGGTTCGGGGAATTTGTCTTCGCAAGGATTTACCTTTTGAACTGGTTCAATTAAATGCCAGCGGCGATTGGAGCTTAATGGCTCACCTATTTAAATACGATACGATCTATCGTCGTTACCCCGGCGAAATCGACGTAACGGACAAGGGCTTTAAAATCGACGGCAAAGACATCGTCATTACGGCCGAACGTGATCCTCAAAATATTCCCTGGAAAGCAAATAATGTGGACATCGTCATCGATACCACCGGTGCTTTTAAAGACAGAGAAGGCGTGGAAAAACACTTCGCTGCAGGGGCTAAAAAAGTGATCGTCTCCGCTCCTACAAAAGGGGAAGACATTACCATCGTTATGGGCGTAAACGATCATCTTTACGACAACGAAAAACATCATTTCTTATCCAACGCATCTTGCACCACGAATTGCATGGCGCCGGTGACCAAAATTATACTCGATACCTTCGGCATTGAAAAGGGCATGATGACAACGGTTCACGCCTATACCAATGACCAACACATTCACGACGCGAAACACAAAAAAGACTGGCGAAGAGCGCGCGCCGCAGCGGAAAATATTATCCCCACTTCTACGGGAGCCGCTAAAGCCGTAGCTCAAGTTATTCCCGAACTCGCCGGCAAATTGGACGGCCACGCCCTTCGCGTTCCCGTTCCCACCGGTTCCATTACCGACATGGTCTTCGAACTTGAAAGAGAAGCCACTGTGGAAGAAATCAATGCAGCTGTCAAGAAAGCGGCGGAAGGCCCGATGAAAGGCATTTTAGCTTATACGGAAGATCCCATCGTTTCATCCGATATTATCGCCGATCCCCACGCTTCTATTTTCGACGCATCCCTTACCTTGGCCCACGGAAAATTCGTAAAAGTGTTCTCCTGGTACGACAATGAATGGGGTTATAGTCAACGAGTTATCGACTTGGCAAGTTTAGTTGCAGAAAAAATGTAAATGAAGTCGAGCTCTTAGGGGCTCGATTTTTCTTGGAGGTTTTATGGATATTCAATCACTGAATGTTTCGGGAAAGACTGTCCTCGTCAGGGTGGATTTTAATGTTCCCGTTAAGGACAAGAATGTAACCGATACGACCCGCATTGAAGCGGCAAAGCCCACTATCGATTATCTGTTGGAACAAGGAGCCGCCGTGATTTTAATGAGTCATCGCGGCCGCCCCAAAGGGGAATACGACGAAGGGTTCAGCATGGAGCCTGTACGCCAAGCGGCTGAAAAAGTGTTGGGGAAAGAGATTATCCCCATGTTTTCTGAGCGCGTCGTCGACGACCATGTAGTGGCTATGGCGCGGAATTTAAAACCCGGCGACATCGGTCTTTTGGAAAATCTCCGTTTCAGAAACGAAGAAAAGAAAAATGATCCCGCCTTTGCCAAAGAATTGGCATCCCTCGCCGATTGCTACGTCAACGACGCCTTCGGCACCGCTCACCGCGCTCACGCATCCAATGTAGGCATTGTAAAGGAACTTCCCTCGGCTCTCGGCTTTTTAATGGGCAAAGAAGTGAAGGTGCTTTCGGAACTTTTAAACAACCCGAAACGTCCCTTTATCGCCATTTTAGGCGGCGCCAAAGTCAGCGATAAGATCGCCGTTATCGAGCATTTAATCGACGTATGCGACGGCGTGTTAGTCGTAGGCGCCATGGCGAATACGTTCTTATTGAGTGAAGGCAAAAATATGGGCGCCTCCCTCGTGGAAGAAGGGGAAGTGGAAAAGGCGAAGAT
>QWCH01006546.1_pt1 | contig 9948 bp, 6 predicted proteins | sample 1972671 | NCBI WGS metagenome assembly QWCH01 (sample SAMN09866713, study PRJNA288562) | Human gut metagenome isolate term3_stool, whole genome shotgun sequencing... | isolation source: gut | host: Homo sapiens | place: USA: California | reverse complement strand
CGCTCATTAAATGTTACGGCTCCAGTCTGGAAAGATCTCTTGGGAAGAGGCAGGTCTCACGCACGTTGTCCTCACCGATCAGCTTCATCGTCAGACGCTCTAGGCCAATGCCGAGTCCTCCGTGCGGCGGCATTCCATGCTTGAAGATATCAAGGTACTGATCCATGCCTTCAGTTGTCATACCCTTTGCCTCGATCTTGTCAAGAAGCATCTGATACTCGTGAATACGCTGTCCTCCTGTTGTAACCTCAAGTCCCTTAAATAATAGATCGAAGCTTTGAGTGAATGTCTTGTCATCTGGATCATCCATTGCATAGAATGGACGCTTCTTGCTCGGATAGTGAGTAACAAATACGAAGTCTGCGCCATATTCTTCCTCGAAGTAGCGGCCAATCAGTGCTTCCTCCTCTGGTTCAAGATCATATGGGTTTCTGATCTGTCTGTTATATTTCTCTGCCACAAGACGCTTTGCCTCATCGAATCGTACCTGTGGAATCTCATCAACCTTTGGAAGTGTAATGTCAAGCATATCAAGCTCTGTTTTATAATCCTTCTTTAACAGCTCCATTGTGTACTGTAAAAAGCCGGTTTCCATTGCCATGATATCCTGAAAGCTGTCGATAAAGCCCATCTCAAAATCGAGACTCGTATATTCATTTAAGTGGCGTTTTGTGTTATGCTTCTCTGCACGAAATACAGGTCCAGTCTCAAACACACGGTCAAACACGCCGACCATCATCTGCTTGTAAAACTGCGGGCTCTGTGCGAGTACCGCCGGACGGTGGAAATAATCAAGCTTAAATACATTAGAACCGCCCTCTGCTCCCTTTGCTCCGATCTTTGGAGTTCTGATCTGCGTGAAGCCCTGTGAAGTTAAAAATTCACAAAAGCCTCTTGCAATTCCCTCCTGAATGCGAAACTTTGCACGTTCTTTCAAATTGCGAAGAGATAATGGACGATAGTTTAATTTTGCTTCCAGTGAAGTATTTAGTTTCCATTTGTTGACAGGTAATGGCATTGCTGCCGAAGGCTCTGATAAAATAGTCACTGATGTTAAACGAAGCTCTCTTCCAAACGGTGCTCTCTTTTCTTCACAAACAACACCCTCTACACGAATTGCGCTCTCATCCTTTAATTCGCCTAACTCAAAGCCTGCTGTTTTTTCCTCATAGACACACTGAACGAGTCCCTCTGCCTTTCGTAAGATCACAAAGCGTACATCGCCCATGTCTCTTACGGCATGAACCATTCCCTCCATGCGAACAGTCTTTCCATCACAGCTTCCCTGTGCTAATTCCTTAATACTTGCATACTCTTTTTTGCTGATTCCACTGATAAATTCCATGTTGTCCTTTCTTTTCAGCCAAAATACGAGTCTCCATGGTTGATGCTGGTACTTTTATTTATTATAATGCTTACGAATTACTCCGTAACTCTCGCAATTCTAAAAACATTCGGATTCGCTAACTTGCTTTGCAAGTTGCTGCATTATACAAAAACCCCGGAAACTGTAACTTATTACAGTCTCCGGGGCGAAACATCTTTGTTCCGCGGTACCACCCGCATTCAATCCATATCTGGATCACTCTATGGTTATAACGTAAACCAACGTGCAAACCTACCCTTTTACTCATAATAAAAGCTCAGAATGCCCGCTCCGGAGCGTTCCCACACCCAGTCCCTCATGACGGCGCTCTCAGTCGGTGACGCCCTCTTCCTGTCAAGATCGTTGGGATAGAGTCTCCTTCAATGCGTTTCTTATGGTTCATTACTATAGCACACTAAAGTTTAAATTGCAAGTAAAAAATATCTAATCTGTGAACTGTAGTTTAGAAATTGTCAATATTCACAATATGGCCATGTTCAAAATGCATTATTTTTGTAAATTCAATCGTTCCTTGTGGGTCATGCTCAACGACAATTATAAGTTTATTCTTCTTTTTTGCAATAAGATTTAACAACTGCTCGTATTTTTCTCTCGTTTCCTGATCAAGACCAGCCTCAATTTCATCTACAATCAAAACAGATGCTTCTTCGATTCTAAGAAGCATTTTCATGATTAACAACTTCTTTCGCTGTCCCACCGACAATGATTTTCCCTCATTTTCGATGGCACGATCCGCCGCTATATCATATTCTTTTAACAGATATGTCACAGCTTCTCCCTCATTTTGTGTGATAATGTGTAAATAATTTTCTACTGTCTCGTTTAAAAAAATCTCCTCCTGACCAACGTACAAAAACTGGCGGCTCATATCATGTTTGCAATAAGCATCAACTGATTGTGAATTGATTCTTATTGTTCCACTGTCTGGCCGATAAAGTCCAAGCAAGAGCTTTATAAATGTAGACTTTCCACAGCCATTTTCACCCATCAGGCGAACCATCTGTCCTTTTTGCAGACAGCAGGAAACTTGTGTTAAGGCAGGTGCACCGCTTGCATAAGAAAAACAAACTGAGTCGAACTCGATTGATTCAACATCTGTTAATGACTCTGCTTTCTGGCGCGGCTCTAATTTGCACACCTTATCTACATTCTCAAAGCTTACTTGTGCGCGCGTAATTTGCCGCAGCAATTCCTGTGCATTCTGACCCTGCGAATTAATTACCGTTGACAACATCGTAAAAAAGATCAAATTTCCAATTGATCCGCCCCATGAAGGAATCAACAATAAAACAGACAGCAGCATAGTAGATATCGTGTTATAATGTTCGGACAACTTAGACCAAAAAAGCATAAGGCGATCTTCTTTTTTTGCAGTCTGAATAAAATCACTTAATTTTCTCGTTGTTTCCTGCTGAAAGTAATCGAGCACATCATTTGTCTGGACAAGTGTCATTGAGTCAATATACTGATTGCAGACGGCATGGCACTGTTTCATTTTCTGATTTGTCTTGCCTGCCTTCTGTGAAATTCGCTTTCGCCCTAAGAAAGACACATACCAGCCAAGACCAACTGAAAACACCAAAAAAACTGCAAATTTCATGCTAAATGCAAAGGCCAATACCATACATACAATAGTTGTCAATACCGCACTGATAAACGACGGTATATGATGACCTGTCACACGAAATACATCAAGCACATCAGCATACATTGTATGCTTTAACACCTCCGCACCAATCTTATCGGCATCGGATAGGGAAGCGGCCGCAAGTGCTGCCTCCATCTTGAGTGTCAAGTCTCTCATACAAAGACCGCCTAACTTATCTAGCAGCAAATACCATCTAATTTCCATCCAGGTATTAACCCCCATACATAATAAAAATGCTGCGAATGCGGCAAGCAAAAAAAGAAGTTCTTTCTGTCCAAGACTGTTCGCCTGTGAGATACTGTCTACCAAAAAGCGCATTCCACACGGAATCAAAAGGTTGCTCACGGTCACTGCCGCCATAATCACAAACGACATCACAAAAAGCTTTTTATATGTGATAATCATTTTTTTGTAATAAGTCATTATCAATTTCATTATTTCATTTATCCCTCAATATTTTCTATTGCATTTTGCATATTTATGATATCATTTATCTGCCATAATCCAAATGATATATTTGGACTTTATTTTTTATTTTTTTCCTTTTCTGATCATTTACAAATAGCCTAATATGCTGTAATATTTTACTATTATTGTCTAATTTACAAAGCTGACAGGGAGGAGATTCTATTGAGTTTAAATTATACAATTGGTGATCTACTTTTGCAAGGTCTTGACGATTACGGAATATCTTCCCAAACAATTCGTGAAGGTGTTTTAACCGCAAAAAAATTCAGTAAAATCGAACATGATGAAGGCTTGGGAGATAGAATGATCTGGGATTTTTTATTGGAAAGAATGTCTGTGTCACCACTTATTTACAAATGCTATATTACAAAAGATGAAGAAACATTACTTCAAAAAAGAAAGGTATTACGATCTATTACAGACGAATTAAGAAGCATTCCCTTAAATGCTACACAGCAGCAGCTGGAAAAGCAAAAGGAACTATTAAAAAAAGGAAAATTATTAGTTTTTGATTACTCTAATGCATGGCAAAATACAGATGCCGTTATTCAAGGAAGCGGCCGCATTCATGATCTATTTGTACAGGTAATCTATGGCTGGCTTTTGAAAACTGCTCTAACACAAAAATCAAACACTGTTTTATTTTATACGGAATGCACTTCAAGCACTTTAGAAATTATGTACTTAGCTCATCTAAGAAAAACATGGAAAACTCTTCATTCCGTATCAATTGAAGAATGGTGTAAAAATGGTCATTATTTTTTAGCTGAGCTTGAATTAGAGCTTATTTATTTAACATCAGATGCCTTATTATACAACCAACAGACATCTGATGCAAAAGAAATTTTAGAGTGGCTTTGCAGACCTTTTTTGTTTGCCTGTATGCAAAAACGCAACAAAGAAAGTATTCGTATTCTTCCACTTGCAGCAGTAAAACTAGCTAAGTTAGAATTTATTGAAGGAAACATTAAGCAGGCATGGACTATCTTAGAACAGACAAAAAGACTCATGAAGCGTGAGCAAAACAACGGTGCCATATGGTTAATACTTAATTGTCAAAAACATTTTATCTCTGCTTCACGTAATACGCAATTCTCTGTTCAAGAAAAAATTTTAAATGAATATAAAAAATATGACTTGATTGTCAGTTCTTTAGCGATAAATCCTTATGCTATATGGGAATCATCTACCGATAATCACATATGGATTTCAAATGATGTCATCCGAAATGCACGCTTACAAAAAGGCTTGACACAGCATCAGGCATGCGAAGGAATTATAGAACCTGAAACCTACAGCAGATTTGAAAGTGGCAAATCGCGTCTTCGTTGGGAAAAGCAGAAATTACTTCTTGAACGATTAGGCCAATCTTCAGCAAGAGTACAATTTATTGTTGACAGTCCACATCCAAAAGTACTTGTAACAGCAAAAAATATTTTGACAGATATTCAATTGGGCCGACTAAATATGGCAAACGAAAAATATATTGAATTAAGCTGTTGGCTAACAGAAAGCTCTGTTAACGATAAATTCAATCAACTTGTAACAGGCCAATTAGATTCAATGTTCTGACCTGTTTCTCAGCTTATATTATTGTCTGTTCTAAGAATGTTTTACATCTGCCTCTTTTTATGATTCATGCGCTCTTGGCACCAGCTTCCTATCTCGGTGAGACATAAAAAAAGGAGTATTAAGAAAAGGCCTGGAATCAAAATCATCCACCATGCGCGCATAACGAAGGCATTCTGGGCAAGTGCGAGCATACTGCCCCACGAGATTGTCTCTATTGGAAGACCAAGCCCCAGAAAGCTAAGTGTTGATTCTTCAGCTATTGCTGTTCGTACACTCATAATAATCATAAATAAAATGGATGGAAGAAAATTTGGAGCAAGATGCCAGTAAAGCACATGAAAAAAACCGCCGCCCATGCACTGTGATGCCGTGACAAAGCCGCTTTCTTTTACTGTTTTTGCCTGTGTGCGCACGATTTTTGCCATTGAAAACCATCCGCAAAGTCCTATCGCTGCACTCATTCCTATAATATTTTTTCCAAATACCGCCTGCACAAATAAGACAAGCAGAAGCGATGGAACAGAAAGAATCACGTCTACAAGACGCATCAAAAGCCTATCTAGCCATGCAGGTGACAGTGCACTTGCTGTGCCATACAAAACTGCAATAGCAGCTGATATCGCAGCAGATAAAAAGCCAATGGTAAGAGAAACACGTCCGCCATGCCAAATACACGAAAACAGATCACGTCCCATAGTATCTGTTCCAAAGAAAAAGTCACGCCCCGGTGCGCGGCTGCAGTTCATAAGATCCATATAGGACGCATCTTTGCAAAAAAATGGTGCAAACACACATCCCATAATCAAAATACCAAGCAGCACAAAGGAAAGAAACGGTACTTTTTTTCTCTTCGTTATATGTTTTTCAAAGCTCATTTTCCCTCCTGCGCCATATATGGATTTAGCCTTGCGTTCACTAGCTCTGCAATCGTGTTTGCTGCTATCATCACCACTCCTGTTAAAAGGCATAGTACCATAAGCATGTTGTAATCAGATGTTTTGGCACTCTCATACGTAAGCATACCAATTCCCGGATAGCCAAATACTGCCTCTACCAAATAAGTACCGCCAAGAATATGCGCTACCGAAACTGCCATAAGACTAATATAAGCTGGCAGCACATTTTTTAGGCAGTGACGAAATAAGATTGTGCTGTCTTTTGTTCCCTTTGCCCGTGCAAGCACGATATATTCTGAACGTGTTTCTTCGCATAGCATATTTCGCACCATATAGGCAAAATACCACAAATGACCAGCCACTGAGGCAATTAATGGCAGCACAAGATGACGCAGCCTGTCAAGTAAGCCGCCTCCTCCAATTGAATATGCACCGCTTGCCGGGAGCCAACCTAGCAATACGCTAAACACAAAAATCAGCATGAGCGCCATCCAAAATTCTGGAATGCAGCTTGTAATCGTTCCAAGACGCACAATAAGTCTGTCTGCAAGTTTATTTTCATTCCAAGCACATAAAAATCCTAACAGCAATGCTCCAATAAATAAAATCACGTAGCTTAATAAGCCTAAAACGAGTGTATTTTGGATACGTTCTTTAATCACAATAGTAACGTCCTGCTTATATTTGTAGGAAATTCCAAAATCACCGGACAGCGCCAGCTTAAGCCAGCGTACATATTGTACCGGAATCGGATCATTTAATCCAAGACGTTCTCTGGCACTGTCCTTTTGTTCTTCACTCATTTTCTCTACGCGCTCACCATAGTACGACTGCAGCGGATCAATCGGCGTAATTCGTGATAAGAAAAACACAATGGCAGACAGCGCCAATATGCTGATAAAAAATGCAGCGATCTTTTTGAAAAGCACACTAAGCCATTTGTTCTTCATCGCTCATTTCCTTTCGTTTTGTTACTGATTTTCAATTGTCCAGTCACAGATATTCCAGAAAATGCCTACACCGTGATGACCTAATACAGTATCTTCATCTATTCCCTGAATCGTATTCTCTGCTGCGTAAAGCGCATCAATATAGCAGAAGAATGTGTAAGCTGGTGTCTCTGCTAATGCTTCCTGGAACTTTGCATAAGCCTCCTTACGCTCGTTTTCATCCTCTGTCTGACGTGCCTGTGTTAAGTATTCATCTACAAGTGCATTTGAATATCCAGAATAGTTCGCTCCCTTATCTGTACCAAATACCTTGTATGTATGATCATCTGCATCAAACGGAGATCCCCATCCAATGATGCAGCACTCCTGTCCTGCCCAGTCGATTCCTCCTGCCGGTACATCTGCTTTTACATCAAGTCCTGCCTCGCGAAGCTGCTGTGCTGCAATCTGCGCCATATCAATGCGCACCTGATCACCTGGTGTCGCGTTAATTGTAAAGCTAATTCTCTCTCCGTTTCTGCACCAGTAGCCATCTGCATCTTGTGTGCATCCTGCTGCCTCAAAAATCTCTGCCGACTTTTCTAAGTTATAATCGTAGTGCTCCACATTTTCATTGTTATATTTATTTCGCTGCAGAGGACCATATGCCACTTCACCCTTATCTAACAGCACTGCATCAAGGATTGCCTGACGGTCAATCGCATAATTGATTGCCGGGATCAGATCGGCATTTTCCTGCCAATACTCGTTATTAAAGTTGTAGAGAATACCTCTGTAGTCAGAAGTTGTCATATCGTACACTTTAAATTCGTCATTATCAGCAAAAAGTGATTCTTCCTTTGGTGTAATCTGCGCCAAATCAAGCTCACCGCTTAATAGCTGCATTGCCTTTGCATTATCATCTGTCACAATTTTAAATACAATTGTATCAATGTTAGCTGCACCGGCAAAATACTCCTCATTCTTTTCCATTGTAATAGTCTGTCCCACATCCCAGCTTACAAACTTATATGGTCCTGTTCCAACTGGTGCACGGAAAAAGTCAGATGTCTGCCAGTCCTCACCCTCTAACAGATGCTTTGGCATAACAGGTCTTGTCATATATTCCAAAAAAGCGGTATTAGTGTTGGAAAGGTGAAACGCTACCGTATGTTCGTCAATCACTTCAATGCTCTCTATATCCTCGTAATCAGGTGCATTTTCAGATTCATTTGCCGGATCCATAATTGCTTCAAACGTAAATTTTACATCCTCTGCTGTAAAAGGCTCACCATCATGCCACTTGACACCTTCTTCAAGATTAAACGTGTATGTTAAATTCTCCTCATCATACTCCCAGCTCTTTGCTAGACGCGGAATAATTTGATTATCACCATCATGATCAGTAAGACCATCAAATAACAGCACGTTTATTTCGCAGTGCTCATCCATTGCCGGGTTAATGCGTGTATAGTCAGTGCTTCCATATACAAGTGTAGTTTTGTCTGCTTCGTCTGCAAATGCTGTTTTTGAAAAGCCTGCTGAAAATACAAATGCTGCCGCCATAAACGCAGCACAGCCTGCCGTTAAATTTCTTACATGTTTTTTTAGTCACTTGCAGTCTGCCTTGCTTCGCGAATGGATATTCCCTGCTTTCTTGCAATTGATGCCAAATCTTCATACTCATACTTTTCACGTGAAGTACCATAGCCTGTCGAAACTTTCTTTCTCACATCACCATATGGAGTCTTTATTGTCTTTATAGAGCGTGTCATAGTATAGCGTCTTGAAAACTGCTCTCTAACACCAAGCGTAGTTGTATGCAAAAATATAAGTTCAATCATGCGGTCGCGGTCTTCCTCACGGCACATCACCTCAAGTAAAATGCCTGGTCTGGATTTTTTCATTCCTGTGGAGACAGTAAATACTTCCAGAGCACCTGCTGCCAAAATCGTCTCTGTTGCAAAGCCAATTTCCTCTGCAGTCATATCGTCTATGTTGCAGCAAAGCTCAGAAACACGGCTTACATCATCTGCTGTCTCTCCTAACATCGCACGGACACAATTTGCCATCTCAAAATCCTTCTTACCCATTCCATAACCGATAGCCTTCGTCTTCATAACTGGCATATCACCAAACTTTGTGGCAAAATGTTTTAAAAGTGCTGCGCCTGTCGGTGTACAAAGCTCTCCCTGAATCCTTCCGCCATAAATCGGCACTTCCTTTAAAATATAAGCAGTTGCCGGTGCTGGTACTGGCAAAATACCATGTGCACAGCGTACTTTTCCGCTTCCAACATGAACTGGTGATACAATCACTTGATCAACAGAAAGCTCCTCCATAAGCATACAGACTGCTGTAATATCAGCAACGGCATCCATAGTTCCTACTTCGTGAAAATGAATTTGATCAACTGGTACACCATGTGCTGCACTTTCAGCCTGAGCAATCAGCTGATAAACTGCCATTATATCATCCTTTACGCGATCTGATACTGGCAGATGATCTCTTACGATATGCTCAATATCATGCAGGCTGCTGTGGTGATGATGTGCACCATGCGCATGATCGTGGTCATGGTCGTGGTGATGGTCTTCATGATCATGATGATGGTCGTGGTCATGGTGATGGTCTTCATGATCATGATGATGGTCGTGGTCATGGTGATGGTCTTCATGATCATGATGATGATCGTGATCATAATGATGCACATCAAGGCTTTCCTCTTCCTCACCATTTACTGTTACCTTACTGTGTGTTCCTGTAATACCGCATTTTTGAGTTTTTTCTTTTTCAAAATGAACTCCCGGGATTCCAAGTGCATTCATTTTTTCAAAAAATGCATCCTGATCAGGCAGAAGCTCCGAAAGTGCTGCTGTCAGCATATCACCTGCTGCACCCATTCCACAATCTAAATATAATGTTCTCATTTGTTTTTTCTCCTTTATTTCGTATGATTAATAGTTACATGTGATTCATCATTCCTGCCAGATAGCCGGCACCAAAACCATTGTCAATATTTACTACAGATACACCGCTTGCACAGGA
>QWCH01005650.1_pt1 | contig 9969 bp, 9 predicted proteins | sample 1972671 | NCBI WGS metagenome assembly QWCH01 (sample SAMN09866713, study PRJNA288562) | Human gut metagenome isolate term3_stool, whole genome shotgun sequencing... | isolation source: gut | host: Homo sapiens | place: USA: California | reverse complement strand
GAGAATATATCAATTCAAAAACTGGAAAGAAAAGAATAAAATAACAGCGGAAGTACATAGAAAGGAAAGATGAATTACACACTTTTAAGGACACTACCTGAAAAACGGGTATGGAGTATTTCCTAACTGATAAGATAGCCATAGTTTTTCAATTTATCGGTATAAATAAATTCAGCTTTGAAGAGGAAAGGGCTTTTAAGTATTACCGACAAAGTACGATTGGTACTCTGCCTACATTGAAGGCAACTACATGATTTATTTCTCTATCGTACAGCGATAGACGGTTATTTGATTTTACTTGTTATCTGTAAAATCCTTTTAAGCAAAGTGGTAATTGAACTTTCCAATACTCGTGCCGTACTACGAATACTCCACTTTTCTTTGGTCAGTTGAATGATTTCAGAATCAGTGTCAGGAAGATAGGCTTTGTCGGCGTAACCGGTAATAAAACGTTTTTGGCAATGTTTGCATTAGTAGCACCGTTTGCCATTGCGTTTCTTCTCACTTTTGATCATTTCCATTGAACAGCAATGTGGACATATTAACATAGACATTGCCCTCTTTCATCGCTTTATTACAATGGAAGTTACTGGACATTTATAATTCGCCTTACAATCTTTTGAAGTATGCTTTCATTGCTTATTAATATAGATGCTGTACCAGTCATTCCACTGATAATTTTATACCTGCAATCCGTTATCCTTATCTGTGCCGTGAACACGCTGCCTGCTGCCGTTTGTCGGGGTGTATGCGATGTGGATGTTATGATACCATTGGCAGCTCCGTATGTTTCTGCATCGTAACCCTCAACTTCGATGTTTACCGTCATTCCTCTCGTTATCGTATTCACGTATTTATAGGGAATGTCTATTGTGCCTTGACGGGCATTTGTCATCTGTACCTTTGCACTGACGGTTTCGGGATAAGGTATAAAGTATGCGCCCACCAGCAGTCCCAATATTACAATGGTGATAATAGTGATGCCATAGCGTACAATACCTGAAGGAATCTCGCCAATGATGTGTTTTACCTTCTCGCTGCGGAGTTCTATCTTGTTGTCTGCCATAATCTTCCTTTCTGCTGTCAGTTACCCAATTCCAATTGATTCTTTACAAGGTTGTAATAAGCACCACGCTTCGCTGTAAGTGCTTCGTGGTTGCCTGTCTCTACTACCTTACCTTTATCTAACACCACTATCTGGTCGGCATTTTTTACTGTGCTTAGTCTATGCGCCACGATAACGACTGTCTTGCCTTTGTAGAACCCGTCCAAATGTTCCACAATCATGCGCTCATTGTTGGCATCGAGCGAGTTGGTGGCTTCGTCAAGGAAGATGTAATCGGGATTCTTATACACGGCTCTTGCTATCAGAATACGCTGTTTCTGTCCCTGACTCAACCCCACGCCATCGCGACCAATCTTTGTGTTGTATTTTAAGGGCAGCCCCATCACATAATCGTGAATACAGGCTATTTCTGCAGCTTTCTGCAACCGCTCCTTGTCTATCTCGCCATCATCTACGGCAATGTTCCTTGCTATGCTCTCGGAGAATATCACACCGTCCTGCATCACTACGCCACATTGTCTGCGCCACCACTTCTTATTGAGCTCATTTACATCAGTTCCTCCAATGGTGATTTTTCCGCCCAATACAGGGTAATAGCCCAGCATAAGCTTGATGAGTGTTGTCTTACCGCTGCCCGATGCGCCTACGATAGCTGTTACCTTGCCTTTGGGGATTGTGAGGCTTACATCATCAATGATAGTTTTCAGGGCGTGAGGGTCGTACTTGAAGTTTACGCTTTCAAGGTCAATTCCCTTATGTTCTTCTTTTACTGCCATTTCCAATCCTTGCTTTCCGTTCTCATCATCTATGCGGTGTATCTCATTGATACGCTCAAGGCTTATCTTCACGTCCTGCACTGAATAGAAGAAACTCATCAACTGCTCAACGGGGGAGTTGAGTTGTCCGATGATATACTGCACGGCAAGCATCATACCTAAAGTAAGCTGTCCGTGAATGACGGCTGTTGCAGCCACCACCGTGATGACAATGTTCTTGAGTTCGTTAATGAAGATGCTGCCTGCCTCCTGTGTCTGTTGGAGCTTCAGCGACTTCATCTGCACCCCGAAAAGGTCTGCCTGAACATCCTCCCATTCCCAGCGACGGCGTTGTTCACAATCTTGGAGCTTTATCTCCTGCATGGAGGTGATGAACTCGTAGGTCTTGTTGTTATTGATGGTTTGTTGCTCGAAGAGTTCATAGTCCAACATCTTTCTACGTCTGAGAAATAGCGCAAGCCAACCGCCATAGAGCAGACTGCCGAGCATGAAAATGGTAAAGATGAGCCAGTTATAAGACAGCAGTACAACGCTGAATACCACAAATGTAAAAAGCGAGAACACGATGCTGAGCGTTTGCTGTGTCAGAAACGAGTTTACACGGCTGTGGTCGCTCATACGCTGCATAAGGTCGCCCATCAGTTTGGTGTCGAAGAACGACATGGGCAGTTTTAAGAGTTTGATAAAGAAGTCGCTCACCAACGAAATGTTAATCCGCATTGATATGTGCAATAATAACCATCTGCGAATAAAATCCGTAGCCGTGCGCCCTATAACAATCAAAAACTCTCCTAATAATATAAGCCAAATGAAACCAATATTATTATTTTTAATTCCAATATCTACGATTGACTGTGTTAGAAATGGTAGGATTAGTTGCAAAACACATCCTAAAACTAAGCCAATGATTATTTGAGTAAAAAAATTACGGTATTGTTTAAAATATCCATATAGAAATCTAAAAGATCGAGGATGGAATCTCTTCTGTTGCTTTGAGGTTTTGAAATTATCATTCGGTTCAAGGAATAAAGCAATTCCTTTCTCTTCGTTATTAGAAGTTGTGGCTATCCAATGTGTTTTCACTTGATCAATAGTGCATTTCTGGATACCTTTACTTGGGTCAGCAATATAAAACTTATTCCTTTTAACCTTGTATAATACAACAAAATGATTCTGATTCCAATGAAGTATGCATGGAAGATTTTCATTACACAAAGACTCAATAGTTACTTTGCCAGGAATAGAATGAAAGCCTAGAGTGGTTGCGGCTTCACATAGTCCTTGTAAAGAAACACCTTCCGAAGATGCAAAACATATTTTGGAGAGTTCTTCGATTGAAATAAATCGACCAAAATAATTAGAAATCATAGCTAATGATGCTATACCGCATTGCATAGCATCACGTTGCATGATAATTTTCATCTTCTTCATTGTATGGAGTTATAATCTATCTATCTCGTCCTGTCGAGATGTTTTTCCTTTATATTTACCCTTTGCTGCATTAAGAGTATATCGTATGCTTAATGTGATTGAACGGGATGCCCCTTGGATGTCAGAAGAATAATCGACAGTATTGGTGAACGTGTCAATTTTCTGTCTCCATGTATTGAATACATCATTAGCCGAGAGTGTGAAAACCCAGTTTCTCCAAGTTTTGTTCAAGGTCACCGATGCCTGCCACGAACCACGGCTATAAATCACATCTTGATTGCCGGTCCCGAGACCGAACAGATTAAAATAAGCATAGAAGCTGCTGGGAATATCGAACCGGTTGTTAAGCGACAGAGTATAGAGTGGTTTGTTGTATTTTCTTACGGGTGAGCCATACTTCAAATCCTGAACGTAGAACACGCCCTGTATGGTGGGATGCCAAAAGCCGAAATCAAGTTGTTGGACAGCCACAAGTTGGAATGAGTTATAATCTGGCAGATTGACTGGTTGTACAACATTAATACGATCGGTGTTGTCATAGCGATATATTGAGGTCACATTCCGTTTGTTCATTGTGAATGAGCTTTGAAGGATAAATTTCTTATAATAAAGATTCAATCCTATTTTGTGGCGGAGAGTTGAACGAAGTTCAGGATTGCCCGTTTCCCAAAGGGTAGGAGTAACATAAACGTATGTGTTGTCAAGAGATTGGTATCCCGGACGAGACACGGATGCTCTGTAAAACAAGCTCATACGAATAGATGAGTTAAAGGATATGCCCAGATTAGGCAACAAGTCTGTATATGATTTTGATAAATCTTCACGAAGAACGTTGTTTTGTCTGAAATCTGTATTGGTTGATTCAAGTCTAAGTCCACCATACATATTCCATGTGTTGTTGGGTGTCCAGTTAAAACCGACAAATCCTGCATAGAGATTTTGTTTTACATTGTCTGTTTCTGGAGCAATAAAATCCTGATTCCCGGTGGAGGACCCCAAATAATCCTGATTGTTGCGTGTATATGAGATTTCCGAGCCAGCCTCTATCTCTACCTTGCTGATTTTTCTTGACAGTACAATTTTTCCTGACCATAAAGAGGCTTTGCTTACATTCGAATTGTAGATCATATTGGTAGAATTGTTCTCATCTACACCCGAGTTGGAAGTACGATAGGATTTTACATAATCGGCGTCTATGCGTAACCCGATATTGGCAGGCAAGGAAAAACTGCCGAAGGTGTTGACATGATGCATAGAGCTTTGACTATGCAGGTCACTTATTGATGCTATTACATCTTCGGTCCCTTGATTTTCCATAACGGATTTGGCATTGCCGCTATAGTGACTCTTGGGAGTGCGCTGAAACGTGTATTTTGCACCAATGGAGTTGTTCCCGAAATCGTAGTTTAGGCCAGCGTCTGCCATGAGGGACTGGCTTCTGCTTTTGGCTTTGGAATAAGTATCAGTACGATATTTTGATTCAGGGTTACTCTCTGAATAAAAACCTTCAATATAATGTCTATCCTGTTTGAAGCCAGAAAAGCCGTATGATAAATCTCCCAAGACGGTAAGTCCGCTTTCTGTATGGTAATTCAGTGACACATCGACAGATTCTGACCATTCTTCACTTGCCGAAACATTACCTGCTGCGACAGCATGGAATCCCTCATTAAGTTTTTTTGTGCGTATGAGAATGACAGATGACACATTGGCGCCATATTTTGATGAAGGGTTGGTGATAATTTCTACATTGGATATATCGTTGGCGGAAAGTGAAGACAACTCACTTATTGAACGCACAAGCCTGTTGTTGATATAGATAACGGGTGTTCCATGTCCAAGGACAGATATCCCACCGCCAGATGCGTCAATCATCGGAAGGTACTTGATCGCCTCCATAGCATTGCCAAGTTTTGCAACAGGATTTCCTGCCATTGAGATTTGCAAGCCCCTCGGCGTTCCCTTGACATATCTCTTACTTCCCCGAACCACGACTTCTGCAAGTTTATTGGTGCTTTCAATATAAATCGTGGTATCACACGGAAGGATTACATCTGTGGTTTTGCATCCTACGGAGGATATGGAAAGAAACATCCCTTCTTTTAATGGGGTGTCGAAACCGAACAGACCGTTCAAATCCGTAAGGGTTGAGCCAACCATAACGGAGTCGGTCTGCATGAGTCTCACTGTTGCGAAACTTACTGGGATGGAATCTTCTAAGGTTAAAACTCGTGATCTGATATTATAGTTCTGATTCTGAGCGAACATAACGATATTCGAGAATAAAACTATAAAAAAAATAAAGAATCTTTTCATTTTCAAATACTATTTATACATGAAGGGTCTGGAAAGGTAATATTATTACCATATCGTAAGAATACATTAACAAGACATCTTTTGTTTTTTCCATAACAATCAGTTTTGCCAATACAAGAAAAACAAGGACTCTTCTCATCAATATGTTTTTCTAATTCTGACAGATAGATCGCTCGTGGGGATCTCCAAATTTTTGCCAATGAATCTTGCTTCAAATCTCCTGTGATAAAATTTTTGTTCCAATATAATCGTTCGCACAAAGTAACTTTTCCATCTGGAAGAATAAAGCATGAACTAACATTGGCTGAACAACGATAATTAGCATCTTGATTTTTACAAAGCAATTCTGTGCTTTTGGAATCAACACCCTTGGCATTTAGTACAATCTCAAAAAATGGATTATAAGATAATTGAATCTTTCGAATGTATTGGCGTACTAAACTTTCTTGCCTAGATGTACATAACTCAATATTGCCCTTTTTGAATGGCAATAATGCATAACAAATATCCCATCGAGAAATTATACTATACTGATTTAAAAAAGAGAACAGTTGGAATATGGAATCAAAAGATGCGTTATTAGAGCAAAGAACTGTACTTATTCTTACTTTAAATGGTAACTCACGAAATGAAGATAATATATCAAATGTCTGTTGCAATTGTTTTAAATAATCATTGGGAGCATATAATAATGATTTATGTATGTTTCATCAACTGTGTCTAATGAAATTTGCAAATCCCCTCTGTATTGAAGATTTATTAACTTATTGACATCAGACTCTTTCAACGGTTTTTTTGTTGATAAAAAATCAACAGGATAACCAGAATTTAATAAGAATGAAATATATTCTTCCCAATTTGGTTTGACGAAAACATCTCCTCCAATTAGTTCTATTTTCCTTACTCCAATGGTCTTACATTCTGTAATGAGATTACAAAAATCGTCAAAATTTAAATCGCTGCTTGTCGTGTATGTATCAGCATAACAATAATTACACTTGACAGCACATTTATTATTTAGCATAATAACGATCTTGTCGGGACTTGTATATAATCTTTTCGTTTTCAAGTCCACATCGTTCATATTCAGAGATATATGGATAATATCATCAAATTTCCTTTTATTTACTTCTGTAGATGATATTAATGTATTAGGAGGGAACGAAATGTTCATATCCCCAAATTTAACATAGGTAATCTCTTGATTATCTAATAGAGAATGTACAAAAGAAGTAATTATCTGTTTAGAAATTCCCATGTTTTCATAAAACCAAGATTCTGTTTCTGCTACATTATTTGTGTAACTTATTGTAGCCAATACAATAGCGTGGATAGGATGTATATATGACATCCAACCATCTCCATCAGTAGAGTCAAAGATAACGACTCTCTTTTCATCACTACGAAGAGCATATTTGGGATTAAAAACAATATACATTGCGACCGTGAATATTTAAAAGTAGGATTGGAGACCATAAATTCTCCCTAATAGTGGGGATTATCCAGCTGTTTGATGTTTTACGATAATCCCTGAGTTTGCAACATTACAATGAACCACGATTGTAGTGTCCTGCTCAACAGGCTCATTCTCTCCTATGCCACCTTTTACAGTGAAAAGGTCTTCAATGGCTTCAACTTTTAGTAATTTCATAGCGATGAAGTGCTTTAAGTTAAACATATACGAACTATGAATCCCATAGTAAGGTCTTTTGACGCGATAAAATTCCGGAATCATCTATTGTCTTTGACGGCATAAAGATAGCAATTTTTTTGCATCGTTCGCAATAAAAAATAAAAAAAATGCTCATAATGCTATTTTTTAACTTTTCGCAACACTTTTACGGTGACAATCATTCAGATTCCATCTGATAAAAACTCATTTAAAACAGAAAGACTTTCTTGTTATTTCCCAATAATTCCCGCTTTTCTTTCATCTTCTTCATTCTCTTATTATAACTATAATTTAGCAGATGATTTTAGTATTCATCATTACAATTTATAAAAAATGGAATCAAACAGCAATGACAACTATGTGCTGGTCTTGGAAGACCGCACAGAGGTAAAGAACGAGAAAGAAACGGGGAAACTCTCCGTAGTATCTGGTATCGACGACAAGGGCAACCTCAAGACCACCGAAGCCACCGCCGTCAACCAAGCAGCATTTCTGAAGTTCAACAGCAAGGAGGGACTCTTGGAGAACTTCATGAAGAATTTCCTTCGTCAGTTCAACGAGCCGACCCGTTTCGGACTGTACAAGGTGGTGGCAAGCAATGTGGAGCAGGGCGTGGGCAACCTGCGCACCCTGCTCCAAAGCCGTGAGAAGCCCGAAAGCAAGCAGCAGCTGGCAGAGATTGGCGTACCCTTTGAGGACTATCTGCCACAGCAGAAGAACACCACCGCCATCGACCCGGAGAAAGTGGACTGGAAGCAACTCGACCGCCTCGGACTTTCCCGTGAGCAGTTGGAGCAGAGCGGAGAACTCACAAATATGCTCAACTGGCAGAAAAGCAATCTCGTTACGATTGCCATCCCGATGGGCGATACCACCATCTACACCGATGCACGTCTTGCCTTCCGCACGGACGGCGAGGGCAACATCGGGCTGGCTATCCATCCTTTGAGGAAAGAGCCACAACTCGATTTTCCCTATATGGGGTATAAGTTCTCGCCCGAAGATAAGGAGCAACTACTCACTACAGGCAACCTCGGCAAGACCATTGAGGTAACACCCAAGAACGGAGAGCCTTTTGCCGCCTACGTTTCCATCGACCCACAGACCAATGAACTTGTCGCCCTGCGTGCCGACCGCGTGAACATTCCCAAGGAAATCAAGGGTGTTACGCTTTCCGATGCACAATACAAAGACCTCGTGGAGGGCAAAGCCGTGAAGATGGAGGGCATGACAGCCAAGAGCGGCAAGACCTTCAATGCCACCCTGCAGGTCAATGCCGAACGGAAGGGGATTGAGTTTATCTTCGACAACAACCGTGGTTTCAAGGAACGCCAGCAGCAGACACAACAGCAGGGCGCACCCCGCAAACTCTGCGGCTTGGAACTCTCAGCGAAGCAGCGTGAAGCCTTGGACAATGGGCGCACGCTCTATCTGAAGAACATGGTCGATAAGGAGGGCAACTCATTTAATGCCTATGTCCGTATGGACAAGGAGCAGAACCGTCCTCGTTTCTATAAATGGAATCCCGATAAGAGCCAAAAAAACGTCAAGGTCGAAGCCGTGGCGGAGGAACACAAGACACAGGTTGCCGTGAATAATCACGGTAAGACCAACGAAGCCACCAAGAACGTGAAGGAGCCGTTGAAGACCGGGCAGACACAACCTACTGCCGCCCAAAAGCAGAAGCAGGACGAAAACAAGCAGAAGAAGTCCCGTGGACGTAAGATGTAACCCTTAATCCTTTACCGACTATGACAACTTGTATTATCGCCGAGAAACCCTCGGTAGCCAGAGACATTGCCCGTATCGTTGGGGCAAATAATAGACAAGACGGATATATAGAAGGTAGTGGCTATGTGGTTACTTGGGCGATGGGACATCTTATTACCCTTGCCATGCCCGAAGCCTACGGCTTTTCCGCCTACAAAGCCGAAGACCTGCCCATTCGTCCCAATCCTTTCCAATTAATTGTCAGACAGGTACGCAAAGATAAAGAGTACACGTCAGATCCCGCAGCATTAAAGCAGCTCAAAGTGATCCGCTCCTGCTTTGACAAGGCAGACCGTATCATCGTTGCCACCGATGCAGGGCGGGAGGGTGAACTCATCTTTCGCTACATCTATCAATATCTTGGCAGTAGAAAACCTTTCGACCGTCTTTGGACTTCATCATTGACGGACAAAGCCATCCATGAGGGACTTTCCAATCTCAAATCCGGAAGCCATTACGACAATCTCTATCATTCCGCCAAGTCAAGAAGCGAAGCCGACTGGCTTGTGGGTATCAATGCCAGCCGTGCCCTGTCCATTGCCCGCAGGGGAGGCTATTCATTGGGACGGGTACAGACCCCGACTCTCGCTATGGTCTGCCGTCGGTACATAGAGAACCGTGATTTTGCTTCCGTACCTTATTGGAAACTCTCCGCGCTTATGGAGAAAGAGGGCGTGTCGCTGAAAGCCGTGTGCGAAACTGCATTTGAAAATGAAGCCAGCGCACAATCCGCTCTCGCTGTGCTTCACGGACAGAGCGGGCTTAAAGCAGAGTCGGTCGCAAAAAAGGTGGGGCATACCGCACCACCACTCTTGTACGACCTTACTGCCCTGCAGAAGGAAGCCAACAGACACCACGGCTTTTCAGCGGACAAGACCCTCTCTATAGCCCAGACTCTCTACGAGAAGAAAATCACGACCTATCCCCGCAAAAGATTT
>QWCH01010139.1_pt1 | contig 9972 bp, 8 predicted proteins | sample 1972671 | NCBI WGS metagenome assembly QWCH01 (sample SAMN09866713, study PRJNA288562) | Human gut metagenome isolate term3_stool, whole genome shotgun sequencing... | isolation source: gut | host: Homo sapiens | place: USA: California | reverse complement strand
CACCGCATTGGGCGCAAAGCCGAACCGCACCGCAAACTCCTGCGGGTCTGCGATGCCCGGCTGTGCCTCCCACGGGAAGGGCAGCGCCAGCTTTTCCCACGCCCTGTCCACCCGCGCCGGGTAGTCCTGCATGCTGCCCAGCTCCTCTACCGGGATCAGGGGGAAGTATTCCGTATTGCTGGCGATCCAGTCTGCCATGATCAGAAGTCCGGTCAGAAGCACTTCCTCCTGCGGGTCCAGGTCGTACAGTTCCGCCGTATCATCAAAGCCGCAGTCCTGCAAAACAGTCATGAGCAGTTCTGTCCAAAAGCTCTCCCAGACCTTTTTTTGTCCCTTGGGGTAGTAGTTGCTCTCCCAACCCTCTAACTGATCATCGACCGCCGCGCAGCTCTGTGGCCTGCCGTGATGCGCTCCCACAATGGAGGCTAGCCCGCCGGGACAATCATCCCACAGCAGAATTGCCTCGCCCGCCCGGGCATGCGGCGACTCCCGGCGGTTCTGTTCAGGACAGTCCAGCGGCGTCAGTATTTCCAGCCGCTGCCGCGCCTCCGGCAGAGTGTGCAGGATATTTGCCTGAAAGGCTACCGTAGCCTTGCCTATATCATGGATCCCGCCCAGAAACCGGGCATGCGCGAGCAACGCTTCCTCGCACTCAAAGCCCATGGCCTGTTTTGCACTTTCCGGGAGCCACTGCCGGACCAGCCGCTCCATGATGCCCGCCGTATCCCACAGGTGCATCCAGAGCGGCAGCCACAGGCTGGTATTCTCCGGGTCCGTTTTACCAGCCAAAAGCCTTGTTTTATTCAACGTCCAGCGCATTTTTGCTCCTTTTCCGGTGTGTGTGCCTTCCGTGTACCGAGCATAGCAGATAATGTGTACTATAATCCGTACTTTTTGCATTTTATCTCCGCAAATGAAAAAAGCGGCACACCGGGTCGTGCCTCATCAAAACGAAAGTGTCCTTGCAAGGTAAAGAAAACTGCTATTTATGGCCCTGTTCCGCCTTCTGTTCCAAAGATACGCTTCTGCCCTTCTGCTGTCAACGGCTCCGCGCCAATTCATCAAAGCTATAAAAAACGATTTCTTTTTTGTATAAAAAGCCGCCCCGGCTTCCATTGCGGAAACCGGGGCGGTTCATTCTGTTTATTGGTGTTCTTTCAGACACTCAATGCCTACCAACTGGCATTCAGTTTTTGAAGTTTTAGTCATATCTGTATTTAGAGGACTTTCCGTACACTTTTCGGAGCGATTTTTTCAGACTGACCACCGTTTCCTTGATGATCTTTGCCTCATCGGCGGAGCAATCTGCAAGCTGTTCGGTCATCCAGCTGTCGAACACCGGCTTTGCTTTTTTGATCTCGATGCACAGCAGCTCGTCTGCGGAGCAGTCCAGTGCGTTAATGATGTCGATCAGCGTTTTCAGGCTGGGCACGGAGTTGCCCGTCTCGATATGGCTGATGTGCGTGACCACAACGCCGACCTCATTGGCCAGCTGCTCCTGCGTCATGCCCTTTGCAAGGCGGCAGGCACGAATACGTTTTCCGATGTCGGCGTAGTCCACCATAGTACAAGTACCCTCCGTTTTGTGAAGTGATACTTGTATTGTATGTGCAATCGACCGGGATTGTAATAATCTGAAAGTGCAGTGGACTTATAAATACTAATCGTTCAGAAATACTTTAACTTCCTGCTTTCCGTCAATCGTTGTCACAGCAGTAATGGCATCCGGGCGGAAGGAGTCTCCCGGATAATGCATTTCCAATTTCAGATTGACTTTTTTCCCAGCTTCCACTTCCTGTGCCAGTTTATTCTCAAAATTTTTGAATTCGTTCCGATTTAGTCCAGAATCCTGCGGAATGAGATTCTCCAAATCATTTGCCCCATCAAAGCGATCTGCAATTGCATGACCTCGATCATCGGTACTTTTTTCATATCCTTTTCCAATGTCATGGATGCTGTCTTTAATTTGCAGACGACCATCATGCTCTTTCAGATGCAGGTCTCCTTCGGCTGTAAACAGCCTTCCAAGGTGATCGGTAGTGTACTCATATCCGTTTCTTTTATACTCTGCATCCGACAAAAGATCCTGCTCCATACGGTACGGCATTCCATCATCGTTATTTTTGTATTCCAGCTCTTTTTCTAGCTCTGCAAATGACTTTTCCGTAGCAGCATCCAGTTTTTCTTCTGCCTTTTCTGTCACGCCTTTCTGTAGACGCTCAAATGACCGTTTGACGACATCATCCAACCCAATGTGCGTTTTTGCTTCCATCGGTTTCGCTTCTGAGATTTCTCGCCTCACAGCACACGACCTCCCTGCTGTTCAAAATTCGTCCTTAGATTATCTACAGCCTTTGCATCCGGGTTCAGGCTCATGCCCATGCTTATCACGCTATTTAGCACCCAGTCTGCAGCAGCAGCTTTCAGGCCGTACTGTCCCTGCAGCTGTTCCAGAAATTCTTTACGGGGTGTGAGCGATTTTTTAGCTGCGGCACAGTAATCAACGACTGTACCGATCCCACCAAAGAAATCGAACACAGCTTTCCGAGTCTTAGCCACATCCAGTTCTCCGCCTGCAAAGACCCGTTCCAGGTAGCGGTCGTCCTCCGGCTTCAGCACAGTCTCATGGCGTTTCAGCCAGAGCTTCAGCTGCTCCATCTCCGAAATGCTCAGCGGTTCCAGCTCTTTGCCCACTGCCAGTTGTCCGAATACAAACTCTGCGTTGATTTCATGCGGCATTTTTGAAGGCTTGTGGTAAACAGCATTTTCCGGCATGGGATACGCCTCAATCTTGCAGAGCACCGCCTCCGGCCACTCGTTCTGGTAAACGGCAGCCACACCAAGCGGCAGCTTGGACAATTCGTCGATCTGTGCCTCCTTCAGGGCGGCAGACTTGCCTACCAGCTTGCGATCTTCTTCGTCCGGCAGGCGCAGAATAATTTTGGTGTTCGTGTTGCGGATGACCGACATATCCAGCAGTCCGGGTGCCTGGTCTGCAATGATAAACCCCTCACCATAAGTACGCATTTCCGCAATAGCATTTGCCAGCATTTCCACCGACTTGCCCTGCAAATTTGCACCTTCCTGTGATTGCTCTGCCGAGGTCTTGCACAGCAGGTTGTGCGCTTCTTCCAGCACTGTGACATGGCGAAGCCTGCTGTTCATCCCGCTGCTGCACATCCGGTATTCCTGTAACTTCATCACCAAGATGCCCATCAGCAGCGATTTCGTTTCCATAGAGCCCACACGGCTCAAATCTACGATCACATTCTGATCGAACATTTCAGCATCGCTCAGCGCATCTTCTGCGCAAAGCACACTTCCATAAATACCGTTTGTCAGCGACTTTACGCGGGTGCACAATGCGCCCACATAATCGCTTTGGGTATCCTTGGAATAATGCGACTCTTCAATGACGCCCGGCAGAATATCCAGCAGGTCAAAGAAGGTTGGGAAAATTCCCTTCTCGCTCTCCGAATTGCGCAGATCCCAGCCTACTTTCTGATAGCTGCGCTCAATAGCATCCTTCAGCACCGCTGGCATGGCTGCATACATCGGCCAGCAGGCGTTGAATATCTCCACCAGACGGTCAATATGTTCCAGAATATGGATATTCTCAGGGAATGCAAAGGGGTTCATGCGCAGCAGCGGCGTTTCTCTGGGGTTTGTACCAAACACCTGCACATCTGTACAATTGCCGAACACATTCTTGTATTCGCCCTTGGCCGGTTCCACCACAAGAAACGTCGTTTGTCCGTTCTTTGTGATCTCATCCAGCAGATGGTAGACCGCATTGGATTTGCCTGTGCCGGTCGAGCCAGTGATGAACGTGTGGGAAGCCATTGCCTGCCGATTCAGGATCAGTCCTGCCGCTTCCTCTTTGCCCATGTGGTAAATCTTGCCCAGATTCATCTTGTCCTCATCCGGCATCGCCTCATCCGGCACATTGCGGCCAAACTCCGCGTGCTCAATAATCGGCAAACCATGCACTGAGCGGGTGGGCAAGCCAAGGTGCATCGGCAGTTCCCGCCCGCTGACCAGCGTTGCAGGTGTATAAAGCAGACTATCCGGCGCATTCTCCCATAGTGGGCGAGCAAAGACCGGTTGCATGAACCGCTTGAGATATTCCCGCAGCTGTGCCACTTCTGCCTCATTGTTCTTCCACACATTGACGGCACCGCTCTCCACCGAGGAGCCCTCGCCTACCATCAATGCGCGGTAAGTGTTGGCCGCCAAAAGTGCTGTGGATTGAGTAGACGAAAGGAAATACGCTGCACAGTTATAGCAGCCATAATCTTCACTTTCCTTTACACGCTTGAGCTGGTTTTCAATGCGTTCCAGCAGTTCCTCCACCGATTTATTGCACAGTTCCACCTGCTGAGTACGGCCCGTGCCGCGGGTGTCCGTTGTACCATGGCTCTCCTGCTGGCTGGTGCTGTCTGAAATGCCATGGGACGTTCCGTTGGAAGTACTGTGCGAAGTGCCGGTCTGCTCGGTGGTAGAGTGGCTGGTACCCCACGAGGCGTTTACGCCCATGGAGCCTCCGATGTTCCGGGCGATGCTGTTGAAAGCCGTTCTGGCTGGCGTCATGCCTCCTATGGCCCTGCCCGCCGTGCCAAGCAGCGGGCCGATGACGGCCCCCGCGCCCGGAATCAGGGCCGAAGCTGCCAAGCCGCCCAGACCCAGAATGCCTGCAATGCCGCCAGCCACCGGCGAGATTTTTGTGACCGAGGTGCCGAAGCTGCTGCCGACACCGCCGTTGATACCGCCGCTGACCCCTTTCGTTTTCTGTGTGCCGTCCGTCACCGAAGAGGACTGGTTCGTACCGTCCGTTGTAGTCGTGCTGACAGTATCGCTGATGGTATGGGAAGTTCCACTGCACAGGCTCTCCATCACAGCAGTACTCTGGTTCTCGGTATAAGACCATGTACTCTTGCGGAAGGGCGAAAGAGTGCTGTACAGATTTTCATACCCGCTGCGGATAGCCGCCTGCGTTTCATTGGAAACAGGTTCTGCCAAAAACAGCGCAGTATACTTTTCTCCTTCCATCGCGTCCATAAAGCGCTCGATGCCCTGCACAAAGGCTTTATCTTCCGTTTTAGACTTATCGCGCAGCGCTGCCACACAGGACACTGAGGCCACCGCCTCCTGCTCTTCGCCAAAGGCTTCTTCCAACAGTTTTTTTCCCGCCTCCGGAGAAATGCCTTTTATATCGGAACCGGGGAAGTTGGAGAGCAGCACTTTCTGCAACGCCTTGCTGGAAATTTCCAGCTTGCGGCTCTTCATGCTCTGTTTCAGGGGATCCTCGCGAACGCCCAGATAGATATTGGCACCTGCATTTTCTTCCGGCACATCGATCATCACCGCCAGACTACAGCCTTGTGCCATGCTGGAATAATACACCGTGGAAAGCTTCTGGAACATATCTTCGCCCTTTTTCAGGGTCATAGTTCTGCAGTTCCGTCAGATATTTTTTATACACCAGATGGTCTGCAAGGGTCAGCTGGTCCGTCAGGTCATTCAGCGACCGCTGCGCGGAAAGCTGTTGTTTTTCAAGCACCTCAAGCTCGTCTGCCATGATTTATTTTCCTTTCTGCTGTTAACCCCTCAAAATTTTCCACAACAGACCTACAGTGGCCGCCGCGGCGCCGGCTGCCACTGCCGCACCCATACCGCTGCTCTGCATTCTGTCAATGGCGCTCTTTGCCTTTTCGTTGCCCTGATCTGCCGCTTTTTTGTACCATTGCATGGCCTGTTCTTTATTCTGCGTCACTCCGTATCCATTTTCATAGAACACGCCAAGCTTATATTGGGCATCTGCATACTCCTGCTCTGCAGCTTTCCGGTACCACTCTGCCGCAGTTGCTCTCGATAACGTTACACCTGTACCATATTCGTAACACAACCCAAAATTGTACTGTGCATCTGCATTACCATTCTCCGCAGATTTACGATACCACTCAACTGCTTTCGCGCTGTTCTTTTCCACGCCTTCTCCATTGTCATAGCAATAGCCCAAACTGTTCTGCGCACTTGCCATCCCCTGCTCTGCAGCTTTCCGATACCATTTCACTGCCTCTTCTTTGTTTTGTGCCACGCCATATCCATTGGCATATAATCTTGCAAGATTAAATTGAGCGCTTGCATATCCCTGCTCTGCAGATTTTTGATACCATTCAAATGCTTTCGCGCTGTTTTTTTTCACGCCTTCTCCATTATCATAGCAACAACCAAGATTATATTGAGCCGTACAATTGCCTTGCTCTGCAGATTTGCGGTACCACTCCACTCCCCTGACAGGGTCTTTTGTTACACCTTCTCCTGTCTTGTAGCAATAGCCAAGATCACATTGCGCATCCGCATGATCCTGTTCCGCTGCTCTCTTGTACCACTTTACCGCCTCCGTTTTATTTTTATCTACACCCCAGCCATAGTAATAGCACTCACCAAGATTATATTGTGCCGCCGCATGATTCTGTTCTGCAGCTTTCTGGTACCACTTTACCGCTTCCGTTTTCTTTTCATTTACGCCATTGCCGAAGTAATAGCAGCGGCCAAGCTGATACTGTGCATCCGCATCACCCTGTTCTGCTGCTTTCCGAAACCATTTCACGGCTTCTTCATTATCCTTTTCTGTTCCTTTTCCATAATAGTAGCATTCGCCCAATTTATATTGTGCTCCCACATTGCCCTGCTCTGCGGCTTTCCGATACCAGAAAACAGCCTTGCTCGTATCCTTTTCCACACCAAATCCGGTATCGTAGCAGTAGCCAATGCTATTCTGTGCAACTGCTATTCCCTGTTCTGCGGCTTTTTCGCACCACATCGCAGCCTTTTTCGGGTCTTTTTCTACGCCTTCTCCTGTCTTGTAGCAATAGCCAAGAGTATACTGTGCTGCCGCAAGTCCCTGCTCTGCTGCTCTTTCATACCATTCAACTGCCTGCACAAGGTCTTTCGTTACGCCATTGCCCTTCATATAGCAAACGCCCAGATTGTTCTGCGCTCTTGCATTGCCCTGTTTTGCCGCCTTGCTGTAGCATTCAAACGCCTGCTCCAAGTCTTTTGCGACACCTGTGCCATGAGTATAGCAGTCACCCAGTTTTTTCTGTGCCTCCGCATAGCCCTGCCCTGCCGCCTTACGGTACAGCTCTACAGCCTTTGCCTCGTTCTTGCCGACGCCGTCTCCGGTTTCATAGCACTTGCCCAATTCACATTGCGCTTCCGGGCAGTTTTGCTCAGCCGCTTTTGTATACCACGTTACAGCCGCCACATTGTACGTGAGTGCCATATACAACCGCCCGGTCATATACTGCGCTGTTGCATTTCCCTGATTTGCAGCTTCTTTGTACCATTTGCGGGCCTCTTTTTCATTTTTTTCAACACCGAACGCCTGATAATAGCATTCGCCCAGTGCGCACTGCGCCTCCGCATTACCCTGTTCGGCAGCTTTTTTATACCACACAACGGCATTTTCCGCATTCTTTGCTACACCAATACCGTTCTGGTAACACCGTGCCACTTCCAGCTGTGCATCTGGGCGTCCGTATTCACTGGCCGCAACCATGTACTTCTGAAACGCCATCTCGGCATTGCCGACCTGCTGAAAATCACTGGCATCCTGCAGATAGTCCTGCTCGGTTTCCTCCTGCGTTTCCTGCTGCGCTTCCTCACCCAGGCAGAAGCGCTCCACGAAGCCCATGAATTCTCGCTTTTTATCCTCCGGCCCATTGAACTGAAAGCTGTACACGGCATTTTTCTCATCGTTGAAATCCATAGCCTTGATCTCAGCCCCCAGACCGTCCCAATTCACACGGCCAGCCGCCGGTTCAAACCATTCTTCAACAGATTTTGTCTTGATGGCATTCGGGATTTCCATGTCCTGCCCACCCACACGGATAGACTCCAGTTTATCTGTAAAACGTACTTCCACCTGAATTTTGCTCATGATGATAGTCTCCCTATGTATTTATAATTTTTATATAGTCTCCCTGACTTCTCACCCACATCTGGATACCGGTTCCAAACACCTCGGCTTCCACGATCCAGCCCTTTTCCGTCACCTGCAAAACCTTTGCAGTGGGCAGTCGGTCGAGCACGGATTCCAGACTTGGCCCGGTATACTCGAACCGGATGGTCTGCAACTCGCCGCCGTACATAAACTGGATGCGCTTGCGCATCTCGCCCTCCTGAAAGCGATCGGTATAGCGCTGGGCAAAGTGCCGATCGAGGGTCTTATAGTTCTGGATACGGTCGATGCGGTAAATCGTCGGGGAGTTATCCTGCGGGTTCTGGAAATGCTTATCCTTGTCGATGCCCTCGATGAACGCTGCCAGATAGAAATAATACTCACTGAACAGGATGCCCACCGGCTCAATGGTGCGCACACGGCTCTCGCCGTCATGGGTGCGGCAGTAGGTAATTTCCATAACATTGTGATTTTCTACTGCCGTGCCGATCTCCCACAGGCTCTCAATGAACTTCCGGCCGTGCTGCGGCTCAACGTAATGGAAGCGTTCGTTGCTGATGAGGTCTTTCACCTGATTCAACCGGTCCAGCGGGGTGCACACCTGCACCAGCTTGTCCAGAATGGGGAACATTTCCTCCTTGACCATGGAACGGCTTTCCAGCAAAATCTTGCATACCGCCAGAATCTCGCTGCTGGTGAGGAAGCGGGAAAGCGTGTCATCCAGCAGATAGCCGCCCTTTGCGGAGTTGTATAAGATCTCCCGGCGCGGCTCGCTGTCTGCAAAATAGCTGCGCAGGGTATCAAGATCGCGCTGGATGGTTTTCTCGCTGACACCGAAGCGGTCAGCCGTCTGCTGTTTATTCAGCACCCCGCCCTGTACCAGCACCTGCTGGATATAGAGTATACGGTCTAATCTACTATTACGCACGGTTCATTCTCCTTCTCTGCTCATTGTAACACAGTGCAACAACAGTCGCAATTCTTTGTGTGAAATTTTGTTGTTTTGTGAAACAGCTGCAAAATTTTTGTCTCTTTTGCACAACCCCAGTATACAAAAAAAGATGGACAGCTTGTCTGTCCATCCTCCAAAAAGCCAAGTGCTTTTCTCACAAATTCCATCTGCGGTTCAGCCGGTAGATCACATCCCATACATCATCCTTAAAAGTGTACATTACCTGACGCGGTGATGCACTTCTGCTTGCCATGCAGACAAGCAGAAACAGTTCGGCGGCAAATGCCGCGCCCAGCAGAAACATCCATATTTTTTTCATTGTGCACTCTCCTTTGATGGCGTTTATGCCCTTTTGTCTGTCTATTATAACGATCCTGTTGGACAGTTTGCTTGTCCTTTCTGTAAAAGATATTTTCTGCTTTTCCTGTACGTTGCAACACAAAAACCGCCCCGGCTTCCTGTTACGGAAACCGGGGCGGTTCGTTTGTTTTATTTGTGCTTTTTCAAGCGCTCACGCAATTACTTGCGGGGGTTCTTGATAGCAGCCTGGGCAGCAGCCAGACGGGCGATAGGCACACGGAAGGGAGAGCAGCTGACGTAGTCCAGACCAACGTTGTGGCAGAACTCCACGCTCGTGGGGTCGCCGCCGTGCTCGCCGCAGATGCCCAGACCCAGATCGGGGCGGGTCTCACGGCCGTCGTGGGCAGCCATCTTGACCAGCTTGCCGACGCCGATCTGATCCAGATGCTGGAACGGATCGCTCTCGTAGATCTTGTTCTCGTAGTATGCGCCCAGGAACTTGGCAGCGTCATCACGGCTGAAGCCGAAGGTCATCTGGGTCAGGTCGTTGGTGCCGAAGCTGAAGAACTCAGCCTCCTTGGCGATCTCGCCGGCAGTCAGGGCTGCGCGGGGGATCTCGATCATGGTACCGACCTGATACTTCATGTCAACGCCGGCAGCAGCGATCAGCTCGTCAGCAACCTTGACGACAACGTCCTTGACGAACTTCAGCTCCTTGACCTCGCCAACCAGCGGGATCATGATGTGCGGGGTG
>QWCH01005641.1_pt1 | contig 9980 bp, 6 predicted proteins | sample 1972671 | NCBI WGS metagenome assembly QWCH01 (sample SAMN09866713, study PRJNA288562) | Human gut metagenome isolate term3_stool, whole genome shotgun sequencing... | isolation source: gut | host: Homo sapiens | place: USA: California | reverse complement strand
GTGGTTTTGGGGTTTTTTGGGTTGGTTGTTTGTTTTTTGGAGAGTGGATGTGAGTGTCTTTGTGATGCTTTTTTGTGAGAATCTTGTTCGTTGACCGCCTTGTTTTTTTGGGGTGGTTGGTGTTTTTTTGTTTATTGGTTTGTTTTTTGTTTTTGAGCGTTTGGTGGATGCCTTGGCATCGTGTGCCGATGAAGGACGTTGTGGCTGGCGATAGCCTCGGGGAGTTAGCGAGCGTGCGTTGATCCGGGGGTTTCCGAATGGGGTAACCTAACCATAGTTGTGTGTGGTTGGCGCGCATCGAAGTTTTGATAGGTGTGTGTTGGTAGGGTGGGAAGTGAAACATCTTAGTACCGCCTTTTGTGAGATAGTCCGTGTGTAGTGGTGAGCGATAGCGGGTGTTGGCTAAACCGTTTGCGTGTGATACTCGGCAGGGGTTGCGTAGGCGGGGTTGTGGGACGAAATCGTTGAGAATCTGCTGGTTCTTGGGGCGTTTTTGTGTGTGCGAGGTGAACAGGTTGGGATGCCTGGCCGTAGACCGTGAGAGTCGGGTAGCTGGTTGTGCATGTTTGGCGTTGGGTTTTGTTCCCGAGTAGCGCGGGGCTCGTGGAATCTCGTGTGAATCTGCCCAGACCATTGGGTAAGCCTGGACGGGCATGGTGACCGATAGTGGATTAGTACCGTGAGGGAATGGTGAAAAGTACCCCGGGAGGGGAGTGAAATAGTTCCTGAAACCAAGCGTTTTTAAGCCGTCAGAGCCGCGGGATCCTTTCGGGGGTTGGTGTGGTGGTGGCGTGCCTATTGAAGAATGAGCCTGCGAGTTATGTTGCGTTGCGAGGTTAACCTGTTGTGGGGTAGTCGTAGGGAAACCGAGTCCTGGGGGCGTAATAGTAGCGTGGCATAGACCCGAAGCGGGGTGATCTACCCATGGCCAGGTTGAAGCGGCGGTAGAACGTCGTGGAGGACCGCACCCACCTAGGTTGAAAACTGGGGGGATGAGTTGTGGGTAGGGGTGAAAGGCCAATCAAACTCCGTGATAGCTGGTTCTCCCCGAAATATATTTAGGTATAGCGTTCCATTTTTTGCTTGCGTGTGGTAGAGCTACTGGTTGGTTGATGGGCCTTGTTGGTTACTGAGATCTGCTAAACTCCGAATGCGCGTTAAGTTGGTGGGGCAGTCAGACAGCGGGGGATAAGCTTCGTTGTCGAGAGGGAAACAGCCCTGATCATCGGTTAAGGTCCCTAAGTGTGTGCTGAGTGGAAAAGGATGTGTAGTTGCGTTGACAGCCAGGAGGTTGGCTTAGAAGCAGCCACCCTTGAAAGAGTGCGTAATAGCTTACTGGTCGAGTGATTGTGCGCCGATAATGTAGTGGGGCTTAAGCATGCCACCGAAACTGTGACTACAATGCTTTTTGGTGTTGTGGGGTAGGGGAGCGTCCTGCATTGTTGTAGCGGCCTGGTGATGGGTCGTGTGTGGTGTGGGAGTGAGAATGCAGGCATGAGTAGCGAGTCCAGCGTGAGAATCGCTGGCGCCGATAAACTAAGGGTTCCAGGGGAAGGTTTATCCGCCCTGGGTTAGTCGGGTCCTAAGGCGAGGCCGTCAGGCGTAGTCGATGGTTGAGCAGTTGATATTCTGCTACCGGGATCAGACCGTATATAGCGCTTTTTCTTTTGAGCTTGACGCCCTTTTCGGTTCTTGTCTTCCTTCGGGTTGATAAGGGTCGTTGGGTTTTGGGTTTTTGGTTTGAGTGTTTTAGCTTCGTGGTGACACAGTGAGATTGCCTGGCGCGGTGGTGGTTTACCGTGTTCAAGCCTGTAGCCTGTCTTCTAGGCAAATCCGGAAGACGCATATGGTGAGGGGTGATGGTGAGGCCCGTTTTTGGGTCGATAACAGGGTTGGTCTGTACTGTCGAGAAAAGCTGCGTTGTGAGGTGTGTTTCCGCCCGTACCCTAAACCGACTCTGGTAGTTGGGTAGAGAATACTAAGGCGAGCGAGTGAATCGTGGTTAAGGAATTCGGCAAATTGCCTCCGTAACTTCGGGAGAAGGAGGCCCCACCCCTTGAAGAGCGTTTTCTGTTCTAGGGGGTGTGGGGTGCAATAGCAAGATGGAAGCGACTGTTTATCAAAAACATAGGTGCGTGCGAAGCTGTAAGGCGATGTATACGCACTGACGCCTGCCCGGTGCCGGAAGGTTAAGAGGAGCTGTCAGCCTTTTTTGGCGAAGCGGTGAATTTAAGCCCCGGTAAACGGCGGTGGTAACTATAACCATCCTAAGGTAGCGAAATTCCTTGTCGGGTAAGTTCCGACCTGCACGAATGGCGTAACGACTTCTGTGCTGTCTTGACCGCGAACTCGGCGAAATTGCATTACGAGTAAAGATGCTCGTTACGCGCAGCAGGACGGAAAGACCCCGGGACCTTTACTATAGCTTGGTATTGGTGGCTGGTTGTGTTTGTGTAGGATAGGTGGGAGACGTTGAAGCAGTCACGCTAGTGGTTGTGGAGTCGGCAAGTGAAATACCACTCTGATGTTGCTGGTTATCTGAACCTGGACCCATTATCTGGGTTAGGGACAGTGCCTGGTGGGTAGTTTAACTGGGGCGGTTGCCTCCTAAATGGTAACGGAGGCGCTCAAAGGTTTCCTCATCCTGGTTGGTAATCAGGGTTCGAGTGTAAGTGCACAAGGAAGCTTGACTGTGACACTGACGGGTGGAGCAGGTACGAAAGTAGGAACTAGTGATCCGGCAATGGCTTATGGAAGCGTTGTCGCTCAACGGATAAAAGGTACCCCGGGGATAACAGGCTGATCTTGCCCAAGAGTCCATATCGACGGCATGGTTTGGCACCTCGATGTCGGCTCGTCGCATCCTGGGGCTGGAGTTGGTCCCAAGGGTTGGGCTGTTCGCCCATTAAAGCGGTACGCGAGCTGGGTTCAGAACGTCGTGAGACAGTTCGGTCCCTATCCGCTGCGCGCGTTAAGACTTGAGAAAGTCCTGTCCCTAGTACGAGAGGACCGGGATGGACGAACCTCTGGTGTGCCAGTTGTACCGCCAGGTGCATGGCTGGTTGGCTATGTTCGGAAAGGATAACCGCTGAAAGCATCTAAGCGGGAAGCCTGCTTTAAGATGAGGTCTTTTAGGTTCCCAGCAGACTACTGGGTAGATAGGCCAGAAGTGTACACGTTGTAAAACGCAAAGCTGACTGGTACTAAACAACCATTAAAAAACAAATCACAACACTAAAACACACCGTGTGTTCAAGCATTCCACAATACGAATCATCACGAAGACGCTCACACCCACTCTCAAACACCGTCAACAAGAACGGTACCCCCCAAAAAAAAGGAAACTAACCAAAACAAGTTAGCAACCATGAAAAAAACCGGGGGTTGAACACATAGTCTTGTGGTGGTCATAGCGCCTAGGACACGCCCAGTCCCATCCCGAACCTGGAAGCTAAGCTAGGCAACGCTGATGGTACTACGCCCCAACGAGCGCGGGAGAGTAAGAAACCACCACAACCATCTTAAAAAGGCAGGGTATAGAAACCAAGATTGGTTTTTGTACCCTGCCTTTCTATCTTTCATTAGCTAAGTTATTAACTTATATATTGCGAAAACTAAAGGCTAGCGTTTTGTCCAAGCAGAGCATAGCTGCTCGAAATGAGATTCGAAATGCGCTATTTGCCAGTCCCGGGCAGCTGCAGTTTCTAACAGATTTTGCAGATCTTTACCCGGTTCCCAATATGCCGCTACCTGCCGGATAGCGCTAGGAGAAAGTGCCAATTCTGCCCAGATCTGATTTTCTTGTGCCCAGGTAGATACGTCCTCTTTAAGCAGGCGGTAAAGCTCAGCGCGCGCCGGATCAATTTTTTCCCAAGTTGCTAGCGAGGTTATTTCGTGAAGTTTTCGCGGGGGTTCTCTCCCCGGTAATTGGTCTTTTGGTAGATCGCGTACCTTTTTTATAGCCTGCCACCAAATCCGGGCATGACGGCGTAGTTGCCGGCGCTTCATAAATGAACGGCGTGATAGCTCTTGGTAGGAAGTAGGAGTTTGTAAGACTAAGTCCACCAGGCCGCGGTTAGGTAGCACCCGATGGGGTGCTAAATCAGCTTCACGTGCGATTTCATCGCGCTTATTGTAAAGCTCCCGCAGCAAGCCGAGCTGGCGAGGAGAACGGGCTTTACCAGCACCTTTCAAATGCCGCCAAGGTTCGCTACCACGCGGACGATGGTAGTTGGCTAATGTATAGGAAAACTCTTGTTCAGCCCAAGATAGACGCCCTGCGGCCTTCAAGCGCTCTTTTAACGCTAAGGCGAGCTCCACCAGGTACTCCACATCCAGGGCCGCGTAATCGAGCCATGATTGTTTGAGGGGACGCAATGACCAGTTTTCCCGAGTATGGTTCTTAGCTAGTTTTACCCCTAGCACTTCCTCGGTAACTGCCCCCAGTCCCACGTGTTCATACCCCAATAGTTTCGCTGCGATCTGAGTATCGAATAGACGCGGTGCTACTAAACCTGCCCACTCCATACATTCCAGGTCTTCTTTGGCGGCGTGCAGCACCCAGATACTGTTTTTGCAGGCATTATTGAAATCCGATAAATCATCCAGAGCCAGAGGATCAAGTAAAACCAGGGGAGCACTCTGCCCTTTCGCCTGGATCAAATAGGCTTTGTCCAGGTAACGGATTCCGCTGGCGCGTTCAGTATCAAAAGCCACGTATTGGCCAGGATTGCTATATTCGCGCAGACACTCCCGGTATTGCTGCTGGTTATCAGTTAGGGGAACCGATCCCAGCCGGGGACGGTAAAGAGTTTCGCTCATACCAGCTTTACCTGCCCTAGGCGAGATATTCCAGCGCTAACTTCCACCGAATAACCCGACATCATCGCTAATAACCGCGATATCGCGGCCGCGTGGGGCGCCAAGTTATTTTCTAGAGGTGTCCAGGAGGCACGCAATTCCATTTCTGCCGATTCAGAGCGTTTTTTTAACTCGCCAAAACTGGCGGAATGAGAGCGGCTAACTGACCCGGCAGCCTGGAAAAAACTGGCATCTGCCTGGGTTAAAAAATCGGTAAACCATGACCAACAAACCTGGTCAGCCAGCGGTTCAGTGACTAAATCTACATCTACATGCGCACCAAGCATCGTAACTAGCCGAAATCGTCCCTGCCACCCGGGTTGTTCCTGGGGGTCATAAAGAATCACTAGCCTTCCGGCGCCTCCACTATGAGGAATGGTCTCCAAAGATTCACAATCCATACGGATAGCGGCAGCAAAAGGCGCAATTCCTTGCGGCGCCGAAATCTCACTGACCGTAACATGAGAATCATAGGGGGCTTCCCGCAAGGTGAGCAGAGCATCGGTAAACTCTGCAGGTGTCTTTTGATTCACCATTTCAGCGTAGGCAGGAAACCTCTCCTAAACTCACTGCCACGCCGATAATCAGCCGACCTAGCTGTAAACATACCAATTATCCGGTTGGGAAACTGATTTCTTGATCAGATATTGTGATGGGATAAGCAACGCTTCTTGGCAATAAGAATCGGGTGGCCTCCGGGGCAATGAGTAAGATTTGATAGCATTGAGTGGCTCAAATCTTAGGGAGGCACTGTGGCAGGAAAACAGGATATAGGGTTTCAACCGGTTATCCCAGGAACCGATATCGGAGCTTATGCTTTGGCGCGTTCATTTCACGAGAAATGGAAGGTGAAACCAACGCTGCTCACGCTGCAAGTTCTGGGGCCAATAATGGCATCTGGCATTATTGATACTCGCTTAGTCGAGCCCAATGCCCTGCCCAATCCAGACTCGGAAATGCCGCTTATAGAAGGTTTGATTGCTATCGGACCGCAGCTGCAAAAAGAGTATCCAGGAAAAAAGCTGCTGCTGATTGCCAATATGGACTCCAATGTGCGCGATATTATGCGCCGCGAGGAAGAGCTGCGGAAATATTACGCGTTTGCCTTCCCCTCCCTGAAGATTATTGAAGATACCTCCGATAAAGCAAAGTTTCCGCTGTTGGCTGCCGAGCATGGTTTGAATGTTCCGCAAACTTTAGAAATTGATTTTTCCGGTTCGCTAGAGGACGAACTAGCTAAACTTGAGCAGGTAAATCAGCCTTTCCCTTGGATTATTAAACCGGCTACCAGCGCCGGTTACGAGCGTCTTAAATGGCCGGGCAAAGCGAAAGTCTATACGGTTTCCAATAAAGAAGAAGCCCAAACCTTACTCGGCAATCTCTATCAACATACTCATAACAATCCGCATGCCCGCCGCTTCGTACTGCAGCCCCGGGTGGAAGGCAACGACAGCTTTAATCTCTCGGTGACTGCCTACGTTGATCAAAACTTACGGGTAACTATGTTGGGATCAGCCCAAGTGTTACTGGAGGATCATTCTCCCACTGCCCTCGGTAACCCGGTGGCGATGATTACCGAACCCTATCCCCGCCTCTATGAGCAGGTAAGTAGCTTCCTGAAGGGAGTGGGGTGGCACGGCTTCGCCAACTTTGACTTTAAGGTAGATTCGCGCACGGGGATTGCCTATTGCTTCGAAGTAAATCCCCGTATTGGACGGAACTCCTATTACAACACCTCTGCCGGAATGAATCCTATGAGGTTTTTTGTCGAGGACGTCGTGGAGGGGAAAGCGATAGCCCCGCAACGTTTAGGAAAGCGAGTCTACTATTCGATTCTGCCCAAACGGCTAGTGCTGCGGTATGTAGATAAACAGATGGGCAAGAAAATTAAGACTCTTTACCGCCTAAAGAAAAATCATGATCCCTTGTTCTACCCGGCGGATTTCGGTTTTAGTCTGCGTGGCCTGAAGCGCTTTGCCTACGTGATGATTGCCCGGGAAAATCACTGGAGAAAGTATCACCGTAATTACCCGGCAGCTAAGTTCCGTCAGGGGGAAACCCGCTCCCTCGATACTGCTGCCTTAACCCAGCCCTAGCCACCTGGCTTGGTCGGCCAGACCGCTGAAGAATCCCTACGAGCCTCCCAAAGGCAAGGCCGTGACAAGGCGCTAACCAACTATTAGCAGGGTGTCTTCACCTAGGATTTCCGCGGGAGGATTCTCCAGTTTCCCGTTAGTGAACGATATGTAGTCACCTTGCGGCAGCTGCGCGACTAAATCGCTGATATCAGCACAGCTGTGATGCAGATTTACTATGACCTGAGCATGCTCTGTCTTTAATACCAGTAGCCTGTTCTGGCGCTCCAAAGAAATAAAATCAGCAAACACGCCCTCGCGACGCAGCGCGATCAAGTGTCGATACCAGGCGAGCATCTTTATATGCTCGACCTCAGAAAGCTCCTGCCAGAGCAGCTTGGAGTTAAGGAAAGTAGAAAGAGCTTGAGGGGAAGGAACTTCCACTTCGCCATCATAAATTTTCTCCCAATCATGGGAGGCGAACTCTCGTTTTCTACCCTCATCTACGGCTTTGCCAATTCCCTCATCTGCATAGTCGGTGAAGAATTGGAAACGAGAACGGCTGCCCCATTCTTCCCCTTGGAAAAGCATCGGCGTAAACGGAGAGGCTAGAATCAAAGCTGCTTGACCAGCCAGTAACCCGGGGGAGAGCTTTTCGCTAGGGCGATCCCCTAAAGCGCGGTTACCTACCTGGTCATGGTTGGAAGCAAATCCAAAGAAACGGTTTCGTTCCATATCTGCCGGAACTGGAGCCCCCCAGTTCTTGCCCCGGAAACTAGAGTAAGTACCGTTATGGTAAAACACCTGCGAATATATTTTGCTTAGCGCCGCAGGATCAGCAAAATCTTCGTAGTAGCCTTGGGTTTCTCTGGTGAAAGCTACGTGAATACCGTGGTGGATATCGTCATCCCATTGTCCATCCATTCCGTATCCGCCCTCATCAACTGCGGTGACCATGCGGGCATCGTTGAGATCGGATTCTGCCACTAGAGTTAGCGGTCTGTCCAACTCCTCCGAAAGGTTGTGAACTTCTTGGGAAAGTTCCGCTAAAAGATGCAGCTTGGAATCATCTTGGATTTCATGAACCGCATCTAGGCGTAGACCGTCAAACCCAAAGTCAGCCAGCAAAGCCACAGCCGCCCCAATTAAGAAATCTCGAACTGGGCCGGAATCGGAACCATCTAGGTTATAGCCATCGCCCCAGGGAGTCTCGTGACGGTTAGAAAAATAAGGAGCAAACTGACTTAAATAGTTTCCGGAAGAACCCAAATGATTCAATACCAGGTCTTGGGCAACTGCGATTCCCAGGTTGTGTGCCTCATCGATAAAAGCCACCAGATCTTCCGGGGTGCCGTAGGGATTGAAGAGGGCATACAGGCCAACCCCGTCATACCCCCAACCGCGCTGGCCTGGGAAAACCGCTATTGGCATTAGTTCGATGACCTCGACTCCCAAATCTGCGAGATAGGGGAGTTTTTCTATGGCTGCTCGCAGGGTTCCTTGGGCGGTGAAAGTTCCGATATGTAGCTCGTACCAGACCCTACCTAGAAGTTTTCCATCGGGTTGCCAGCTAGAGGAGTGTTGGATAGCGGAAATATCGGCAGTTTGTACCCAAAGTTCACTACCGGGAACATACCTGCGCGCCCGGGGGTCAGGGAACGGCCCCTTTCCGTCTATTTCAAAGGCGTAGGTAGTCCCGTTGGGTAGCGGACGCGGAGCGAGCCACCAGGAACCATATTGTACCATCGGGGTTTTTCGCGGTCTTTCTGGTGATCCTACCAGCAGATTTATCTGTTTTTTGTCCGGTGCCCATAGCGGTACTCGTCCGCATCCGGGTTTAAGCTCCCAAGGTGGCAAGCCTTCAAAATCTAGATCCGAAGGAGTTAAATCCATCTATTCCACCCGCTCCAGTATCCGTGCCCCCCGCTTAGATAGCAGCTCTTCCAAGCTTTGCATTCCTCCGGGGAAAACTTCATTTGAGCAAATATCTTTCCAGGATCCTTCCGGGAGCACCACGGTATGCTCGGGGCGGAAATCTCCTTGATATCGGGAGAGCACCCCGGAAAGACGACGGGCAAGAGTGACAACTTGGGGGCCCGCTTCTTCGGTTCCGCGCGCAAAAGCTACCGCGTAACCAGTAGAGAGGGCGAGTGCCTCATAGGTAGCGGTAGCAGATACGAAGCACTCGGGGCGGCGGCGCCGTAGCCGTAAGATTGCTGCCGTAACATTGAGCTTCAAATCATCTAGGTTTGAGCCTGCCGCGTGATCTAAGCCTTCTTGATCCAGATGGGAAAGTCTTTTAGCTAGCGCAGTGAAATCAACGGGTCGGCGATTATCAGGATCCACCAACGATGTTTGGGTGATTTCTGAACCTTGATAAACGTCAGCTACCCCAGGCATGGTTAGTTGTAAAGCCTTATTAGCTACGATGGTGTAGCGAGTAGCTTGCTCGGTTTCGCCGTGCCAGCGAGAAACAATATCAGCTACCTTGGGGTCGCATATAATCTGGTCGGCATAATCAAGGAGCTCGTTTTCACGGGTCTCATCCGGAGCAGTCCAGGTAGTCCAAGATTTTTGTTCCCTAATCGCTTTTACTAAATATTGGCGCAGCCGCTTAGAAGAGATCGGTCCATTATTATCCCAAGTGCCGATCAGGGTTTGCCACAGCATATTTTCGGTGCGTCCATCCAGGTCATTAGGACGGTAAGGCTGAGTTACATCTCGCAGGTCGGAAACAATTTGTGCCCAAAGCGTCGGGTACTGGCTGATAATGGCCAGACGCATACGCACATCCTCGCAACGTTTAGTGTCGTGCGTAGAGTTAGTGGTCATGGTAGCTGGCCAGTTAGTTTGAATATCGCGCGCGAATAGATGCAGATTATCGGCAGAAATCCCGAAAGCTTGCGGGTTAGAACCTACTTCATTTAGGCACAGCAGGTGAGTCCAGCGATAGAAAGTAGTGTCTTCTACTCCTTTGGCCATGACTGCTCCGCAGACCTGTTGGAAACGCACCAAGAATTCTTGCCGATCCAGGTCGCTTACTTT
>QWCH01006686.1_pt1 | contig 9985 bp, 7 predicted proteins | sample 1972671 | NCBI WGS metagenome assembly QWCH01 (sample SAMN09866713, study PRJNA288562) | Human gut metagenome isolate term3_stool, whole genome shotgun sequencing... | isolation source: gut | host: Homo sapiens | place: USA: California | reverse complement strand
AGGCATTGCTCAACGGTCGTATCCCGACGCAGGGCCTCGCGTTCGAGGTCGGATTCCAGGATATCGAGGAGCTGAACGAAGGCGTCTCGTCGCCCGACGGACCCGATATTTCGAAGATCAGCTATGCCGTGCTGCCGGCCGTCGTCGACCGTTATGCGCTGCTCGACAGCGGATCGGCACTCGGACGGGGCAACGGGCAGTTGCTCGTGCGGCGCCGCGGCGACCGGTCGCCGATCCGGCGCGTAGCCATTCCGGGCGAACTCACGACGGCCAATGCCATGCTGCTGCGCTTTTTTCCCTCGATCGTCGACCGTACGCCGGTGCTCTTTTCCGAGATCGCCGCAGCGGTCGAACGGGGTGCGTTCGACGCGGGCGTACTCATTCACGAAGGGCGTTTTACCTACGAGCGGTACAATCTGGAACTGGTGGCCGATCTGGGAGCGTTGTGGGAGCGGCAGACGGGACTGCCGCTGCCGTTGGGCGGCATCGTGGCGAGTCGGGAACTGCCGGCGGAGGTGCGTCGCACCTTCGATCGGGTATTGCACGACAGCATCGCCTACGCGCTCGAACACCCGACGGTTTCGCGGCCGTTCGTCAGGGAACACGCTCGTGAGTTGGACGACGAGGTGATCGACCGTCATATCGCGCTCTTCGTCAATCGCTATTCGCTTGCATTGGGCGAGGAGGGGCGTCGTGCGGTGCGCGAATTGACCGGACTTCCCGATCTGCGGTTGGGCTGGGAACCCCTGCACGGGAGTTGACCGACGCGGGCTTTCCGCCGCCGGAAACGGTTTTCACCCCTGCTGCGATACATTGCAGCAGGGGTGATTTCGTGTGCGCCCGGTCCGGGTGCGTATGTTGTCGTCGATTTCCGGATCGGTCGCTGCATAGAGAAGGCGGTGCGGCGGATGTCGCTGCGGATCAAAGGGTGTGGACGACGATCAGCCCTTCGCGCAGTTCCAGCCGCATCGGGATCGGTTCGCCGCCGCGGACGCGGCCGACGACCTCGCCCGCCGCGAAGTCGATCCGTTCGATCGCGAGGTCGCGCAGCAGGTCGATTCCGCGACGGCGGGCCAGCTTGTAGAGCGTCTCCTTGGCGCACCAGACCACGCCCGCCACGCGCGGATCGTCGCCGAGTGCGGCCTCGGCCGGAGTAAGGAAATGCGCCGCCGCGCGGGTGAAACGACGTGTCTCGGGTTCGATGTCTACCGCACAGGGGTGGTCGGAGATCACGACGGCCGCGTGCCCGCCGCCGTGCGAGACGCCGATATGGCGCGGATCGCCGATCAGTACGGGGCCGCCCGCGGCGTCGTAGCCGATCGGCACGGCACCCAGTTCGCGGTAGACGACGGCGCGCCATGTGAGGTATTCGGCCCGTCGGCGGGGCGGAAATGCGGCCGCAGCGGCCCAATCGGCATCGGTCACCTGCCCGCGAAGCGTGTCGGGCGAAGCCAGCGGGGCGAGGATGCAGCGGAGGGTCATCTTTTCGGGATTGAGCGGGTTGGGGAATCCGGTGCGCGGCCGTCTATTCGGGCAGCGTCACCTGTACCTTGTCGATGCGTCGGCCTTCGATCGTGTGGGCCGTGAAACGGAGGTCGTGCGTGGTCACGACGTCGCCCTTTTTCAGAAAAGACGTCGGCGAAGGTGTTTTCGGGCAGTTGCAGGATGCGTTCGAAGTCGCCGATGTGGGTCTTGCCGTCGAAGAGGTAGTTGCGGTCGTCGAGCTTGGTGTAGGCGCTTTCGACGGCGTCGCTTTCGTCTGAAATCTCGCCGACGATCTCTTCGAGAATATCTTCGAGCGAGACGATGCCCAGCGTCGAACCGTATTCGTCGACCACGACGGCCATGTGTACCTTGTTCGACTGAAACTCTTCCAGCAGGTCGTTGATCTTCTTGTGTTCGGGCACGAAATAGGCTTTTCGCAACAGTTGTTGCCAGCCGAATTCGTCGCCGTTGTTGATGTAGGGCAGCAGATCCTTGACGTAGAGGATTCCCTTGATATTGTCCAGATCCTCGTCGCAGACCGGAATGCGCGAGAAACCCGAAGCGATGATGCGTTCCTTGACGCTCAGGTAGTTGTCGCCGATTCCGACGGCGACGACATCCACGCGGGGACGCATGATCTCCTGCACCTCGGTGTTGGCGAACTTGACGATGCCCGAGAGCATGTTGTGCTCCTCGGCCGAGGCGGTAGCGGTCATGTCGACGGCGTCGGCCAGCTCGTCGAGCGAAATCTCGTTGCGACGCACGGCGTGTTCGCTGATCGTGCTGCTCGTGCGGATCAGGATGTAGGCGAAGGGGCGCATCAGCCAGCGCATCAGCAGGATGGGGCGCGCTACCGTACGGGCGAACCGCAGGGGGCGGCTCTGGGCGAATACCTTGGGGATGATCTCGCCGAAAAGCAGCAGCAGGAAGGTGGCGATGACCGATTCGAAGAGAAAGCGCATGCCGGCCGAGCCGAACGTGAAGAGCAGGTTGATGATGCGTGCGGCCAGGATGACGATGCAGATGTTCACCAGATTGTTGACCACCAGAATCGTAGCGAGCAGTTGATCGACGTCGCCGAGCAGCCGCAGAATGGCGTCGTTCGAAGATTTTTCGGGATGTGCCTTGATGTCCCGTATGTCGTGCGGCGTGAGCGAGAAGAACGACGTCTCGGCGCCCGAAACGAGGGCCGAGACCGCCAGCAGGCACACCGCGACCGCTCCCGGCAGGAGCAGACCGATGTCTACGGGGTTGAGTGTGACCAGACTGCCTTCCAAATTCGTCTATTTTCGTTTTGCACTGCCTGCCGACGGATCAGTCGAAGAGCGAGCCGCCCTTCTCCTGCGGAGGTTTCGCCGCGGCGTCGCCCTCCTCCTTGAGCACCTCCTTGCGGCTGGTCGAGGTCTCGACGATCAGCTCGGCCTTGCGCGTCCGGTAGGCCGGTACGGCCAGTTGCGCCTCGATGTTCTTGTAACGTGTCGGCCGTTCGCCCAGCATCACCTGCGTCATGGGCCGCAGCGTCGGCACGGGGCGCGGTTTGATCGGTTCGAGCACCGTGTTCTCTTCGCGGGGCTGCGCGGCGAGGACGTCGGCGGGCGGGACGACCGGTTTCGCGGCGCGCTCGATCGCCGCGCTGTCGAATCCCGTCGCCACGACGACCAGCTCGATGCGCCGCCCCAGCTGCGGTTTGACGCTCGTGCCCCAGATGATGTTGGCGTCGTGCACCGTGCCGTCGGGGGCCTGTACGCTGGCGTGCGACTGGATGTATTTCAGGATCTCCATCACCTCGTCCAGCGCCAGCGAATCGGCGTCGGAGGTCGAGATGTTCAGCAGGATGTTTTTCGCGCCGGATATGAGCGTATGGTCGAGCAGCGGCGATTCGAGCGACGCGCGGGCCACCTCCGCGGCGCGGTGCTCGCCTTCGGCCGTAGCCACCGACATGTGGGCGCGGCCGCTGTCGCGCATCACCTTCGACACGTCGGCGAAGTCGACGTTGACCATGTCGCTTTCGACGGTGATGATCTCGGCGATGCCCTTGGCAGCCGATGCGAGGATGTCGTCGGCCTTGCCGAAGGCCTGTTTGAGCGAGAGGCGGCCGTACATCTCGACGATGTTCTCGTTGTTGATGACCAATAGCGAATCGACGTTGCGGCTCAGCTCCTCGATGCCCCGAAAGGCCTGTTCGTAGCGGATCTTGCCCTCGACGGCCAGCGGCGAGGTGACGATACCGACGGTGAGGATGCCCATTTCATGCGCCAGTTTGGCGATTACGGGCGATGCGCCCGTGCCCGTGCCGCCGCCCATACCGGCCGTCACGAAGAGCATCCGCGTGCCGGCCGCTTCGAGCCTGCGGCGGATGTCGTCGAGCGATTCGATGGCCGCCTTGCGTCCGTTTTCGGGATCGTTGCCCGCACCGAGACCTTCGCGCCCCAGCTGCACCTTCTCCTCGACGGGACTGTTGTCCAACGCCTGCGCGTCGGTGTTGCAGACCATGAACCCGACGTCCTTGATGCCGAGGTTCCACATGTGGTTCACGGCGTTGCCGCCGGCACCGCCGACGCCCACCACCATGATTATCGAAGATTTATCTTTTGCCGCAGCAATTTCGTTCATCAGATCGTCACTCATAATTCCTTAACCTCTTTTTCGTCGGGCGTTCGTTCCGGTTGCCGGCCGGTTTTGCGTTTTCTCGTTCATATTGTTTCGGCTTCCCGCCGCCTTGCCCGGTCGGGCGACTCAAATCTCTTCGTCTTCCGATCCGGTGAAGAAGTCGTCCAGGCGGGTTCCCAACTTCTGTTTGAGCTTGTCGAGCAGGCCCCGTTTCGGACGATGCGGCGTCTCGGCGGTTTCGGCTGCGGCCCCTTGCGCCGCCCCTTCCGTTGCGGCGTTCGCCGCGGGTGTCGTCGGTGGGGGAGTCGGTGCGGCCGCGGGCCGCGGTGTGTAGGGCGCTGCCGAAACGCCTGTCGCGGGCTTCCCGGCAGAGTAGGGGGTCGCGCGCGGGATCGTCGGCCCGGCGGGCTGTGCCGCACCTCCCTGACGCGGGATATCGGTCACGGCGCAGTCGCCGTGGGCGGCGCCGCGGAGCAGCAGTCCGACGGCCGTCGAGTAGGCCGGCGAAGCGACCTTTTCCCGCGACGTCTCGTCGACGGCCTCCTCGGCCGTGCCGATGCGGACCTCCATGCCCGTTACGCGGCGGAACAGTTCGTCGATATGCTGCAACTGCGCCGAGCCGCCCGTCAGCACGATGCCGTAGGCCAGCTTGTCGCCGAATCCCGAATCCCGGATCTCCTGCGCGACGTATTCGGCGATGTCGCGGGCGCGCGATTCGATCACCACGGCCAGGTTGTGCAGCAGGATATCCTTGGTCTCCTTGGCGGTGCGTCCCTTGACGCTCACCATCTTGTTTTCGGGCGCCAGCTCGGCGACCGCCGAACCGAATTTGCGTTTGAGGCTGTCCACGTGGCGTTCGAGGATGCCCAGCGTGCGGATGTCGTTGTTGATCGCCCCCGCCCCCATGGGGATGGTGGCGATGTAGCGCGGCACGTTGCGGTAGTAGACCGCCACGTCGGTCACGCCGCCGCCGATGTTGACCACGGCCGCACCCTCCTCCTTCTCGTCCGCCGAGAGGACGGCGGCGCCCGTCACCAGCGCGTTGGCGTACATCCCCAGCGAGCGGATGCCCAGCCGGCGCAGCGCCAGGTTGAGCCGTTCGATCGGGGTTTTGGCGCAAAGGATGAAGTTGAAGGTCGATGCGAGCCGCTTGCCGAACGATCCGACGGGGTCGGCCACCTCCTGGTTTTCGTCCACGAGGTAGTTTTGCGGGATGCGCTCCATGATCGTCTCGTCGTCGGGGGCTTGCACGTTGCGCATACGGTCGAACAGCGCCTCCACGTCGGTGCGGTTGACGCCGTTCTGCGGATCGGAGGTGAAGACGTGGTCGGTGTGGCGGGCGCAGCGTACGAAATCGCCCGAAATGCCGGTGTAGGCTTCGGTGATACGGATGCCCAGCTCCTCGCCAACGGCCTCGACGGCCGCCTTGATGGAATTGCTCACCTGCTCGATATTCGTAATCATGCCCGCCTTCACTCCCTGCGAAGGTTTCGAGACGATGCTGCGGACGACCGGACGTCCCTCGGCGTCGCGTTCGGCGACGGCCACCACGACGTTCGACGATCCCAGGTCGATTGCGACGATGTAATTCTTCTTCTCCACGTTTGTCAGCTTTGTTTCATCGGGCGTTTGCCTTGCGGACGGTCTTTCGGCCGCCGCTCCGGTGCAGACGCTCTATTTTGTGCACACCACTTGTTCTTTGTATTTGACGTTGATCGTGCGGTACTCTTCCCATCCGATGTTCCGCAATCCGCGGCGGTAGAACGTCAGCAGTTTCGCGAGTTTCTCCTCCGCGTCGTCGGGGCTGCCGAAGATCACCGTATGGCTGCCCGTGCGGGGTACCAGTTCGATCTCGGGCGCTCCGTCCGGGCCTTTCGCCACGACGATCTGGACGATCTCCGATCGCCAGAAATCGTCCTTTTCGACGAGCACCACAAAGTTAAGCAGTTTCAGGAAATCTTCGTAGCTTTTCCGCAACTTTTTTTGTTTTTCCCGTTCGGCCGCCTGCCGGGCGGAGATTTTATCGATGCGCTCCTGCAAGACCCGCGCCGTATAGCGGTATTCGCGGCGCAGCCGCGCCTTTTTTTCACGCAGCTCCTTCACGCGGCGCTCGAAATTTTCGCGGCGTTCGAACAGCCCTTTCTTGATCGTCATGCGCCGCAGCGCCTTGATGTTTTCGTCGTTCTCGCGCTCGGCGCGGTAGAGCGGATATTTTTCGCGTTCGATCTCGGCGATGCGGCCCTCCGATTCGGCGATCCGCGCGGCGGTGTAATCCGCTATCGATCCCGTGTAGGAGGCCGGAGCGGGCGGGGCGTAGGAACCGGTCATCACCGGAACGTAGAGCGCTGACGACTGCGGCGCCGCGAAGAGATACCCTTCGTCGGTGGCGTAGGCGTTGTAGCCGTCGAACAGCAGCCGCACGACGGGACGACGCTGGCGCACGGCGATGCGCAGCACGCCGCCGTAGTCGATCGATGCGGTGGCGTCGGCCACGAACCCGTTGCGCAGGATCAGTCCTTCGATGCTCCGCAGGTCGACCTCGCGCGCCGCCGCACCGACGGTTTTCACGCCGCTGCGCGCCAGCCACTGCCGTACTGCGCCGCCCGTGACGAGCTGCCCGTGCGACGAACTGTCGGCGATCTCGATATCGAGCCGCTGCACGACGAGCTGTCGCCGGTGAGTCCGCACCCGTGCGGCCGAGTAGACGATGTACCCGGCCACGGCGGCCCACAGCAGCCCGATGAGCGTGTATCGCAGCGGTCTGGGCATCCGTCAGGCTTTTTTACGCAATACGTCCGCCACGGCATCGCAGCAGGCGTCGATGTTGCCCGCCCCGAAGCTGACGACCACGTCGGTCGCGGCTGCGCCGAGCGTCGCCGCCAGCGCTTCGCGGCCGACGATGCGGCACGGTACGGTGACCCGTTCGGCGATGATCTCGGAGGCGATGCCCTCGATCGGCTCCTCGCGTGCGGGATAGATCGGCAGCAGCAGCACTTCGTCGGCCTGCGACAGCGCCTCGGCGAACTCGCGGTAGAAGTCGCGCGTGCGGGTGTAGAGGTGCGGCTGGAAGACCGCCGTCACGCGCCGGCCGGGAAACATCCGCCGCACCGAGGTGAGCGCGGCGGCCAGTTCGCGCGGATGGTGGGCATAGTCGTCCATGTAGACCTGCCGCGGGGTGTTGACATAGAATTCGAAGCGGCGTTTGACCCCCTCGAAGGCCGCCAGCGCACGCCGCAGTCGCTCTGTGTCGAGCGTCCCTCCTTCGGCGCGGGCGGCGCACCACATCGCCGCGACGGCCGCGACGGCGTTTTCGACGTTGACCCAGCCGGGGATCCCCAACGTGCAGTCGGCGATCACACCCGACGGCGTGACCAAATCGTAGCGGTAGTGCCCGCCCTCGATGAGCCGCACGTCGCGGGCGTAGAAGTCGCAGGGGGTGTCGTAGGCGTAGCGGTAGACCGTGACGGCGTCGTTGCGCAGCGCCACGTCGACGCCTGCTTTGAGTACCAGCGCGCCGCCCGGCCGGATGCGCTCGATGAACTGTGCGAAGGCCTCCTTCACGGCTTCGTGGGTGCCGTAGATGTCGAGATGGTCGGCGTCTACGGCCGTGACGACCGCCACGTCGGGCCGCAGGCGGAGGAACGAGCGGTCGAACTCGTCGGCTTCGACTGCGAGCCGCGGCCCGTCGCCCAGCACCAGATTGCTGCCGAAGTTTTTCGAGATGCCGCCCAGAAAGGCGCTTCCGGCCCCTTCGACCTCGCGGTTGAGCCATGCGACGAGCGTCGAGGTGGTGGTCTTGCCGTGCGTGCCGGCCACGGCCATCACGTATTTGCCGGCCGAGAGGTGGCCCAGCATCTGCGACCGTTTCTCGACGGTGAAGCCGTGGTCTCGGAACCAGCTCAGTTCGGAGTGGTCGTCCGGCACGGCGGGGGTGTAGACCACCACGGTGCCCTCCCGCTCGCGGAACGGGGCGGGAATGGCCGCCGTGTCGTCCGTGTAGTGAATGGCGGCTCCCTCGGCTGCGAGCGCCTCGGTGAGTGCCGACTGCGTGCGGTCGTAACCGGCCACCTCGCGGCCTTCGTGGAGGAAATAGCGGGCCAGCGCGCTCATGCCGATACCGCCGATGCCGATGAAATAGATGCGTTGTATCTCCATCTTACCAGATTTTTTCGATTTCGTCGACGATCCGTTCCGCCGCGTCGGGCACGGCCAGCGCCGCGATGTTGCGGGCGAGCAGCGTCCTCCGTGCGGGGTCGGCGAGCAGTTCGCCCGCCGTCTCCATGGCCCGTGCGGGCGCTTCGGCGTCGGCGACCAGAACGGCAGCCTGCCGGTCGACGAGTGCCTGCGCGTTCTTGGTCTGGTGATCTTCGGCCACGTTGGGCGAGGGGACGAAGAGCGTGGGCTTGCCCACCAGACACAGCTCCGAGACGGAGCAGGCGCCGCTGCGCGACACCACGACGTCGGCCGCGGCATAGGCGCGGTCCATACGGTCGATGAAGGCTCCCTGCCAGACGCCTGGCGCGGGATGTTCTTCGAGAAAGCGCCGCATCTCGGCCTCGTAATATTTGCCCGTCTGCCAGATCACTTGGAACGGCGGCCGGAATTCCTGTCGCGCGAGCCACGCCTTCATCGTCTCATTGAGCGTGCGGCAGCCCAGCGAGCCGCCCACGACGAGCACCGTGGGGCGTGCGGCGTCCAATCCGAAAGCGGCCGCTCCTTCCAGCCGGTCGGCCTCGGTCGGCACGGCGAAGCGTCCGCGCAGGGGATTTCCCGTGTGCACGATCCGCTCGGCGGGGAAGAAGCGCTCCATGCCGTCGTAGGCCACGCAGATACGCCGCGCACCGCGTGCGAGGATCTTGTTCGTCAGACCGGCGTAGGAGTTCTGCTCCTGGATGAGCGTCGGGATTCCCGATCGCTGCGCGGCCCACAGCACGGGCCCCGAGGCGTAGCCGCCGAATCCCACCACGACGTCGGCGCCGAACTCGCGGATCGTGCGCCGCGCACGGCCGACGCTTTTGAGTACCTTGAAGGGCAGCGCCAGATTCGACAGCGCGAACCGCCGTTGCAGTCCCGCCGTCGGCAGCCCTACGATGCGGTAGCCCAGCGCCGGAATCTTCTCCATCTCCATTTTGCCTTCGGCGCCGACGAAGAGCAGTTCCACCCCGTCGCCGCAGCGGCGTTGAAGTGCTTCGGCCACCGCGACGGCCGGATAGATGTGGCCGCCCGTGCCGCCGCCCGAAAGAATCACCCGTTTCATCTGTATGTAATATTCATTCTTAATTTTTTCAGTCATCGTCCCCACGACTCGCGGTCGAGCGAGCGGTAGCCGATCGCCTCGGCGATCTGCGCCGTGCCGATCCGCTCGTCGCCTGCCAGATCGGCGATCGTGCGCGCCACTTTCAGGATGCGGTCGTAGGCGCGTGCCGAGAGGCTGAGCCGCTCCATGGCCCGTTCGAGCAGCATGCGCGCTTCGGCGTCGATCGGGCAGTATTCGCGCACCATGCGGCCCGTCATCATCGCGTTGGTGTAGACGCCGGCCACGCCCCTGAATCGGTCGCGCTGCACTTCGCGGGCGCGGACGACCCGCCGGCGGATCGCGGCGCTCGGTTCGCCGCGTTCGGCGGAGGCCATCTCCTGAATCGATACCGGCGTCACCTCGATGTGCAGGTCGATGCGGTCCATGAGCGGGCCGGAGATACGGCCCAGATAGCGATGTACGGCGCCCGGCGGGCAGGTGCATTCGCGCGTAGGATGGTTGTAGTAGCCGCATGGGCAGGGGTTCATCGCCGCCACCAGCGTGAAGTTGGCCGGATACTCGACGCTGTAACGCGCCCGCGAGACGGTGATGCGCCGCTCTTCGAGGGGCTGCCGGAGCACTTCGAGCACGTTG
>QWCH01011239.1_pt1 | contig 10000 bp, 18 predicted proteins | sample 1972671 | NCBI WGS metagenome assembly QWCH01 (sample SAMN09866713, study PRJNA288562) | Human gut metagenome isolate term3_stool, whole genome shotgun sequencing... | isolation source: gut | host: Homo sapiens | place: USA: California | reverse complement strand
GTATTTTGTTATTCCACAGTATTTTGTTATTCCACAGTATTTTGTTATTCCACAGTATTTTCTTGTTGGATAGCCGTAAATAAACGGAAGTTTAAAATTTTTCTTTAATTCTCTATTTAATGCAAAATATTTTCTATAATTACTGAGATAACATTCTTCGGCATCTTGTCTATTTTTATGTTCTTCATAGTCTTTTATTTGATTAGTTAAAACATCATAATAAAATGTAACCCATTTTGCCATTATCTGTTCCTTTCTATAGTTTCGATCCAATAGTCTTTTTGATAATCATTGACTATTTTTCTTTTATCTATAGGTTTTATTTTATTTTCTTCAATTAATGGTTCAAATTCTTGTAAATTATTCGTATTATTATAGTTTTTACCATATATACAGAGGTTTTCATCAATATAATAATCATATTGCGATTCATCAATTCCAGCATCTTGCAAAGCTGAAAGAATAGACAAAAAGTGTTCTCCAAAATCAGCTTTATATTCACGTTTATATTGTTTGTCGAAAATACCAGACTCTAAGATTGGTCTTTGATTTAAAAAATCGATATACTCATCTGTATTTATTAAAGATTTCCATAAATTGTATCTAAATTCGTTTGTATTTTCGATTTTTAAAGTATCGTTATCTGTCATATTGTCACATATTTTGTCAATATATTCGTCATTTTCTAATAATTTACTATTGTATAAAAATTGATAAGTGGCGTATTTCAGCCCTACTAATTCTTCATTTTCTTTATATTGGTTTATATTTTGCTCATAAATTTGATATATCATTTGCCTTAGTAAATATCTAGGGTCTACTGTAAAGTGTATTTTTTCCATGTAGGCTCTCCTTTCTATAGATTATATTTATTGGTAATATACTGTTCTAGTTGATCTAATTCATCATAGTTGTAAATGTTCCAACATTTTTCGTCAACGTCTTGATCCACTAAATATCTCATTGTTTCGTTTGTAATTTGGTTGTTTTTTCTTTTTAAATTTGCTATTAAAGTATGTTTGTAGAAACAATATTTAGCGATATTTTTAAGATCTGATAAATCGCCGTTTATAGAAATTTCAGTATTATATGCAATTAGATTTCTCACAGCGTCTTTGAAAGTTTGCGATAAGTAAAATTCTTTATTTTCAGGATATCTTTTAAGAGCTTCCGTTAAATAATTTTGATAAAATTCATCAGCAATAGTTTCTAAAGTATCGTTATTCAATAAAAAATCTACAAGACATTCTTTATATTGCTTTTTTGTTAAATCTTTGTTGTATAATTTACTGAAATTGTTTATATCTTTTTCATTAAATGGTATAACAAGGTTTGATTGGTTTTCTATTTCTTTTAATATGTTTTTTGTGTTTTCTTTATTAATTTGCATTTTTTCCTTTTCCCTTTCTTTTAGTTTTTTTTATGTAAATAGGGTGTATTAGCCACACCCTATTGGTTCTTTTTATTTTTCTACAGGAATCCTATTACAAATTTTTGCAACTTTGTATTTGTTTTGAAGATAATTACATTCAGATTCGTTAAATGTGGTTTTGATTCCGTAAATTTGTTTTTTTCCGTCAAATAAAATGTATTCTTTGGCTGTTTGAAAATTTACAACACTTAAATAGCCATATCGGTTTAATTCCTCATTCTGCAAGTAATAAGTATCGTGAATTTCTTGTGCTTCTTGGAATTGTTGTAATTTTGATAATTGACCTTGATTCCTTTGCCAAATACCAAGCATAAAGTCATAGTAATATAATACATTGTTTACGATTTTATATCTTTTCTTACCAATTTGGTACTCAGTATTTTCTTTCCAACCTAGAACTTTACATAAATTGCCAACAGTTGTTTTAGTTGGTAGATTTAAGTCTCTTTCTAATCTGTTAATTTGATTTCTTATTGTTTTTAATTGTTTTGCAGTGTATTCGGAATTTATCATAGTATTTACTAGTGAAACAAATTCTGAAACTTTTTGTGCAGGTGTTTTTTTACTTTTTGCCATAATTTTTTTCTCCTTTATTTTTTATGTGAATAGGGTGTATTAGTCACACCCTATTATATATTAATCGTGTCTTCATTTCCACGATCAAAAAGTTGAAAAGTAATTTTGTGGATATTTTTGGATACGAAAAATACTTAAATAAAATTGATTATAATACTGAATAAATCAGCATAATCAACGTCATTTCTCACACCAAATAAACTTATTGATGTTCGATAATCACATAATAATTCTATCATTTCTTTTTTTGTGAAATTCTTTGTAAAATTTGAGTCGATTCTTTGAAAATCTTTTTTTATTTTTTCGCTATCTATATTCGTTGCTAATATTTCAAAAATATCTTTCGATGCTTGTTTAATAAATACTTCATCATCTTCTCTTATGCCTAAGATTAATAACGTCACACATGAAATTAGTATTTTTTTTAAATCAATATCATTATTATATATTAGTTTATTTGTTTTGTAATTTTTGATTAATGTTTCAAGTTGAAATTTTCTAATATCATCAAGTATAATTTTTGGTGAAACTTGTTGAATATTAGCAATCTTTTTAATTAATTTAATTTTAGCTGTTTTTAATTTTTTATTTAATTCATTTTGTAATTGTTTATCGTCTGTATTATCTCTTAAATTTAAAACATATTTTTCAATATTGTCTAAATTTAGTCTATTTAGTTTTTCATTAGGTGTTAGATTTTTTGACATGTTAACTCCTTTTCATTATTCTTCATTTAAACATATTTTAATAATAATTGAAGCAATTGTCGCCATAGCAATTCCAGGGAATAGATCTAATTCACATTGTTCAATACCGCCAGCGATTCCTAATAAGCATATGAAACTTATGAAAACCACCATTGGTTTTAGTTTACTTTGTTTTTTCTTTTTGTGTAATTTTTGCATTTTTTGACCTCACTTTTTTTAGTTAATTTTACAAAAATAACCACTAAGTTTTGTTTTAGTGGTTAAATTTATCTATTTAGTTTCTTTTAATGAATTACTTCACTGATTACCGAATCTAGGAAAAGTTGATCGAATGTATCTTCATTATCTCCAGTGAGTTTCATGTATTTGTTCATATATTTGTTATATTCGATTTTTGAAGATAACAAGTCGACTTTGTCGGCTGTACTCTCTGGTAAATTTTTTTCTGAAGAGTAAATTTTGTTTAATTCTTTTACGAGTTTTTCAATGAGTAATTCTTCTTTTATTAACTCTATCATAAATTTTCTGTTTTTACTCCTTTAAATTAATCAATAATTTCTTCGTTTATAGTTTCTACATTGATTGCAACATTATATAGATTGTTACGAACATCTTCCATTATTTCATCGATATTATCGTTATCACAATTATCAAATTCTAAAATAACATCAAGTCTAACTCTCATAATTTTTTCCCCTTTTATTTGTTGTTTTTTTATAAAGATCGCTGGGCGTAAATCTGCACCCAGTGATCACTCATCCTCATTTATACAGAAAGGTAAACGGACATCTTTGAGTTCACAAACGTAAATTTTCATTGCGACAATTTCTCCGTTTTCATAAACAAATTCTGTGTTAACACAGTTTAGTTTATATTTTTTCATAGCTTTTTCTACTTCTATTTTGTCAATGTGTTTTTTAAGTTCATCTTCGTTGAAAATTCCAACGAGGATACCTTTATTTTTGATATAGTTTCCCATTGATTTTTTTATTCTCCTGTTGGTTCATAAATTTTGATAATGTCTGAAATTGGATGTGAATTGTCACAGATGTAATCTATGTCACGGACATCATCTGTGTCTCGATAAGCGACACAGAATTCAGATTCTCCAAAAGTGTCTTTAATATCTGAATCGAAGAATAGTATGTTGAATGTTGCAGTTTTTGTTTCTTTGTCTAATTCATCGTAATATTCATATTTCAATTCGTTATATTTTTCAAGATATTTCATAATTTCTTCTACTGTGTATTTTGCCGTTGCTATTTTTTCTTTTCTATTTTTCTTCATTGCCGTTGCTATTTCCTCTTTTCTATTTTTCTTTATATATTCCCAATACTCCATCATTTCTTCTAAAGTGTGATTTTTCATTATTTTTCGCCCCTTTTCTATAATTTTTTTCGTGTTTTACTAAAAAATCACTCAGCCCAAATTTGGACTTAGTAGTCTATGTCGTTTTCATAGATGTGTTTTTTTCTTTCTTCTGGGCTGTATATTTTAATGATTTGTGAAATAGGAACTATGTTATAGTTAATGTTATCAATTTTTGTATAAGCCACACACATTTCAGCTATTTCAAATTCGTTGTCGATTTCCCAGTTGTAATAAATTATGTTAAACACTGAGGTTTTTTTCTTTTTAGTGTCATAATCGTAATATAAGCATCTTATGTCTTTTTGTTCTTGAAGCTGTTTTATAATTTCTTCAATTGTGTATTTTTTCATAATATAACCTCTTTTTATTTTTTAATATGTATATTTTAGGAAGAAAGGGGTCTTTCGACCCCCTCTGTTTTTAATCAAGTTTATCAAGTATAAAACATTCAACGTAGTCTATTTTGTCTTTTTCATCTAAACCAGTTGTTTTAAATTCTTCTTCAGCTCTTTTTTCATAGTAGAATATATCTTGTTCTTGACCTGGGTATAATCTCATTAAGCTGTAAATTACATCATTCATTGTATATTGTTTTTTCATAAATTCTTCCTTCTTTCTTTAATTTTACTTTATCATTACTACTTCACTCGATAGCCCTTTATGGGCTATTTCGTATTTGAGTGAAGAAATATAGTTTGTATAAGACTTAGAGTTTTACTAAGCTATGATTTAAAGTGATAAGGTGATTTCTTTCTTTTTTTAATTGTTGTTTTAAACTTTTGATTTCTTCAGTGATTTGAACAGCTCGTTCGTATGTGTTTGTGTAGAGGCGTTTCTAAAATATTTATTATTTCTAAAATACCAGCTTTTTGTTTTTTCATCAGTTTTTCTTGTTGATTTATTCTTTTTAGTAAATCCTCAATTTCAACGTTTTGTTCAGCGATTTCCTTATCTAATTTTTTAGATTCTTTTCTAGCTTTGTTGATTTTTATTTGTGTTTTAATTCTATTGATCATGATTTTACACTCCTTTATTCTCTTATTATCACTATTTATCTCGATAGCCCGTAAGGGCTATTTTCGTATTATGTAGAGGCATAAAAAAAATACTTTAAGCATTACACTTAAAGTAAGAAAAAAGCCACCTACTCGGTGGCTACAGCATTAACTTTGTCAATTGCTTGCTGGGTTACGATGATACACATCGCTTACCTAGATAAAGGAACTTCAGTAAGACTTATTGTTGACATAATTATTATATGATAAACTCGACAAAAAGTCAAGTATTATCTATATTTTTCAATTAATTTCTTTATGAACTTATCAACGTCTTTTTCGGGTACACAATCTAGGATTTTTTGCCCGTCTTTGTAAACTGTGAAATCTACAGTTGCGCCATCGTAGTCTGAATCAAGTGAGGGGATATCATAGCCACAACTTGGTGAAAATTCGAAACTTTCATCATCTATTTTATTAGTGAGATCATATATATCTATTTCACCATACTCTAAGACGTTATGAGTGTTTTCTTCAATTTCGATGTGTTCTAGCTCTAAAACGTCTGCTATTGTCATTTGTTGTAATTGTTCTGGGTGTTTTTCGAAGTAGTCGTTGAAATATTCTTTTACTTCTTCTATAGTTATTTTAGGCTTTATGATGTTGCCGTTTCTTGTGATAGTGAACTTAATTTCAGAGTTGAAATCATCAAAAAAATTTCTATTCGGCTCAATTATATAGTTATTTCTTCTAAAATCTAAAAGAAATCCACCTTTTATTGTGTCTAAATTTATCGGTCGTAATTTATCACAATTACATGTCACCTCAATGATTTCAAAGCCTAAATCTTTAATAAGAGCTAGAGGTATTTTCTTTTCTTTTTTCTTTTGTGTTTTAGATTCGTTGTTTTCTTGAGTTTTTTCGTACCATTCGTTAAAGCTCATATACATTTTATTTTCAGATCCGTATGTTTTAAATCCGTACTTTTCAAATCGTGCGAATGAATATCTAGGGTTTTCTTTTTGATGTTTGTAGCTATCTTCTAAATAAGTTATAATATCGTTTATAGTATATCCGTTATCTATTAACCATTTTGTTTTGTATTCATTGTATTCTTTATAGATGTTTTTTATCATTGTTCCTCCTCTATATCTTCTGAGCCTTCTTCTAATACTTTGTCAATGTATTTTTTAATTTTTTCTTTTTCAATATCTGTTAAAATTTCAAAATCATAAGGGTTGATGAGTTCTTCGCCGATTTTTTTGTAAAGTTCTAATGAATCTTTTAGGTGTTCTTCATTTTGAATTAATTTTCGTTTTTCTTCTATTAAGTCGATGATGTCTTTAATACCGTCACGAATATATCTGGAATAAACCCCTTTTCCAAAGCCTAAATAGTTTAGATACGGATCATTTCCTAATTCGCTTTCATCGGCGTAAAAAGTACTTTTTAGCATTATTTTTACGAGTTGGGATATATTATCGTAATTCATGTTTTAAATCCTTTCTTAAATTTGGTTATTTATCACTTTTTCTAATTTGTTAGCTATAACGTGATACGCAACAGATAAGCCATCATAATAATTTCTAAGAAATGATTCTTTGTTGTTTTCAGCCATTTTGCTGTAGTTTTCAGAGTCTTTATCTAAGTTTTCAATAAAATTTTTTAATTCTTTTTCCATAATGTAATTCCTTTTTTAAATCAAACTTTTTTTTGTTTTCGTTAATCTTCAGACCAGTCAAGTTTTTGTCCGCAATTCGGACAATAATTAAATTGTTGGTTTGCGTCTAGGTAATAGTCACAACTAGGGCATTGAGAAATATAAAAATCTCTATCGTTTAAGGTTCTAATTGTGAATATTACTTTTTGTTCATGTTCTTTGTTTATTAGATGTGTATTATTTGGCATATTTTTTTAACACCCTTTCTAAATCAAACTACTCCGACTATTTGTCGAAGCAGTTTATTTTAAATACTGATGGGTATTTTTCATTATCTACAGTATAAGTTCTTTTAGTATTGTTTAACATAGAAAATGCGTCTTTTTCTGTTAAGATATCTAAAAGCCAGAATCTATTCATTTTATACAAGTTATCTATAAAAGATTTGTCGAAGTAAACTGATTCGAAATCATCTTCGTCAAATGTTGTTTTTCTATAGCAGTCGTTATGTGTATAGTAAAATTTACCATATAAGCTGTAGGCTTTGAGGTCGTGTTCTTCTTCTGAAATAATTATTTGAAAAGCTTTAAACGAGTCAAGTATTTGCGCTAGGTTATAAGATAAGTTCTTAGCTGTCGTTTTAGTTTTTCTTAATTTAAAAGTGATAGATATATTATTTCTATAATTTACATTAAATTCTAATGTATCGTAGTGGTCGGGTATACGTTCTAAACCGTCATATAAACAAGTTTCTATTATGTTTACCATAGAATTTCTCAAAGTGTTGAAATTATTTGCTAGATTTTCTATTTCTTCTTTTGTTGAATTTTCGAATTGGTATGTTTTGTCTTTGTATGTGTAAGTTGCCATAGTTTTTTTCCTTTCTATTTTATATAATTTTAAAGTCAAATGCCTCAAAAATAGAGTCTTTTTGAGCATTTTTTAAGTAAACATTAAATCTTAAAGTTTCTTTGTTGATGTATACGAATACATAGAGAATATCAAATTTTTCAAAACCGTATTTTTCCAAAGTTTCGTTGAAATTATCTATGAAATTCTTTTTAGTTATGATGAAATTTGTAGGGTTTGAATCAAAATATTTAACGGTATACAGATTTTTCTTCGTAAGTTTTATCAAATCTCTACAGAGATTATCTTTGTCTGTATATGTTAATTTATCGAATGTTTTACTATTGATTTTTGATAATCTTAGTTTCGCCGTTGTAAATGGCATCATTTGATTAGTAATGTATTTTATCGTTTGGTTATCCATGGACTTGAATTTCCTTTCTGTTGGTTTATTTATCTACAACTTTGAACGTTCATTTTTGAGGATTCAATCAAAAAAGAGCCTTATTATAGGCTCTAGTCTAAAAATGATTGTTGACCTGGAATTTGATCGTTATTTGGTTTTTCTTCTGTTTCGAATAAATCTTTAAGTTCTTCCATTTCTTTGGCTTTGTCGAACCAGCTATGTTTATCATCTGGTATTATACGTCTCGGTACTGCTCTTATTATAGTTTCTGCGGTTATACCCATTGGTTTTTTTTCAACAAGTTGTTCTTCGTCTTCATTTACCCATTCTTTGAAATCATCGTAAAATTCCTCTGGATGTTCATGAACGTAATCTTCTAATGACTCACGTTGTTTATCAAAACCTTCTAATTCATCTAGGTCATAGTACTCATCACCTAAATCGGCTAAATATGCGTCAAATTCATCAGTATTTTTACTGTTTACATAACCATCTGCGATATTTTGATTCATACCATAGTAATCATCATCAAAATCTCCATCATAATCTTCAAGTTCAAGATCATAATCTTCAGAATAATCACCATTAGGATACTTTTCGTCAAGATACATACTTAGCATAATAGCATAGTTTGCCATATCTAGTAAGCAATCTTTCATTGACTCATTGACATTCATATGTTTACCTAGTGCCATATTCTCAAGTCTTTTATACTTATCACAGATCCTAGCGATACCGACCTCAATGCCAAATTTGTTCATTGTATCTGTGAAGCTGTCCCCGTAATCACTGTTTTTCTTAGCATAAGTTTTGTGAAGTTTATCTAATATTCGTCTATGTCTTATTAAGTTATTCATTATTTTAATCCTTTCTTTTCTATGTTAATTTAGTCAAAATTTAACTCGTAAAATCGTAGATTTTAATCAGAGTTTGAGAGAGAACGCACCCGCCCAAGCACCCACACTTGCAAGCTTGTGAGTTGTTCGCTCATTTTTATTATATCATATAGAGTTTCACTATTAAATTATCTTTAAGATGTCAACAACGGTTAAAATCAAAAAAAAATTAAAATTTTTTCAAAAAAAGCTTGATTTAACCCAAAAAATATGTTATTATGTAATTGTAAATGAGAGATATAGAATCTCTCGCTTATAAAATTTTATAAAATTTTTTAAGGAGAAGAAAAAAAATGAAGAAAAATATCGGAAAATTATTAGTATTGTCAACAGCAGCTTTAATGGCTATGAGTCCAGTAGTAACAGGAGCTGAAAAAGACACATCTGAGTATGAAAATGCAGTTAGAAAACAATTTTCAGAAGAAGCAAACTCTGAAAAATCATATGAAGACGCAGCTGAAAAAGCATATGCTGAAATGACTGCTACACCAGAGAAAAAAGATGCTGAAAAACAAGCTCAAGAAGATAAAGATAGAGAAAAAGATTATCTTGATAAAGCTGAATTAGAATACGCTAAAGAAAATGCTATCAATGAATTGAAAGCCGCTGGTGTTACATCTGATTTGTTTATTAATCAAATTAGAAAAGCTAAAACTATAGAAGGTGTTAATTCTTTAAAAGCTGATTTGATTAAATCACATAAAGCATCTGTTAAAGAACAAGCCGATAAGAAAGCTAAAGAAAAAGCTGAAAAAGAAAGAAAAGAAAAAGAAGCTAAAGAAAAGTCCGAAAAAGATAAAAAAGAAAAGGACAACAAAAAAGACGATAAAAAAGACTCTAAAGACGAAAAAGACGAAAAAGATAAAAAAGACAAGAAAGATAAAAAAGATTCTAAAGAAGATAAAGAAAAGAAGTCCCCAAAAACTACTAAAAAAGATTTACCAAAATCTGGTACTTCACCAAAAACTGGGGCTAATGAAATAGCTTTATTTGCTGGTAGCGCTTTAACTGCTATTGGTTCTTTAGGTTATTTATCACTTAGAAAACGTAAATAGTTAATATTTCGTACTTAACCTACTATTTTTAAACAAATGGTAGGTTTTTTTAT
>QWCH01011511.1_pt1 | contig 10018 bp, 9 predicted proteins | sample 1972671 | NCBI WGS metagenome assembly QWCH01 (sample SAMN09866713, study PRJNA288562) | Human gut metagenome isolate term3_stool, whole genome shotgun sequencing... | isolation source: gut | host: Homo sapiens | place: USA: California | reverse complement strand
AGACTAATTTCAACGATGTCAAAGAACTCGATTATCCCCTCTTGGAGGGACTATTTGATTAATATTAACTTCGTCCCAATTTTAACGGGACACTAATGATGCTACATGAACAAATCCGGATACGGATTCTCCGGGATATATCGTGTTTTTCTTCAAATATCCCAGCTTTTTGACCTGTTGTTCGTCCTGCAAGGCCTGACCGAAATCAGCGATCCGCTGCTGTGAGGCCATGTTGGCCTGATAGGCTGCAGAGGGATTATAAGTCGTAGTCGTATAAGACGAATAACCACCGTAGCTGCTGTAACCGGTCGTCGTGGAGGTCGAATAACCTGCGCCGGCAGCAGCCATTCCTTCGCTGACACCCATCAAAACAGCGGCCCAGGTCTGCGACCGGTTCACTTTCTTCAGATAGCTATCGCAAGACCAGACCTGCAGATCGGTGGCGACATCGTGTTCGTCTACGGAATAGGCCGTCATATCGGTCTCCGGATTGAATTCGACCGGCGTCAACGAATTGTTGGAGATAATCACATCGACCCGATGCCACTTGCCGTAATCCCGGACGATGGCATCCGTCAACGCGATCGTCAATCCGTTTTTGAAATAGACTTCCCAGGGCACACCGTCCCGATAATCGGCCGAGCGCTCCGCTATGGCTGGTGATTCCCATACCGGCATGTCGTCCGCAATGCGGAATTTAAGCGTGTTCCCGCTGCCGTCCGCCAGCAAATAATAATCATGAACCGGCAGCCCTGCACGATATTCCACCATTCGGCAGGAGCCGTCCTCGTTGTATGTCTTGTACGTTCCGGACAATTCGCCGCCGGCATACAACGCACGCGTTTTCAACGTTCCATTCTCGTCGTATTGCCGATATTCGCCTTCCAACAATCCTCCCGAATAATATGATTTTTCCGACATGTGACCATTCTTGAAATAGGAAACAACGTCTCCGTCAAACACTGTCCGGCAATCATCGAGCGTATCGATTGTCTGAAAATGCCCTTCTCTCCGCAATTCTCCCGAAATATAAAAATCCTTGAACATTTTGAGCCCCGCCGAATCCGCAGGATAAAGCGCCAGCCGATAATAATCGGCAAAAACCGGATTCCGCACCGTCACCCCCGAACGGCTATAGTAGAGTGTATCTATCCGCTCTTGCGACAAGGCACCGTTGCCTACCACAAGCAACAATACGAACAATAAAACTCGGTTCATAAAATAACTGGGTTTCATAGGTTTCATCGCTTTTCCGATATCCGACACGCCGTTATCGTGTCAATTGTTCTTATTAATCAAGTTCACCACAACCTTCGTCATTACATCTTTCTCTTCTGTGCGACTCTCAGCAATCATAAGCGTCAGAGCGACCAGCGTATTGTTATCCAAAAGGAAGGTCTGGTAAATTGCCCCCATTGTGCTTTTGAACGATTCGTCTTTTTCGTGAGCGAACAATTCGCTGCCTCCGAATTTCTCACGCAACACCTGCAATGCCGCCATCGCATTTTCATACGTCGCATGAAACGGTTCCTCCGCCGTGGTTGCCGCAACCTCCAACTGCTGATAGTCATAACGATCGAGCGTGTCGAGGCCATAAGTATAGTCCGTAATCACGCGCAGTAGCCCGACCGCCTCGGATTTCGTAACCTCCTTCGCAGCCAAGACATGGGAGAGCAGGCGAACAGTCTTTTTCAACTCCTCCAACTGCTCGGCTTTCGCTTGGGTATTGACGGCATAGCCTTTTATTAGGTACTCTTTCAAAATTTTGTTCGCCCAGATACGGAATTGTGTTCCGCGCTGTGACTTGACACGATATCCGACAGAGATAATCACGTCCAGATTATAAACTGTAATCTTACGCCTAACAGAACGATTGCCCTCTTGCCGAACTATCAAGTATTCCTTGACAGTTGCCTCTCGCTCGAGCTCGCCCTCTTTAAAGATATTATTTATATGAAGGCTCACATTCTGTTTGGTCGAATTGAACAACTCTACCATCTGCGCCTGCGTCAGCCACACGCTGTCGTTCTCCATGCGGACGTCCAGACGGGTCTCACCGTCGGCTGTCTGATAAATGATAATCTCGCCCCTGTCCATGAAAGCAAAGATACGAATAAACCCGAAAAGTCGATAACCTTTAGCTCTCAACCGATTCGCCCGTCCTTTTCAAATAAAAACATCAGCGGCCGTGATATCCTTTATCCGGCTCTCCGGAGTACCACCATCCCTTACCCCGATCCATATAAACGATTTTTTCTTGCCCCGTGACAGCATCTTTTTCCACACTGTATTCGTATCGAATATCATGTTCGAAAAGAGTCAGTCGATCGAACGACTCCGGTATCTCCGATAAAATCAGGTTATCAGTACAGATCAATTCGGTCAGATACGGGCAAGCTGAAATATCGATATTCTCCAGCAAGTTGCCCGAGCAATCCAATTGTCCGAGCATTTCACAACCGAAAAGGCTTATCGAGCGCAATGCGTTTCGCGCACATCCCGCGATACGCAACGATTTACAGCCTGTCAAGTCGAGGCGTTGCAGATTGTTGTAGGAGCATTCGAGTTGCGAAAGCCGATCGGTTCCGGACAGATCCAATTCGGTCAGCCGATTTCCATAACAATATAACTCACTGAGTAGCGGCGCAAAATCAGACAGGTCCAAAGTTTCGAGCCGATTGTCGTAACAATAGAGCCGGCCGAGTTTTTCGCAGCCGGAGAGATCGAGCCGGGTCAGTTCATTCGCCCCACAGTTCACAAGCGTCAGCGAGGAGCATTTTGACAAATCCAGTACGGACAGTCGGTTGCCATAACAGAAAAGCATCCGAAGGCCTTCCCGTCCTGCCATGTCCAACTTTTCCAACCGGTTTTCGGCGCAGTTCAAGTCCGTCAAGGCCATACATGACGAAATGTCCAATGTCCCCAACCCGTTATAAGGAACATTCAGTTCCGTCAGGTAAGGACAGGACGACAGACCGAGTTCCGTGAGACTATTGTAACCGCAGAGCAGCCGCCGGAGAGAATAACAGCCGGAAACGTCCAGACCGGAAATTCCGCAGTTCGTACAGTCCAGTTCCTCCAACAGCGGACAACCGGAAACATCAATCTCCGTCAGCGAATTTTTCGCGCAGCGAAGCGACACCAACGCCGTACACCCCGACAAGTCGATTTTTCCGTGCAGGTTGTTTTCGCCGAGAATCAGCGAGAGTTTCCCGTCTTCGTATTTGACAGAAGATCCCCATTCGGACAAAGGTTTGTCCGTGCACCAGTTTTCCTGGAAGCGCCAATTGTCACCGCCGGTATCCTGATAAAGTTTTTCGAGGAAACGGCGCACCTCTTCTTCACCGCACGGCTCCATATCCGAAGCATGCTGCACAAAAGACAATCTCTGTTCCGCCCGCCCCGAGCGGATGATTATTTCAGCGCTTCGTTTTTCTGTGGTAATATTCGGCAATACGGTTACCTTTACCGTCCCATTACCGTCGTCTCCCTCCGCCGGTTCGATCCGGTACCATTCCGCATGGACCGGATCGGCCGGCACAACACTCCATGCTTTCGTCGCAGAGAATCGCAGCTCCCACAAACCGCCCATTGCCGGAAATTCCTTAACGGACGGCGTACCGGGCGCAAGGGTTATGGCATCCGGTTCCGATGGCAACGGAGCATGTTCTCCTTCCGGACTGCATGCCGTCACCATGAAAACGAAAAGGAGGAGTATCGGGCACTTATTCATGGCAATTCAATGCTATTCGACCGCTACTCCTGCTCCTGTTGCGGGACGTAATGCTCCGCAACGAAAGCAAACAGCGCCGCAACCCCGCCTCCTTTGCCGAGCCAACGTCGCTGACGAATTTGCTCCAACATGGCAGGATCATCCTCAAAATAGCGTTCTACTAGCGCAATCATTTTCTTGTTCGAATTCTGAAAGAAAAGATACTGGCCGAGGAATACGGGGCTCTTTTCGTCCGATTTCCAAAAATAGGCACTCGGTTCGGTTACATTCAATTTGGGGTTTACAATCCCGACCAGCCCTTTATTAGACATTTTGTAAGTCTGATAACGGGTAAAGAAGGCGACATGCCTGCCCGAAGATTCCGGTACCAGCCATATCTTCTTTTTCCCTTTTTCCTTGATGAACGGGACGCAATAAAGTTCGTTTTTGGCTTCGGGATTCTTTTCCGGCCAAAGTTCAAGATAAGCGATTTCCACGGCCGCCAACGTCCTGGCTTGATTCTTTCCATCGGAAAGCACCCGGACAGACACTTCGGCATCGATCCATCCGGGAATCGTAATGCTGGTACATTCCAGCGTACGGCCGTCCAGAAAATGAACGGTTCCGGGACATTTCTTATCTGCGGCATTCGCGGAAACAGCTGCCAGTAAAAGCGCCCAAACCGCCAGTAGTTTTTTCATGTTTTCAGCATATTTGAATATCGATCATCATTCATTGGGCCGGCTTGCCAGATACGCATCGTACATATCGAGTATCCATGCGTCGTTCTCTTCGGCCTCTTTTTTACGTATTTTGCCTTCGGCACCTTTAAACCATTTCTTATAAAATGCCTTCAGCCCGGGATGCAGTTTGTCCATCAACATCGTACCGACATACATATACGGATAGACGATTCGGCCGGGATCATTGTGGAAACGTATGCCGTATATGGTTGTCAGCACCCTGCGGTCTCTGTTACCTACTCGTTCCGTCGTCCACGTCTTCCACCAATAGGTCGTTGCATTCGCTCCGGCCTTGTTCACACAAACCAGTCTGTGATAAGTGCGGTAACGATTCGTGAGTCCTGGAGCAGCAATATCGAGGGCCTCCCAGCGAATGCCGTCCGGATTTTCCTCCGTCGTCTCTGTATATTCGACACTCTCTACGTCATCGGCCGTATATTTGACGGGCTCTTTGTCATCGGGCGTCTTGGTGATTTTGAACGAATAGTTCTCCTGTTTCAGCAGAGCGCCCTCCGCATGCCATCCCCGATGGAGATAGCCTTCTACTTTTTCCCCGGACTTGAGAGTTACGACTACGTGCCGGAATTCCTTCTTCCGGATCTTTGGCGTCAGCCTGGGAAATGCTGCCGAACATGGCCAACACAGTTGCAGTACAAAGTAAAAACCGTTTCATAATGTTTAAATTTATAAGTTGAATCAATATTTCGTCGGATCGTAATCGCGCAGCAACTGTATGGTTTTGCTGCGGATGGCGCTCGACAACCGTATACGTTCGGCAAGTTCGGGATCATCGCCGACATAACGGGCGATGCGTTCCCGGAAGACGTCTTTTGTATTCCGATTTGCGGCACCAACGGTCAGGAACTCCTTCTCGCCTGTTTTTTTCAGGTAGTAGGCCGTGCGCGACTGGCTGAAAGTTCCCTGCCTCTGCCAGACCTGAATACCTCCGTTCGAATCGATGCCATACCCTTTTTCCGAATAGATGCATACGCAAATGTGCGGTGTTTCGAGATAGACCCACATCCACCCCGGACTCTCCGCCGGAATGAACTTGCGGATATGTTCCGGAGACTGTGCATGCCAGCAGACTACGGAGTCGATTTCTCCGGATTGGAAAATTTCTTTGGCTTTCGTCTTCCGGAAAGCATCGCGGAGGATGGTCAATTTCCCGAATCTTTTCGGTAACTGCAGCCGGTCGTCCCCGACACATTCGATGACGGAGCCGTTTTTCAGATAAATGCGGCCCTCGACAAGCGATGCTCCCCGTACGGATGCTACTGCAGCAAGCAGGATCGGCAACAGCAGAAACTGTTTCATGACAATCAAATTACCGTTTTTCTTCCTCTTGCTCTTCTTCGACAATAATGTCCAGCGTACGCCGCACTATGGCCGCAGCCATCGGTTCCAAATCTCTGTCGATGTAAATCGTGCGCTCAAAAAAAAGATGCAGGGGCCAACCTGTATCCAAATGGATCTCTTCTGAAGAAAACTGCTCCATCCGTGAACGGATGCCGCTCATTCCCGAGGCGATGGAGTCTCTCATAGCCTGCGTCATCGCCTTTTCTCCGCCGAACGCCGTCACGAACTGTCCGAGTGTCGCGGACAACATTTTGCTGCCGTCCGCTTCCGTATAAGTATTGCATACGGCACTGTATGAATCTGTCTGTCTGCCGTCAATCCAGAACGAAGTCTTTCCCCGCACAGAATCCCGGCCACCCAACAGCGGAGCGAACGTCTCGTCGAATTCGTATACCTGCGTCGAATCGAGCCGTGCCCCATGGAAAAAGAACATGCGCCCCAAATCGTCGTTCACGGCATTGATCACGACCGATGGATCGGAAAGGGTACGGGCCATATATTTGCGGAAATTCTTTTTCGGGAAATTCTTCCGTTCCGCCGAAGGTATCGTCTCCCACATAACCCTCACGGCGGGTTCGACAGACGCCTCGGCCTGTGCGACCAGCGTTTCGAGGTTCGCGATACCAAGCAACGAACCGGTTTCATCCGTCTCGAACTCAACGACACAAGGCCCCGTGGCCGACACGATCGCATCGTGCACCAGCTGGTCCTCCTTATCGGTGGTCATGTAATCGCCGTATGTCAGACGGATCTTGTAACGGTCCTTGGTCTGAGAAAGGATTTCGAATACACGCCGTTCGCTTTGTCGGTATACGAGCGTCGTATCGCCTTGATCATCTATCTTGAACTTCTCCTCCCGAGCCTCATAGGCATACTTGTCTCCCGGAGTCCAATAGGCGCAGATCTGCACCGAGGAATCCGGCATGATCTGGGCTCGCAAAACCGACAACCCCTCTGTCAAACAGCAGAGTGCACATAAAAACCATTTCATCGTACAGAATAGTTAAAGATCTTTTAAACATTCACGAATCACCTGCTCGTCCACGCCCCGCTCCTTGAGTCTGCGAATCGCCTCGCTTACCCTTTGCGGCCGTTCCAACCGTTCGTAAAGCATATCCAGAATTTCATGCAATACTTTTTTCAGTCGGACCGGACCGTCCGGCGTATCGTAATCCATATCTCCGAATGTCGAAGTATGCCGATGGAGGACGAGATAATAAGTACCGGCGATCAGCAACGATGCGATTTGCCGGAACGGCGTTTTCTCCCCCCCCCTCGCGAATTGCCGTTCATAGGCTTCGTAAGCTTCCCGATAGTACGTTTCCCGATTTGCGGCGGCACGGCATGTCGTATCGTTTACATCGGTAATCTCCCAGACCAGCAGTCTCTGCATCTCCGGACTGTTGTAAAGAAAATCGGTCATTCGTGCGAACATCCTTTCCAAAGCGGAACGCTCTCCGCGTTTCAAGGCTTTGTTGCCGAACAAATCGTGCATCCAATAATCAATCGTGCGGATGTAACAGTCGAAAACCTGTTCCAAAGATCCGAACTGCCGCAGCACGACATTGGGATCCGTTTTGGCTTCGCGGGCTATATCCATCAATGTGATATGGGTAAAATCCTTTTCTTGGAGAATCCGGCCGACAGCCGACAGAATATCGGCCTGCACCTGTTTATTGGTTCGACGGCGGCGGAGCGTCCCCTTCGTTGACTGGTTTTCCTTCATTCCGGTCATGTTTCCCTGTTCCGACTTTACAAAAATAAACTTTTGCCTTCATTTTAACAAATTTAATTTGATAAAACCAAGAGAGCATCTTTTTTATTTCAGTAATTCTTTCTTCCCGCCGATTGCAAAACGAACAGCTCCGAATAAATCGACCTCAACAGGACGAATTATTTTCCAGTGGAAATTTGTTTTATCAGAAAATAAACACACCTTTGTCGCGGTCGGAATCATACAGATCCGATTTTTAACGGAATTCGATGAATTAAAAAATAAGACCACATGAAACACATCATTATCGGAGGAGTCGCCGGAGGCGCGACAGCGGCGGCAAGAATTCGCCGGACAGACGAGAAAGCCGAAATCTTCCTGCTCGAAAAGGGTAAATACATTTCGTACGCCAACTGCGGGCTGCCATATTACATCGGCGGAACGATCGCCGAACGGGAGAAACTGTTCATGCAGACACCGGCTTCGTTTGCCAAACGTTTCAATATCGACGTGCGGGTCGAGAACGAAGTAATCGGGATCGACACGACGAAAAAGCGAGTCGAAGTACGCCGTGCAGACGGATCCACCTATACGGAAAACTACGACAAAATGCTGCTTTCACCCGGCGCTTCCCCCGTGCGTCCGCCTTTGAAAGGCATAGAAATCGAAGGCATATTCACGCTCCGCAACATCGAAGATACCGATCGGATCAAAGAGCATATATCTTCGCACCGAATCGGGAGTACAGTCATCGTCGGAGCCGGATTCATCGGATTGGAGATGGCCGAGAACCTGCACCGCACGGGAGCCGAAGTATCTGTCGTGGAAATGGGCAATCAGGTGATGGCTCCAGTCGATTTTTCAATCGCGGCCCATGTACACCAGCACCTGTCGCAAAAAGGTATCAAACTCTATCTCGAACGCAGCGTCGAACGATTCGAGCGCCAAGGCGAAAAGATCGAGGTTTTCTTCTCTACCGGAGAAAGCATTACAACCGATATAGTTCTTCTGTCTATCGGGGTTCATCCGGAAACAACATTGGCCAAGGCCGCCGGACTGAAGATCGGCGAAACGGGCGGCATCTGGGTAGACGATTACCTGCAAACTTCGGCAACGGATGTTTACGCAGTGGGCGATGCCATTGAATTTCCGCATCCACTGACAGGCAAACCGTGGCTGAACTATTTGGCCAACCCTGCCAACCGCCAGGGACGCATCGCCGCCGACAATATGGTCTTCGGCAATACGACAAAATACGAAGGAGCCATAGGCACTTCCATTGCCAAGGTATTCGACATGACAGTAGCTTCGACAGGACTCGCAGCGAAACGGCTCAAACAGTCCGGTATTCCGTATGCCAGTTCGACGACACATTCGGCATCGCACGCCGGATATTATCCCGATGCACTTCCGCTGACCATCAAGCTCACGTTCGACCCAGCAAGCGGCAAACTCTACGGAGGTCAATGCGTTGGCTACGAAGGAGTGGACAAGCGCATCGACCAGATTGCACTAATCATCAAAAACGGCGGCACGGTATATGACCTGATGAAAGTCGAACACACTTACGCACCACCTTTCTCCTCGGCCAAGGACCCGATCGCCATCGCGGGCTATACGGCGAACAATATTATCAGCGGAGCAATGCCCATAGTGACATGGCGGCAGATTGCAGGAGCCGATCTCAGCGACATCCTGCTGCTCGACGTGCGCATCCGCGAAGAGCATGCCTTCGGGGCCATTCCCGGGTCGGTCAACATTCCGCTCGAGGAACTCCGCAGCCGGCTCGGCGAATTACCACACAATAAAGCCATCTATGTCTATTGTGCCGTCGGCCTACGCGGATACTTGGCGGTAAAAATTCTGTCAGGACACGGATTCCGCAACGTGAAGAACCTGTCGGGTGGTTACAAGACCTATTCGACGGCGATCGAGCCGATCGTAACCCGGACTGCCGCAACCGCTATGGACAGACGAATGGATACGGATACCCGACTCGGCAGCAAACGCATGAAGACCTTAAGAATAGACGCATGCGGATTGCAATGCCCCGGTCCGGTTATGAAAATCAAGCAAGCGATCGACTCAATCACCGAAGGCGAAAGGATCGAAATAGTCGCTACCGATGCCGGATTCTCGCGAGATGCGCAAGCATGGTGCGACACCACAGGCAATCGGCTCATCAGCAACTCGGAAGAGAAGGGGAAATATACGGTCATCATCGAAAAAGGTTCATCCGGAGCATCCACGATGCCACTCGAGCACGACGCTAAGGGCAAGACGCTGATTATGTTCAGCGATGATTTGGACAAAGCGCTGGTGACTTTCGTACTGGCCAACGGCGCGGCAGCCACCGGACAGCCGGTGACGATATTCTTCACCTTCTGGGGATTGTCCCGTCCTGAAAAAGGTTTACAGTGATTGATAATTAAAGATAAACATTTTGGTTCAAAAAATATTGTCCTGATATAAGTTTACATATGCCTTCCG
>QWCH01005614.1_pt1 | contig 10035 bp, 7 predicted proteins | sample 1972671 | NCBI WGS metagenome assembly QWCH01 (sample SAMN09866713, study PRJNA288562) | Human gut metagenome isolate term3_stool, whole genome shotgun sequencing... | isolation source: gut | host: Homo sapiens | place: USA: California | reverse complement strand
GCCACATAGTCCACGGTGCAGCCGATATGCTCCCGGTGGGCAAAGGGCAGCTCCGGCCAATCCTGATCAAAGACATGGAGCTTGCCGTCGATGTAGTCCTCCACCAGCAGCAAGGTCTCCTCGGGCATCTTTTCGCCGTAGCAATCGATCAGCTTGATGCCGTTGTCGTAGAACGGGTTATGGCTGGCGGAGATCATAATGCCGCAGTCAAAATCATCTACGCGGGCAATGTAGGCCACGCTGGGGGTGGTGGTGACGTGGAGCAGGTAGGCATCCGCACCGGAAGCGGTCAGGCCCGCCACCAGGCTGTACTCGAACATGTACGAGCTGCGGCGGGTATCCTTGCCAATGACGATGCGGGCAGGCTCGTTGTTGCCGCTGCGCTCCCGCAGTGCATTATAATACCAGCCCAGAAAACGGCCCACCTTGTAGGCGTGGTCGGCGGTCAGGTTTACACCGGCCTCGCCACGGAAGCCGTCGGTACCAAAATATTTTCCCATGATCCTCTTCTCCTTCTATTGCAACGTTACGTTTTCTCTTATCCCTGAGAGCGCTCTCTCCTTGCTCTTACTCTTTATAATAGCATAAAATCGGAAAAGAATCCATGGGTTTGGGCATTCTGTGCAGCCCACCCCCGGAACAACAGCTCTTTTTTCAGCCTTTACTGCATCTTTAGGAAAAGTATGGTATACTTTTCATCTGGAGTAGAATAGATATGGAGGGATCCCCATGAAGCAGAAGACCCGCTGGCACGACGCGCTGGTCCTGGCCGCTGTGCTGTGCGCCGCCTTTCTCATTGTGACCGGCACACAGCAGATCACCGGCCGGATCGATGGCGTTGCATCGATGGTGTTTGTTCTGGCAGTTTTTTTGATCTCGATCTATACGGATGGTTATGTGTTGGGCGTGGTGGCTTCCCTGATCGGCGTGCTGGCCGTGAATTTTGCGTTCCGCTCCCCTTACTTTGCCTTCAACTTCACCCTGCCGGAAAACCTGTTCTCGGGCATGGCGATGCTGGTGGTGTCCATTATGACCAGCACCCTGACCACCCGCATCAAAAAGCAGGAACAGCTGCGGATGGAGAGCGAGACCGAAAAAATGCGGGCCACCCTGCTGCGGGCCGTCTCCCACGATCTGCGCACGCCCCTTACTTCTATTTACGGGGCCTGTTCCACGGTCATTGAAAATTATGACAGCCTGGAAAAAGAGCAAAAATTAAAACTTCTTGGCGAAGCCTGTTCCGATGCCCAGTGGCTGAACCGGATGGTGGAGAACCTGCTGTCTGTCACCCGCTTTGACGGTGGGCAGGTGGCCGTGCAAAAGACTCCCACCGTGCTGGACGAACTGATCGACACCGTGCTGGTGCGGTTCCAGAAGCGCTACCCCAAGGTGCCCGTTACCACCTACCTGCCCGACAGCTTCATCGTGATCCCCATGGACTCGATGCTGATCTCGCAGGTGCTGACGAACCTTTTGGAAAATGCCGCCGTCCATGCCGAGGGGATGACCCAGCTGACCCTGCGGGTGTTCACGCTGGGCAGCCGGGCGGTGTTTGAGGTATCGGACAACGGCTGCGGCATTCCGAAGGAGCGCCTGCGCACCCTGTTCACCGGTGTGCTGCCCGCCGATGCCGCGGCAGACAGCGGCAAGCACGGCATGGGCATTGGCCTTTCGGTCTGTGCCGCCATCGTCAAGGCACACGGCGGCGAGATCCAGGCCGAGAGCAAGGTGGGCGAGGGCACCACCATCCGCTTCTGGCTGGAGACCGAATCGATTGAGACGGAGGAAAACGAAGATGAGCAATAACAAATTCAAGGTTCTGGTCGTGGAAGACGAAGCCAACATCTGCAGCTTTATTGAGACGCTGCTGGAGACCAACGGCTATCAGGCCCTTGTTGCCAACACCTGCGCCATGGGCCAGACCCTGTTCACCTCCCACAATCCGGACCTTATCATCCTGGATCTGGGCCTGCCTGACCGGGACGGACTGGAGCTCATCCGTTTTGTGCGGCAGAAGTTCCTGACCCCCATCGTCGTGCTCTCGGCCCGCACCACCGAGCAGGACAAGATCGAGGCGCTGGATCTGGGAGCCAACGATTACATCACCAAACCCTTTGGCACCGGCGAGCTGCTGGCCCGGGTGCGCGCCGCCCTGCGCACCAACCGCTTCGGCGTGCTGGGCGGAATGCCCGGCGGCGTGTTCCGGGCACAGGGGCTTGAGATCAACTATGAGCGCCGCAAGGTCTTTGTGGACGGTGCCGAGATCAAGCTGACCCAGACCGAATACAACATCGTGGCCTTCCTCTCGGAACATGCAGGCCGGGTGATGACCTATGCCGCCATCGTGCGGGCCATCTGGGGCGATACCGACTGCGGCAGCACCAAAAAGCTGCAGGTCAACATGGCAAACATTCGCAAAAAACTGGGCAGCGTGCCCGGGCGCAACACCTATATCCTGAACGAACTGGGCGTGGGATACCGGATGATCGACGAGGATACCGATGCCAGGCCCGAAAACTGAGGACTGCGTATGCTTCCTGCACTGATCATTTTTCTGCTGACCTATCTTCTGATGCTGGTCCTGCCGCAGTACCGGCCTTTTGCCGCGCTGGGCGGGGCCGCTCTGTTTCTGGCTCTGGGCGCGGCGGGCCTGTGGGACTTCACCCTGATGGATGCCGCCCGGGCCGTGGATTTCAATGTCCTGCTGATGATGGCGGGCACCATGGGCACGGTCTCCCTCTTTATTGAGAGCAGGATGCCCGCCCGGCTGGCCGAGCTGCTCATCGTGCGGGTGCCCAACGTGAAATGGGCCGTGTGTATGCTGGCCCTTTTTGCCGGAGTCATCAGCGCCTTTGTGGACAATGTTGCCACGGTGCTCATGGTGGCCCCGGTGGGCCTTGCCATTGCCCGCAAGCTCAAGATCTCCCCCGTGCCCGTCCTCATCTCCATTGCGGTCTCCTCCAACCTGCAGGGAGCTGCTACCCTTGTGGGCGACACCACCAGCATCCTGCTGGGCGGCTTTGCGGGGATGAACTTCTTCAATTTCTTCTGGATGGAGGGCAGGCCCGGCATCTTCTTCGGGGTGGAGTTGGGGGCGCTGGCCTCTCTGGGCGTGCTGCTGTTCACTTTCCGGCACGAGACCCAGCCCATCTCGGCCACGGTGGAGACCGAGGTCACCGACACGGTTCCCTCCGCCCTGATGCTGCTGACGGTGGGCCTGCTCATCGCGGCCTCCTTCCTGCCCCAGCCTGCGGGAGGTCTGCCGCTGGCGCTCTACGGCCTGCGCAGCGGGCTGATCTGTGCAGGGGTCTGCCTGTTCGGCATCCTGCGCGCCTGCCTGCGCCGCCGCTCGTTCGCGCCGTTCCGGCTGGCGGCCCGGGAGCTGGACTGTGACACCCTGCTGCTGTTGTTCGGGCTGTTCATCCTGATCGAGGGCATCCGCAAGGCCGGGGTCATCGATGCCGCCGCCCAGCTGTTCTACACCCTCTCCGGTGATGATCCCTTCCGGCTCTATACCCTGCTGGTATTCGTCTCGGTGGGCCTTTCTGCCTTCATCGACAACATCCCCTATGTGGCCACCATGCTGCCGGTGGTGCAGGGCATTGCCGGGCTGATGAACGGCGGTGCGGGCTTCCCGCCCGAGCTGTTTTATTTCGGCCTGCTCACGGGCGCAACTCTGGGCGGCAACCTGACCCCCATTGGCGCTTCGGCCAACATTGCAGCCATCGGCATCCTGCGCAAGCAGGGTGAGCAGGTGCGCACCCGTGATTTTCTGCGCATCGGCATCCCGTTCACACTGGCAGCTGTTCTTACGGGCTATGTGTATCTCTGGCTGGTGTGGGGCGCATAAGCGCTGCCGTGCCAGAGCAGCAGCAAAGAAAAGCGCGCCGTGTCCAACGACACAGCGCGTTTTTCTTGTTTATTTCAACCCGATCTGCTGGGCGTATTCTTCCAGCAGCTCCCGCTCCAGGAAGGGGGTTTTCACGCCCTCACGGTCGCGGTAGGTCTCGTGGCCCTTGCCGATGACGGCGATCAGGTCGCCCTCCTGGGCGTGATCCACGGCGTAGTGGAGTGCGTCCAGACGGTCGGGGATCTCCACAAACCTGGCATCGGGGTTGCCCTTGTTCATGCCCACCCGGATATCGGCGAGGATGTCCTCGATCTTCTCAAAGCGGTTGTTGTCCTCGGTCAGGATGGAGAAATCCGCCATTTTGGCACAGGTCTCGCCCATGCCGTAGCGGCGCAGCTTGGAGCGGTTGCCGCCGCAGCCGAACACCACCACCAGCCGGTGGGGGTGATAGGCCCGCAGGGTGGTGAGCAGGCTCTCGGTGGAGACCTCGTTGTGGGCGTAGTCCAGCAGGATGGTAAACTTTTTGCTGATGGGCACCAGCTCCACGCGGCCCTTGACCACGCACTTGCCCAGACCCTCGTGGATGGCGGCATCGGGCAGGCCCAGCACCTTGCCCACGGCCAGGGCAGCCAGCGCGTTGTAGACGCTGAACTCGCCGGGCATGTTCACCCTGACATCCATATTGTCTCTGCCGGAGACGTGGAACGCCACACCCAGAAAATCGTGGGTGCGCAGCAGCTCACAGCCCTCGGCGCGGTAGTCGGCCTTTTCACTGCGGCCATAGGTCACCAGCTTGCAGGTGTGCCCTTCCAGCAGGGCTTCGGTGTTCTCGTCATCGATGTTCACCACGCCCACATCACACCGCCGGAAGAGCTGCCCCTTCCAGCTGCGGTACTCCTCAAAGGTCTTGTGCTCACCTGGGCCGATGTGGTCGGGGGAGAGGTTGGTGAACACACCGATATCATAGTGCACCCCCGCCACACGGTCCATCATCAGGCCCTGGCTGGACACCTCCATCAGGGCCACATCGCAGCCTGCGTCCAGAAACTGGCGGAAGGTCTTTTGCAGCTCGTAGCTCTCAGGGGTGGTGTTGGCGGTCTCCTGATGACGGCCCATGAAGTAGATGCCGTTGGTGCCGATCATGCCGACCTTTTGCCCGGCAGCTTCCAGCACGCTCTTGATCATGTGGGTGGTGGTGGTCTTGCCCTTGGTGCCGGTCACGCCGATCATGGTCATCTGGCGGGAGGGGTTGCCAAAGAGGTTGCCGCTCATCAGCGCCATGGCATAGCGGCTGCTCTCCACCTTGACCACGGTCACACCGGGCATGGCAGAAAGGTCAATGTCGTGCTGGATGACCAGCACGCTCACGCCCTTGGCGGCGCAGTCCGCGGCAAACTCGTGGCTGTCACGCTGGGTGCCCACGATGCAGACAAAGGCAAGGCCCGGGGCCGCCTTCCGGCTGTCGTAGATGATGTCCTGCACTTCGGTATCCAGGCTGCCCTGCACCAGGGTAAAGGGCACGCCTTCCAGTAATTGTTCCAGCTTCATAACATTACACGCTCCTTATTGGGTCGTTTGGGTTGGGTCTGCATCGCCCGCCGCCGGGGTCGTTCCCTCAGCGGGGGTCGGCTGTACAGTCTGTCCGGCTTCGGGTCCTGCCGGGGCTGCGGCGGCATCCGTTGGTGTTTCAGCCGCAGCATCTGCGGCGGCATCGCCCTCTGCCGGGGCGGTGCCGTCTGCCGTTTCACCGGTCACACCCTCTCCGGCGGGTGTTTCCTCCACCGGTTCGGGCACGATGTAGCCGGAGGGCAGCTCCGGCTCACCCTGCGCAAAGGTGAACTTGCGGGTGCTGGACATACTGATATGGGTGAAGTCCAGCTTTCCAGTGTCGGTCGCGGCACAGCCCTTGCCGTCCTCATTCAGCAGGACGTGCTTTGCCAGCTTGAGCTTATATTCCAGCTCGTTCAGAGTGCCCAGCCAGACGCTGATGCGGTCCTGATAGAGGAAGGCCATCTCGTCCACATCCGCAAACTCGATGCGGGTCACGTCGGCGCTCATGCCTGCGGCATCCAGCGCAGCCAGCAGGGTGTTCAGGCTTTCCAGCCGCTGGTCTGCTTCCTCCTCGGCGGTACCGGAGGCGCTGCTGTCGGCGGCGCTGTCCGGGGTGCTGTCGGCCTTGGGCTCCGCCGCAAAGGTCAGCTGTTCGCCGGGCTCAGCAGAGACCGGTTCGCCGCCGTACAGGGTAGGCAGACCGGCAGGCTGGGCAGGATCCTTTTCCAGGATCTTCAGGCTGCCCGAGAGGGTCAGCCAGCCGGAGGAGGTCTGCATGGCCCAGGCAGGCTGGGCTTCTGTTACCCGCACCACCACGGTGCCGGGGTAATCCCGCTCCACCCGGATATCCTCCAGCATGGGGAACACTTTTTCCAGCGCGGCGGCCTTGCTGCCGGGGTCAAAGCTGAAGATATTCTCTTCCAGATGGACATCCAGCGCCTGCAGGATCTGGTCGCTGGTATAACCGCCGGCCTCCTGCACCACACCGTCCGCTGTCTGCACCTGAATGGAGCTGATCTTGAACAGCATCGTCACGGTGAGGTAGACTCCCGCGCCGATGACGCAGAGCAGCATGACAAGGGCCGTGAGCCGCCGCATGAGCCTGCGCCGCCGGATGGCGGCCCGGGTCAGCTTCCGCTTTTTCCTGCCCTCCCGCCGGACGGGGTCGCGCCGGGCGTTCTGCCCCTGCACCGGCCGCATCCGCTGGCCGTTACGGCTCTGGGCGTTCTGTGGGCGGCGCTGGGCGTTCCGGTTCTGGCCGCCAGACGGGCGGCGGTTCCGCTGGTTGCCCCCGGAGGTGCGCCGCTGGCCGTTCTGCCCGCTGCGGGGGCGCTGTGCGCCGCTCTGGCTGCTCCGCCCGCCGGTGGGAAAGGTGATGCTGTTATCCGGGTAGGAGCCGTAGTTCACCGTGCGCTCCGTATACCGGCTGGGGCGGGGCGCATCGGGGTCATAATTGGGGTTCGTGATGGGGTGGCCGCCGGAGGAATATCCTGCGTACCCGCTGTACCCCAGGTCACTGCCAGCACCCGCGCTGCTGCGGCGCTGGGTGCTCTGCCCGCCGCGCCGGTCATCCCGGGCCTGATCGTAGGCCCGGCGGCGCTTGCGGTTCCGGCTGTTCCGGTCATTCTGCGGCATCCGGCTGCACCTCCTTTCCTCTGTTTTTTCCTTCCGTTACGAGGTCTTGACCAGCTTGAGCAGGGCATCTGCAATGCGGTCCAGGCTGTCGTCCACCGACAGGCTCCGGGCATTGCGGCCCATCTCAGCCAGCTTGCCGGGCTGGGCCAGCATCCCGGAAACGGTCTGCACCAGCTTTTCGCCGGTCAGGTCTTTTTCCTCAATGACCACAGCAGCGCCGGCCTTCTGCAGCTCCATGGCGTTGTAATACTGATGGTTCTCGGCCACGTTGGGGCTGGGGATAAGCACAGCGGCACGGCCCACAGCCTCCAGCTCGGCCAGTGTCAGGGCACCGGCGCGGCTGATGACAAGGTCCGCTGCGGCCAGCAGCTCGGGCATATTGTTGATGTATTCCTTCACTACAAGGCTCTCGCCGGGGGCAAAGCCCTTTTCCTTTTCCAGATCCTGAAACAGCTGCACGCCGTACTGGCCGGTGGCATGGAGATGGAGGACGGGCTTGTGGTTTTTCTGCTCCCATGCGCAGAGGTCGGCCACCACCTCGTTCACGCGGCGGGCACCCAGACTGCCGCCGAAGGAGAGGATCACGGTGCGGTCGCCTGCGCCCAGTTCGGCACGGATGGCTTCCCGGTTCTTCGCCTGGGTGAACACCTCAGGCCGGACGGGATTGCCCACCACGATGGTCTTTTCGGGTGCGCCCAGCTTTTCCACGGCGGCGGGCACAGCGGCGAACACGATGTCCACATCCGGGGCCAGCAGCTTGTTGGTCACGCCGGGAAAGGCGTTCTGCTCATGCAGGGCGGTCTTGATGCCCTGTCTGGCGGCGCAGCGCACCACCGGGCCGGACACATAGCCGCCGCAGCCAATGACCAGGTCGGGCTGGATGTCCTTCATCATCTTTTTGGCCTTGGGGCCGGAGAGTGCCAGATTCCACAGGGTAATGATGTTCCGCTTGATATTGTTCAGGCTCAGCTTTCGCTGAAAGCCGGTGATCTCGATGTGATGGAAGGGATAGCCCGCCTGTGTGACCAGACGGTACTCCATGCCCTCCTTTCGGCCCGCAAAATGGATCTCGGCGGTGGGGTCGGCCTTTTTGATGGCTCCCGCAATGGCCAGAGCCGGGTTGATATGGCCGGCAGTGCCGCCGGCTGCAATGAGTACACGCATCTTGGTTCCTCCTTACTGTTCTGTCTGCGCTCTGCGCGCGGTATCCAGCACGATGGTCTTTGCCTTGCGCTGGCGCTCCCGCTCGGCGTGGGCTTCCTCCCGTTCCAGACGGGCCCGTTCGCCGTTGCGTCCGATATTGACCATAAAGCCCATCTCGGCCAGCAGCAGGATCAGACTGGTGCCGCCGGAGGAGAAGAAGGGCAGCGAAATGCCGGTGTTGGGCAGGGTGTTGGTGACAACGGCAATGTTGCAGAACACCTGCCAGGCGATCTGCGCCATGATGCCGATGCCCACCAGCGTGCAGAACCGGTTTTCGGCATGGAAGGCGATCCAGAAGCCCTGCACCAGAAAGAGGACGAACAGCACGATGACGATCACCGCGCCGACGAAGCCCAGTTCCTCGCACACGACACTGAAGATAAAGTCGTTGGTGCTCTCCGGCAGCCAGAGCTGCTTTTCGATGCTGTTGCCAAGGCCCAGCCCCGTGGCACCGCCTGAGCCGATGGCGTACAGGCTCTGCTTGGTCTGGCTGGTCATCCGGTCAAGATCCTGCGTCCAGCCGTCCAGACGGCTCTGCAGGTAGTCGATGGAGTCCACGTGCTTCAGCAAAGTCTCCAGCAGGAACAGCGCGGCACCGGCGCAGCCCCAGGTAATGATGCCGCCGCTGCCGCCCAGCAGCAGGATGGTGCCCACGATGGCTGTGGTCAGCAGGATGCCCGACATGTGGGGCTCCAGCACCAGCAGGATCAGGACAGGCACCAGCCACAGGATGGGCCGGATGAGCTCCACCACGATGCTGTGGTGGACCCACTTGCGCAGGGGCAGCTCGCCGAATTTGACCTGCGGGGTCCTGGCGGCGATGTCTGCCGTGAGCAGGATCATCTCAAACTTTGCCACCTCGGAGGCCTGTAAGGTCAGGCCGCCGAAGCTGATCCACCGGCGGCAGCCGTTGATGGGGCTGCTGAACAGCACCAGCACCAGCAGGATCAGGCAGACGATATAGCCCAGCTTGACCATTCTGCGCAGGAAACGGTGGTCAAAATAGGAGAACAAGAACATCATGCCCAGGCCCAGCACCGTGCAGAGCAGCTGGGATTTGATGTAATGGAAGCTGTCCCCAAAGCGGAGATAGCCCGTGGTATAGCTTGCACTGAACAGCATGACCAGCCCGAACACCATGATGATGGCCAGGGTCGCCATCCAGTTGAGCAGGATGGGCGGCCAGGGGCCGGGGTCCCGCTGAAAGACGGAAAACGGCTCTGCTTTTTTTCTGCGGAGTGTTGCCAAACTGCACCCCTCCTTAACTGATTTTTGCCAGCTGAACGGTCAGCGCCACGCCCAGCATGGCAATGACACAAAAGGTATAAAAGATCTGTTCCGCGCTCTGGCCCCGCAGCTCCAGCCAGCGGTGGAGCGGTGCCGAGCGGAACAGCTGCCTGCGGCCCCGGCTGGCCTTGCAGACCAGGATCTGCAGGGCCACCATGCCGCCCTCCAGCCAGAAGGGCAGGGCCAGCGGCAGGGTAAGGTCAGGCCAGCCGATGCACAGGGGCACGCACCCCAGCATCCCGGCCAGAAACAGGCTGCCCACGCTGCCCAGCCACAGCTTTGCGGGTGGGAAGTTCCAGAGCAGGAAGGCCATCAGGGAACCGGCCAGTGCGGCGGGCAGAACGCCCAGCGGGAACCAGCCCAGCAGGGTCATCACCCCCATCAGGCCCAGCATGGCCGCAAAGGACGCGCCGCAGACGATGCCGTCCATGCCATCGGCAATGCGGGCACACTCGGCCAGTGCGACCAGCAGCCCTTCCCACAGCAGCGGGGCGGCAATGCCCAGATCG
>QWCH01005612.1_pt1 | contig 10042 bp, 8 predicted proteins | sample 1972671 | NCBI WGS metagenome assembly QWCH01 (sample SAMN09866713, study PRJNA288562) | Human gut metagenome isolate term3_stool, whole genome shotgun sequencing... | isolation source: gut | host: Homo sapiens | place: USA: California | reverse complement strand
AATCGACAAAAAAGTAAAGGACATAACATTATAGCGGTAGGGACTACAAGCGTAAGAACTTTAGAAACAGTTACACACAATAATAATTCAAAACTAGTAGCTGAAAGTGGATGGACAGATATTTTCATCTATCCAGGCTTTGAATTTAATATCGTGGACAGTTTAATCACTAACTTCCATTTACCTAAGTCTACTTTAATGATGTTGGTTAGTGCTTTTTCAAAGAAAGAATACATTTTTGATGCTTATGAAAAAGCAAAGCAAAATGATTTTAGATTTTTTAGCTTTGGGGATGCTATGTTCATAAATGGAGGCAAGAATGTTTAAATTTACACTAGAGAAAAAATCGTCTCAATGCAAAGCAAGAACAGGGACAATAGAAACAAATCATGGTGTTATAAAAACACCTGTGTTTATGCCTGTAGGCACAAGAGCAACAGTTAAAGCAATGAACAATGATGAATTGAAATCTATTGGTTCTCAAATAATTCTATCTAACACATATCATTTATACTTAAAGCCGGGTCAAGAAATTATCAGAAAAGCAGATGGCCTTCATAAATTCATGAATTGGGATAGACCAATTCTAACAGATAGTGGTGGATTTCAAGTTTTTAGTTTGAGTAAGACAAGAAAAATTACTGAGGAAGGAGTTCAGTTTAGAAGTCATATTGACGGATCAAAACATTTTATTTCTCCCGAAAAATCAATGGAAATTCAAAATGATTTAGGATCTGATATAATGATGGCTTTTGATGAATGTGTTCCTTATCCAGCAAGTTATGAATACACAGAAGACTCAATGAAAAGAACACTAAGATGGCTTAAAAGATGTAAAGATTATCATAAAAATACTGATAAACAAAATCTTTTTGGTATTATTCAAGGTGGTATGTACAAAGATTTAAGAGAATATTCTGCTAAGAATACAATTGATTTTGATTTGCCAGGCTATGCTATAGGTGGATTATCCGTAGGCGAACCTAGAGATTTGATGATTGATTTATTAGATTTTACAACTGATTTTATGCCAGAAAATAAACCAAGATATTTAATGGGTGTTGGTACACCGGATTACTTATTCGAAGCAGTTGAACATGGTGTTGATATGTGTGATTGTGTTCTTCCTACTAGAATTGCTCGTAATGGTACAGCCTTAACTTCTAAAGGTAAATTAGTAGTAAAAAACGCAAAATACAAAGATGATTTTTCTGCACTTGACGATAATTGCGATTGTTATGCTTGCAAAAATCATACTAGAGCATATATCAGACATTTACTAAATGTGGATGAAATCTTAGGGGCTAGATTATTGTCTATTCATAATTTGAGATTTTTAATCAAATTAATGGAAAATATTAGAAAATCTATAGAAGAAGATAGATACTTAGAATTCAAAGATGAATTCTATAGAAATTATGGTTATGATTATCACCAAAAATGTGATAATATTAAATAAGTAAATATTTAAAGGAGGATTATTATGCCAAAAATGTTAGCATCATTATTGCCTTTGATTGCACTTTTTGCTGTAATGTATTTTTTAATGATTCGTCCACAACAAAAACAACAAAAACAATTAATGGATATGAGAAACGCTATAAAAGTTGGAGACGAAGTAATTACAATTGGTGGAGTTAAGGGAACAATAGTTTCTGTAACTGATGATAGTGTCATCTTGGAAACTTCATCACAAAAAACAAGACTTGAATTTGTTAAAAATGCTATTGCATCAAATGTAAAAGCAGCAAAAGTAACAGAAAGCAAAAAAGAAGATAATGAAGAAAAATAGAAATTGATTTATAGCTCAAACTTAAAATTTGAGCTATAAATCCATTTTTTTATTTGGAGAAAATGAATGAATAAATGGTTAATAAACAATAGAGGTAATAATTTTATCGAAGTATCTCAAAGACATAATATTCATCCTTTAATAGCAAAGATTTTATTAAATAGAAATATTACAAATTTTGAAACATTTTTGAATCCTAATGCCGAAAATTCATACCATAATCCTTTTTTAATGAAAGATATGGACAAAGCTGTGGAAATAATTATAAATGCTATTGAAAATGAGCAAAATATAAGAATAGTTGGTGATTACGATCAAGACGGAAATTCATCGACTATGACTTTATTAGATGGTCTTGGATATTTTACAGATAAACTTTCTTATGATATTCCTAATAGAATGATTGATGGATATGGGATTTCTTTTAGCATAATAGACAAATGTATTGAAGATAATATTGATTTAATAGTAACATGTGATAATGGTATAAGTGCTATAGAACAATGTGATTATGCCAAACAAAATGGAATAAAAATAATTGTAACTGATCATCACCAAACAATAAAACTTGATGGAAAAGAAATCATTCCAAATGCTGATGCAGTCATTAACCCCCAACAGCTGACTTGCAATTATCCATTTAAAAGTTTATGTGGCGCAGGAGTTGCTTATAAATTAATTCAGGCTATAAATATCAAAAAAGGATACGGTATGTTACAATGTGAAAATTTGCTCCAATATGTAGCAATGGGAACTGTATGTGATATCGTAGATTTAAAGGACGAAAATAGATATTTTGTGATTAAAGGATTAGAAGAAATCAATAATACAGAGAATTACGGATTAAAATGCTTGATTGATATGACTGGAATTAAAAATGGAGTAAATGTTTACAGTTTAGGATTTATTATTGGTCCATGTATTAACGCCGCCGGAAGATTAGATACTGCTAAATTAGGCGTTGAACTATTTCGTGATGAAAACATGGATAATGTAGAAGCTTACGCTAAAGTTTTAGTTGATCTCAATGAAAAAAGAAAAAAATTAACAGAAGATGGATTTAATAAAGCTGTCGAAATAATTGAAAACACAGGACTGATAAATGATGATATATTGATTTGTAATGTTGAAGGAATTCATGAAAGTGTTTGTGGAATCATAGCTGGAAGAATTAAAGATAAATACAATAAACCAACGTTAATACTAACACAATCAGAAAATCAAGATGTTCTTAAAGGATCAGGAAGAAGTATTTCAGAGTATGATATATTCAAAGAATTTGATGAGTTTAGAGAACTGTTTGTATCATTTGGTGGTCATCCTATGGCGTGTGGATTATCAATTGAAGTAGATAAATTAGATGAGTTTAGAACTAAAGTTAATCAAAGAAGCAGACTTACCAAAGAGGATTTTGTAAAAAAAATCCTTATTGATTCAAGCTTTTATGTAGACAAGATAGATTTTGATTTGATAGAAGAAATCGATCGTCTTCGTCCTTTTGGCAAGGATAATCCTAGACCTATTTTGGGAGATAAAAACTTGGAAATTATTTTTGCAAGGATGATTGGAAAAAATAAGAATGTTTTGAAGTTGAAATTACTCAAAAATAATAAAACAATTGATGCAATTATGTTTTCAGAAGCTATAGAAAAATATAATTATTTATTAGAAAAATTCGGTGAAAATGTAATGATTCAACTTGAAAACAGTATTGCTAGTAATGCAAAAATAGATATAATATACTACCCTGAGATTAATGATTTTAATAATGTGAAGAATATTCAATTAAATTTAATTGATTTAAGGTAAGTGTTAACAATAATGCTCATGTTATGGTATAATTATAACAAAATAATTATTAGGAGGTAGCTTTATGCATTATGAACAATCAGATTTACAAAGTTTGATAAAATCTATAAAATCATATAATCCAAATACTGATGTAGATGAGATAACTAGAGCATATGGCTACATGGTTAGAGCTCATGAGGGACAATTTAGAAATTCTGGTGAGCCTTATGCAATTCATCCGATGGCTGTAGCTAAAATTTTGGCTTCTTTGAACATGGATGATGCAACTATCATAGCCGGGCTATTTCACGATGTCGTAGAGGATACAGAAATAACTTACGAAGATTTAGAGTATTTATTTAGCAAGGAAATAGCTGACCTGGTCGATGGTGTTACAAAATTAAAACAAATTAAATTTAAAACTAAAAAAGATAATCAAGCAGAAAATTTAAAGAAAATGATCTTGGCAATGGCCAAAGACATTAGAGTTATAATAATTAAGTTGTCTGACAGGCTTCACAATATGAGAACTTTGGAATACATGACTCGTGAAAAGCAGATTGAAAAAGCCAATGAAGTTTTAGAAATTTATGCACCACTTGCTCACAGACTTGGTATGTCTACTATAAAATGGGAATTAGAAGATTTAAGCTTAAAGTATTTGGAACCAAATATTTATCAAGATATTGTAAATAAAATAAACGAAACTAGACAACAAAGAGAATCCCAAATACAAAATATTATAAGACAATTTCAAGATGAACTTGAAAAATATAATATAAAAGCAGAGATTTTCGGAAGGCCGAAAAGTGTTTTTTCAATATATAAAAAAATGTACAAAAAACATTTGGCATTTGAAGAAATCAAAGACTTATCAGCCATCAGAGTTATAGTCAATAAAGAAAGTGAATGTTATGATGTTTTAGGAATTGCTCATAGATTTTTCAGACCAATCCCTAATACTTTCAAAGATTATATTGCAACTCCAAAACCTAATATGTACCAATCTTTACACACTACAATATTAGCTCATGACGGAAGAACTTATGAGATACAAATTAGAACTTGGGAAATGCATAAAACTTCTGAATATGGTATCGCTGCGCATTGGAAGTACAAAGAAGGTACTACTAATAAAAAATCAAAATATGATAGCAAATTAGCGTGGCTAAGAGAAATCATGGATTGGCAAAAAGATTATACAGATTCAAAAGAATTCATGGATTTATTCAAAGAAGAATTTGCCAATGATGAAGTTTTTGTTTACTCACCAAAAGGTGATGTAATGGATTTGCCATCTGGTTCAACACCGATTGATTTTGCGTACAAAGTTCACTCTGCAGTAGGAAATAAATGTGTTGGTGCAAAAGTAGACGGAAAGATTGTACCATTAACTTACAAATTAAAAACAGGAAATGTTGTTGAAATTCTTACAAATCCAAATTCAGGTCCTTCAAAAGACTGGCTAAAAATTGTAAAATCATCTCAAGCTAAAACAAAAATTAAACAGTGGTTTAAAAAAGAACAAAGAACTGAGAATATTGTTTCTGGAAGAGATATGCTTGAAAAAGAAGTTGCAAAAATGGGCTATAGTTTCAATGAATTACTAAAAAGAGAATGGCTTGAAGAAATTGCAAGTAAATTAAGCTTTTCATCTATTGATGATTTGTACGCTGCTATTGGTTATGGTTCCACAAGGGTTACGCAAGTTATTCCTAAGCTAAAGGAATATCACAAAGACTATTATGAAACAGACCAAGTTGTTAATAAACCAAATCATGTCGATTTTGTTAATGAAGAGCCAAAAGAAAGTGGAGTAGTAATTGATGGAATTGATAATGTAGAAATAAAACTTGCTAAATGTTGTAACCCAATTCCTGGTGACGAAATAGTCGGCTACATTACTAGAGGTAGAGGAATTAGTGTTCACAGAAGAGATTGTTCCAATGTAAAATCAGTCAATGACAAAGATAGATTAATCACAGTTAGATGGGGCAATAATTTAATCAATCATAATTATCAAGTTGAACTTCAAATAATATCTTTTAGTAATGTCGGTTATCTTGCTGATATAACTAAAGTTATGAGTGAGTGCAAATTAAACATTAAAATATTTAACACTAGAACAAATAAAGATAAAACAGTAACGATTAATATAATATTAGAAATTAGTTCTAGTTCTCAGATCGATACAGTAATTGCTAGAATTAAAAATATTAAAGGAACTATAGACGTTTTTAGGGTGAATTCATAATGAAATTATTAGTTCAAAGAGTTAATAAAGCAAAAGTTGAAATAGATGGTACAACAAAAAGTGAAATTAAAGATGGTTTTTTAGTACTACTAGGAATTCATAGGGAAGACAATGAACAGGATATTGATTATTGCATCAGAAAACTTGTTAATTTAAGAATATTTTCTGATGAAGAAGATAAGCTTAATCTTTCAATTAAAGATTTAAATTATGAAATTTTACTTGTCTCTCAGTTTACATTGTATGCAAGTACTAGAAAAGGGAATAGACCATCATTTGATAAATGTGCCAAAGGAGAAATTGCTAGAGATTTATACGAAAAGTTTATTGAAAAGTTAAAAAAAGAAAATGTACCTTTTCAAACTGGGGAATTTGGAGCTGATATGAAGGTATCACTTACAAATGATGGCCCAGTTACGATAATCATAGATAGTAGGAGTGAATAATGATATTAGACAAAATAGTTACTACAAAATATGGAGAAAACATGTACATTTTATCGGAAGATACTAAATGTTTTGTTGTGGATCCAGGTGCACAAGCTGATGATATTTGTGAATATATCAAAAATCGTAATTTAGAAATACAATTTATATTGATTACACATGGTCATTTTGATCATATATTTGCAGCTGAAGAATTAAAAAATAAGCTAAATACAGTTATTTACGCTCCAGAAAAAGAAAAAGATTTACTTGAAGATCCTGAAAAAAATTATACAAGAAAAGTTGGAAATCCAATTACTTTAAAAGCAGATTATTATGTAAAAGAAGGAGATACAATTGAGTTTAATGATTCTAAAATATCAGTTTTAGAAACTCCAGGTCATACTTATGGCTCTAGCTGCTATATTTACAAAGATGTAATGTTTTCAGGAGATATGTTGTTCAAGAATTCAATAGGTAGATATGATTTGCCAACTGCGAGTTTTGAAGACATTAAAAATAGTGTTGAAAAGCTAAAACTTTTAAATAATGATATAAAAGTTTATCCTGGACACGGACCAGAAACTAATATTGGTGACGAAAAGAAATACAATCCATATTTTAAATAAAATTTAGGAGAATTATGAAAAATTTAGAAAAAAATTACAATCCAACAGATTTTGAAGATAAGATATATAAAATTTGGGAAAATGAAGGTTACTTCAAAGGCGTTATTGATAATGATAAAAAACCATTTACAATTGTAATGCCACCACCAAATGTAACAGGTAATTTACACCTAGGTCATGCGTTAAATAACACTATACAAGATATATTGATTAGAAAAAATAGAATGGATGGATATAGTGCTCTTTGGGTTCCAGGAACAGACCATGCTAGTATTGCAACTGAAGCAAAAGTTGTAAGTAAATTAAAAGAAGAAGGAAAATCCAAAGAATCTTTAGGTAGAGATGGATTTTTGGAAGCATCTTGGGACTGGACACGTGAATACGGTGGAAATATCAAAAATCAATTAAAAAAATTAGGAGTATCTTGTGATTGGAGTAGAGAAGCTTTTACTCTTGATGACAATTTAACAGAAGCAGTAGAAGAAGTATTCATAAAGATGTACAATGATGATTTGATTTACCAAGGTGACAGAATTGTAAATTGGTGTCCAAATTGTCATACTGCAATAAGCGACATAGAAGTTGTCCACGAAGATGAATCGGGACATTTTTGGAATATTCGATATAAATTCAAGGATTCTGATGATTATATTGTAATAGCTACTACTAGACCAGAAACATTATTGGGTGATTTGGCAGTCGCTGTAAATCCAGATGATGAAAGATATACTGACATTGTTGGAAAAACTTTGATATTACCATTAGTTAATAGAGAAATTAAAGTTATTGCTGATAGCTATGTAGATATGGAATTTGGAACTGGAATTGTTAAGATTACTCCTTCACATGATCCTAATGACTTTGAAGTAGGTGCAAGACATGAGCTAGGTCAATGTGTTGTAATTGATGAGGATGCAAAGATTGTTGAAGGATATGGTAAATATTCTGGATTAGATAGATATGAAGCAAGAAAATTAATTATCGAAGATTTGGAAAAAATCGGACAACTAGATTCAGTAAAAGAACATGAACATGCTGTAGGTCATTGTGAAAGATGCCATACTACTGTTGAGCCATTAATCAGTAAACAATGGTTTGTTAAGATGGATAAGTTAGCAAAATTAGCTTTAAATGCTTATAAAAATGAAGAAATTAGATTTATTCCAAAAAGATTCGAAAAAGTTTATGTAAATTGGTTAGAAAACATTAGAGATTGGTGTATTTCTCGCCAATTATGGTGGGGACATAGACTTCCGGTTTATTACCATAATGAAACAGGTGAAGTTGTGGTTGCAAGAAAAAATCCAGACCCTGAAAAATATACTCAAGATCCAGACACTTTGGATACATGGTTCTCATCTGCATTATGGCCTTTTTCCACATTAGGATGGCCAAACGAAACAGAAGATTTGAAATATTTCTTCCCTACAAATGTTCTAGTAACAGGATATGATATTATTTTCTTCTGGGTAATTAGAATGGTATTCTCTTCACTTTATAATTTAGGAGAAGTTCCTTTCAAAGATGTTTACTTGACAGGATTAGTTAAAGACTCTCAAGGAAGAAAAATGTCAAAATCTTTAGGAAATGGTATTGATCCTATAGAAGTTATAGATCAATATGGAGCAGATGCGTTAAGATTTGCGTTAATCACTGGTAATACTCCTGGAAATGATTCAAGATTCTACATGGAAAAAGTAGAAGCGAATAGAAATTTCTGCAATAAATTATGGAACGCATCCAGATTTGTTTTCATGAATGTAGAAGATGATGTTAAAAACATCAATGATGTCGAATTACAAATTGAAGACAAGTGGATTATATCAAGCTTAAATGATGTCATTGATGAAGTATCTACTAATTTAAATAAATACGAAATTGGTATAGCAGCTGAAAAAATATATGATTTTACTTGGAATGTTTTCTGTGATTGGTACATTGAACTAGTTAAACCAAGACTTTATGGAGATGATTCTAGTTTAAAAGAATCTGCAATCTCAGTTTTGATTTATACGTTGACTAATGTAATAAAATTATTACATCCATTTATGCCATATATCACAGAAGAAATATATAGCTATCTTCCTAATAAAAATGATATGTTGATTAACGAAACATGGCCAAAATATTCTGAAACAAAGTCATATAAAAACGAAGAACAAATTATTGACAAGTTAGTTGAATCTGTAATTAGTATTAGAAATTCAAGACAAGAAATGAATATTGCGCCTAAAAAACAATCTGATATATATATATTGACATCTGATAAGAGCTTGGAGGAAGATTTTAAACAACTAGAGTCACTATTTAGATCAAGCGTTTCTATAAACGAATATAAGGTTAACGAAGATATATCAGAAGATAATAATATAGTAATTGTTAAAGATTCTTATAAAATCATTATTCCATTGAATGATTTAATTGATTATTCTAAAGAATTAGAAAGACTAGAAAAAGAATTAAATACAGCTAAATCAGAATTAAAGAGAGCGGAATCAAAACTTAACAATGAAGGATTCTTAAAAGGGGCTCCTGAAGCTCTTGTAGAGAAAGAAAAAGAAAAAGTCGAAAAATATTCACATTTAATCGAGGATATTAATAATTCAATTAGTTCTATTAAGGAAAATATGTAATGAAATTCAAAATCATATTTGATTTTGTTTTGATTATGGTGTTGGTCAGCGTACAATATACTTTAAATAAAATTTTAGTATCATTAAAGAAGATTGAAAAAAAGATAGATGAGAATATAATTAATACAAATACAGGGGTGAATAATGAAAGAAGAAATATTATTAAGTGAACTACAAATTAAAGAAAAAGTTAAAGAATTAGGTGCTCAAATTACCAAAGATTACAAAGATAAGAATTTATGTGTAGTATCTCTTCTTAGAGGAAGTTTTATGTTCATGTCTGATTTGGTTAGACAAATAGATATGCCAATTTGTATTGATTTTATGACTACATCTTCTTATGAAGACGCTGAAAAATCAACAGGTAAAGTAAAAATCCTTACTGATGTAAGAGAAAATTTAGAAAACTATGATGTGTTAATAGTTGATGACATTATTGATTCTGGAAATACAATCGTAAATACTTTGGAATATATTAAACAAAAAAATCCAAAAAGTGTTAAAACATGTGTATTGCT
>QWCH01007462.1_pt1 | contig 10049 bp, 8 predicted proteins | sample 1972671 | NCBI WGS metagenome assembly QWCH01 (sample SAMN09866713, study PRJNA288562) | Human gut metagenome isolate term3_stool, whole genome shotgun sequencing... | isolation source: gut | host: Homo sapiens | place: USA: California | reverse complement strand
TACCAGATCCAGTTCGGTCTGCATGGTCTTGGACTCTTCAATGGTGATAACACCGTTGTTGCTTACCTTCTCCATAGCATCTGCAACCAGCTGTCCTACTGCTTCATCTCCTGCGGAGATTGCTGCTACTCTTGCGATGTGCTCCTTACCGTTTACCTTCTGGCTCATCTTACCGATGGTTTCTACTGCACATGCAGTTGCTTTCTTCATACCTTTTCTCAGGATGATGGGGTTAGCACCTGCTGCCAGGTTCTTCATACCTGCATTTACCATAGCCTGTGCCAGAACGGTTGCGGTTGTAGTACCATCACCGGCTACATCGTTGGTCTTGGTAGCTACTTCCTTTACCAGCTGTGCACCCATGTTCTCGAATGCATCTTCCAGCTCGATCTCTTTTGCAATGGTAACACCATCGTTGGTGATCAGGGGTGCACCGAAGGACTTATCCAGTACTACGTTTCTTCCTTTGGGTCCTAAAGTTACTCTTACGGTATCTGCCAGCTGGTTAACACCAGCCTCTAATGCTGCACGGGCTTCTGCGCCGTATTTAATCTCTTTTGCCAGGTATCTGCCAGCTGGTTAACACCAGCCTCTAATGCTGCACGGGCTTCTGCGCCGTATTTAATCTCTTTTGCCATAATAATCAGCCTCCAATTTATTTGCTCTTAGTCTTAATTTCTTTTTAGGTTTTGCTTTTACTGAATAATTGCAAGGATGTCGCTCTGCTTTACGATGATATACTCTTCGTCATCCAGCTTTACTTCGGTTCCGGAATATTTGGAATAGATGACCTGATCGCCAACCTTAACTTCCATCTTGACTTCCTTGCCGTCTACAACACCGCCGGGGCCTACTGCTACGACTTCTGCCTGCTGGGGTTTCTCCTTATTCTGACCGGGGAGTACGATACCGGACTTGGTAGTCTCCTCTGCAACTAACTGCTTTAATACGACTCTGTCACCTAACGGTTTCAAATTCATGATAACTGCCTCCTTAATAGCTATTTAAAAATATTATTACTCGTTTTCATTTGTTAGCACTCATTTTTATCGAGTGCTAATCGCTATAGCTTATATTAGTTTTATATGCCCAGTTTTTCAAACGTATTCACAACTATTTAAAATCTCTATTCTCCTTTTTTCTCTCATTTTCTCATTTTATCTTTCGTTTTTATATAGCATAAGTGAAAATACGATTTAATATTTCGTTTATAATTATAAAAAAGAATCTCGCTTATTTCCTATAAATTAAAAAACAACCCGATGCTATCACCGGGCTGTTTCCCATACTTACCTATAAAATTGATTTACTTTATGCTGTTTTGGCATCGTCATGGTATTTCTGCCACTTCTTCTTATAAATAAAGTAACAGGGAATTCCTACGAATACCATTCCACCTAAAATATTACCGATGGTAACGGGAATAAAGTTGTTCAGACTGTGAAGTATCGTCAGTCCCTGAATCTGCTCTGCCGTCAATCCGTATGCTTCCTGTGCTTTCGCCACGTAAACAGGATTCTGCGCAGCCATCATGCCAACGGGAATGTAGAACATATTTGCAACGCAGTGTTCGAAGCCGCCGACCACAAACGCCATGATCGGGAAGAAGATCGCCCAGACCTTACCTACGATATCCGTAGCTGCCACTGCCATCAGGATAGCAATACATACCAAAATATTACACAGAATGCCTGAGGTGATTCCCTTCAGGGGAGAAATGCCCACTTTGCCGACTGCCACCTTGATGGCATAGGCACCCAGCAGCCCTCCGGTGTAATCCAGATTACCGGAAAAGTAGATCAGGGTATCAATGATCAGGGCGCCGATCAGATTGCTGAAGTACACCACGATCAGGTTGCGGATACATTCGAACCACGTTACCTTTTTGCCAACCTCATCCATGACGATCAGGCAGTTACCGGTGAAAAGCTCTCCACCTACAAATACAATGATCATCAGTCCCACGGGGAAGATAATACCTGCCACAAATCGTGCCAGCCCTACATTGTCAATGGCATGTGCCGCGGTGCTGCTGGTGGCTCCGCCCAGCGCGATAAATGCACCCGCCATAATACCTAACAGGATCATCTTGCCTAAAGGAAGATGGGCTTTACCTTCTCCGGCTTTCATGTTGGTATCAATGACTTCTGACGGCGTATTAAAATGCTGTTCCATATAACCCTCATTTCTGCACAGCTCTCATCTGCTGTACTCTCTTAACTCATTTATTCCTTATATTACACTACTTTCATGATAGTAAGCAAGATATTCACTCCATGTATCTGATTATATACATTTCTGTTTTCAAAGTGGAATCTCGTTTACAAAACGGGAAACTCGGATGACTATTGAGCAGCGTCTGATTTTGTCGACAAAGAGTCTTTTTTTGTAATTTTTTTGCCTTTTTTTGCAAAAAAATGCTAGACAAAAGCCAAATTGTGTACTATACTAAACTTGTTCGGTGAGAGCCGAACCGCTTATATAAGTAGATTTCCGGAAGAATTCCCCTTTTACACAATTAAAGTGGCTGAACCGCTTATATAAGTAGATTTCCGGAAGAATTCCCCTTTTACACAATTAAAGTGGCTGCAGGTTTCCCGCCTGCGGCTGCTTTAATTGTGTTATAAGATAGTTTTTAAGCTTTGCTTTAAAATTGCAAAAGTTTTTGCAAAAATTTAAAATTTTCACTTGCTAAGTGATAAGTATCTATGCTATAATAGCTTTCGTCAGTGGTTCAGCTGATACAATTTCATAGGGGAATAGTACAGCGGTAGTGCGGCGGTCTCCAAAACCGTTAACGGGGGTTCGATCCCCTCTTCCCCTGCTTTTAAAAGTCGATGTTATCGGCTTTTTTTATTTCTGATTTTAGATACAATTTCACCCCGGCACGACGTGATTCATAGATCTGCGCCATGCCGGGGTGTTGTCTTTACAGCTATATTGTTATATCTCCTCTTTCTCCGAATCCGGTGCGATCACAGATCCGATGGCGGTCGCGTAATCAGAGTACTCCGGAATGCTGATCTTCACATCCCACAGGCTCTTGAAATCCTCGATGATCTGGCGGCACTCGAAGAATTTAGTCAGTCCGCCGATCAGGATATACTCTTTGATGCCGGTGCTCATAGATGCCAGGATTCCTGCCTGGCAGATATTCTCGATCACCATATGTACAATACCTGCCGCGATATCCTCCGGTTTGGACTGGGCATCTGCCTTACCAAAATTAGAAGCCGTCACATCCAGATTCAGGCCCGGCAACTTTTCTTTGGCCAGATCTGCGATCCGCAGGTCGATCTTCGCCACATCACCCTTACGGGACAACGGCACAATTTCATGAATGTCGCCGGTATTCAGCATGATCGAGGACAGTCCGCAGATCGTTCCGCCTCCTAAGCCGACACCACCCAGGTGCTTCATCTCCTTCTCCGTCACTTTGACGAAGAAGCTTCCGGTACCCATACTGATGACAATGACTTCCTTTTTATCCGTAAGATAATATCCTCCGGTACCTGTAGCGACGAATTCATCCACTTTATAGGTAGGACGATCATATACCGCTTTCTCCACATATTTGCTTCCCACACCGGTGATATAGACTCCTTCCACATCAGCCAGTTCCAGATTATTCTCATACAGATATCTTCCGAATGCACCATAGAGAGATGCCACCTGGCTATCTGCCTTGACCGCCATGGGCGGAAGCATATGTTCTCCTTCAAAAGCTACGATTTTTGTCGTACTGCTACCGATATCGATTCCTATTTTGACAGGCATGTTTTCAACCTCCTCATATCACTTAACTGTTCATCGTCTCATTTCCAGATACATTTCCACAGTTCGAGACCGTCAGCCAAACACTTTATCCACAGCATCCTGTACAGAACTGACGCCAATGACCCTGATCTTACTTCCTTTTTTACACTCTTCCAACGAGACAAGCGGCACCACACATTCTTCGAAGCCCAGCTTCTCTGCCTCTGCCACGCGTTGTTTTGCCATGCTGACTGCCCGGACCTCGCCGCTTAATCCCACTTCACCGAAAGCGACCAGTTTCGGATTCAGTGCCTTATTCCGGAAGCTGGACAGAATCGCCAGCACGATTCCCAGATCGATCGCCGGTTCCTGGATCTTGATACCACCGGTGATATTCACGTAGGCATCACAGGAAGATAATTGCACTCCGGAACGTTTCTCCAGCACTGCCATCAGGAGATTTACACGGTTGAAATCCGTACCGGTGGTCTGTCTTCTGGGAATTCCGAAATTGCTGTGGCACACCAGCGCCTGCAGTTCGATCAGAAGCGGCCTGGTGCCCTCCATAGTACATGCCACCACAGAGCCACTGGCATTCTCCGGCCGTCCGTTCAACATATATTCCGAAGGGTTCTTCACCTCCGCGAGTCCCGTCTCCCGCATCTCGAAAACACCGATCTCGTTCGTGGACCCGAAACGGTTCTTCACCCCACGCAGGATACGGTAGGAAGCATGTCTGTCCCCTTCAAAATAAAGTACCGTGTCCACCATATGTTCCAACACTCTGGGTCCCGCTACGGTTCCTTCTTTTGTTACATGTCCCACAATAAAAATAGAAATCCCCAATCCTTTTGCCAGTTGCAACAGGATGCCTGTGGATTCCCGCACCTGTGATACGCTTCCCGGTGCTGCAGATACATTTTCATTATACATGGTCTGAATGGAATCTATGATCACGACCTCCGGCTTGCTCCTGCGGATCACTTCACCGATGATGTCCAGATTCGTCTCACACAGCAGGAGCATATGTTCCGAAAATGTGCCAAGCCTGTCCGCCCGCATCTTGATCTGTACCTTGGATTCCTCTCCGGAGATATACAATACCTTATGTCCGGCCTCTGACAGATTGTGACACACCTGAAGCAGCAGGGTAGATTTACCGATCCCCGGATCGCCTCCTACCAGAGTCAGGGAACCCTGTACGATTCCGCCACCGAGCACCCGGTCCAGTTCTTTGATCCCGGTGAGTGTCTTGTTCTCCTCACGGATTGCGATTTCAGATAATACACAGGGTTCGGAAGCCTCTCTGCGCTCTCTTCTGCTCCCGGTGCCGGTGTTTTTCAATACCGTTTTATCTATCGTCTCTTCCACGAAAGTGTTCCACTCTCTGCAGCCGGGGCATTGTCCCAGCCATTTCGTGGATTCATAGCCACAGTTCTGACAGAAAAAAACGGTGGCTGTCTTACCTTTTGCCATGCTCTCTCCTCAATCGTTATAAAAAAGAGCCCAGACACGAAGTACTACAATATCCTCCGTGTCTGGACTCCTTTGCAGTGCGCCTTTACGCCTCTACGATCTTCACAGGTACTTCCCCTGCTGCTTCCAGTTCTACACTCAGGCTCAGCTTGCCGCCAAGTCCGGTCTTCATGGTTCCTACGTTCTTACCGTCAATAAATACTTCGTACTCGGTGTCGTCCTTTAATCCTACTGTGATCTGGGAATCTTCATCACCTTCTACGATGAATTCTACACTGTTATCGGACTCTTTGAACTCCAACACACTGGTTCCGGGAACAGATTCATATAAAAACATACCGTTCTTCTCCAGCTTTGTCATCTCATTGTAGGTCTTAACCTTCAGCAGATCCCCTGCATGCTCATAATCTTCTACCTTTGCCTTCTTGGCCAACTTATGATTACCAAAGCTGATAGATCCGTCTGCTTCACTGCGAAGTATTTCTTCCACTACTGCCATCTGTCTGTCCTCCTGAAAGTAACTGCATCCGCAACACTTCTTTATCTTTCGTCCTTTGCGAATGGGGTTTGAATAGTTACAGTATAATATATCTCACCCTGTTTTTCTACAAAAAAATTTTTAAATTTTGTAACTATTCAGAGTCATTTAAATATCATTGAATATTCGTCGAATGCTTGCATTCGTAAGAATATTTCATGATATTTATAAGACGAAGTAACCTCAATGAGCAAAAGGAAAGCTCTGCAAGAGCGATTTTGCGAATTGAGTGACTGAATAGTTACAAATGCTTAATTCTTAACCGTAAATACGACTTTACCATTCTTAAATCCTGCAGAAACCTTATCTCCCGGCACCACCTTTTTCAGCAGTATCTCTTCTGCCAGAGCATCCTCTACCACTGACTGGATCGCACGCTTTAACGGTCTCGCTCCCATCTTATTGTCAGCATATTTTTTCACCAGATGCTCCTTCAGTGCTGCAGTGATCGTCAGATGGATGCCCAGCTGGTCCTCGCATCTCTTATACAGATTGGATGCCAGCAGATTTACGATCTCTTTCATATTCTCATTGTTCAGCTGGTGGAACACGATAATGTCATCGATACGGTTGATGAATTCCGGCTTGAAGCTGCGCTTTACCTCTTCCATGACATTGGATTTCATTTTCTCATAATCCTTCGTCTCGCTCTTCTCCGTTGCGAAGCCGAGATTCTTGGGATCTACAATCCGCTGTGCTCCGGCGTTGGATGTCATAATCAGCACCGTATTCTTGAAGCTGACCTTTCTGCCCTTGGAATCCGTAATATGACCGTCATCCAGCACCTGCAAAAGTACGTTGAACACATCCGGATGAGCCTTTTCGATCTCATCAAACAGAACGACAGAATAAGGATTCCTGCGGACCTTCTCGCTCAACTGGCCACCTTCTTCAAATCCCACATATCCGGGCGGGGAACCGATCATCTTAGATACCGAATGACCTTCCATATACTCCGACATATCCACACGGATCATGGCATCTTCCGAGCCGAACATAGCCTCTGCAAGCGCCTTGGATAATTCCGTCTTGCCGACGCCGGTAGGTCCTAAGAACAGGAAAGAACCGATGGGACGGTTCGGATCCTTCAGTCCCACACGGCCTCTGCGGATGGCTTTGGCCACAGCGGTAACTGCCTCTTCCTGACCGATCACACGCTTATGCAATGTCTTCTCCAGCTTCAGAAGTCTCTCGCTTTCCTTCTCTGCCAGCTTCTGCACCGGGATTTTGGTCCACTGGGCCACCACCTCGGCGATCTCATTTTCACCGATGCTTAAAGTATTTTCCTCTTCCCTTTTTTCACGCTTTTTCAGCAAACGCTCCTGCTTCTTTACCAGAGCATCCTGTTTCTTCTTGATCTCTGCCATCTGGGCAAAAGCTTCCACGCGGATAGCCTTCTCCATCTCCCAGTCCAGCTCCCGGATCTTATCCGAGATCTCCTTTGCCTTATCCGGTGCATCCATTGCATGCAGTCTGGCACTGGCCGCTGCCTCATCGATCAGGTCAATCGCCTTGTCGGGCAGATTCCTATCATTGATATAACGACTGGACAGTCTCACTGCCGCCTCCACCGCTTCCGGTGTAATGGTCACATGGTGATGTGCTTCGTACTTCCCCTTGATACCCTCCAGGATGCGGACAGCCTCTTCCTCTGTGGGTTCTTCCACCGTAACCGGCTGGAATCTCCGCTCCAGTGCAGCATCCTTCTCAATATACTTGCGATACTCCGCGATCGTGGTCGCACCGATCAGCTGGATCTCTCCGCGGGCCAGAGACGGTTTCATGATATTGGACGCATCAATAGCCCCCTCGGCACCTCCGGCACCGATGATCGTATGCAATTCATCCAGAAATAAAATAATATTCCCATCCTCTGTGACTTCCTTCAGTACCTTCTTGATCCGCTCCTCGAACTCTCCGCGGTACTTACTTCCCGCTACCATTCCGGACAGATCCAGTGTCAGTACTCTCTTATTCTGCACCGTAAAAGGCACATCTCCCGCCACGATCCGGGCTGCCAGTCCTTCCACCACGGCGGTCTTGCCAACACCGGGTTCCCCGACCAGGCAGGGATTGTTCTTCGTCCGTCGGCTCAGGATCTGGATCACTCTGCGGATTTCTTCATTTCTTCCGACTACCGGATCCAGCTTTCCTTCCCTGGCCAGCGCCGTCAGATCCCGGCTGTACTGCTCCAACGTAGACTGTTTCGCCTTACGGTCTCCCTTTTTTCCAAGGTCTTCTTTGTACAGATTGCCGTCCTGTCCGATAGCGATCAGGGTATCCACATAAATTTTCTGTACATTGGCTCCCAGCGTGTTCAACAGGCGTACCGCTACGTTTTCCCCCTCTTTGATCAGGGCCAGCAGCAAATGCTCCGTTCCGGTCTGCTTCTGTCCGAAACGTGCGGCCTGATGGTGTGCTTCCTCCAGGATTCTCGCGGCCCTGGGAGAATATCCCTCTCTGTCCTTCACTGCGACACCGTTCTCAAACGCAATCAAATCCCGGATCATGTCCATGACCTGCCCGGTCTCCACACCGTTATCAGCCAATACCTTGGCCGCCACACCGGTGTCTTCCTTTAATAATCCTACCAGAATGTGTTCCGTTCCGATGTAACCCTGCTTCAGGCTCCTTGCACATCTAGAAGCCTGCGCCAGCGCATTTTGCGCCTTATCAGTAAACTGTGACTGCATCAATTCAGTCCTCCATACTCTTCATATATTTCATCAATCAGCTCATGAACTTCCTGCCTGGAAATATTCTTGCAGCTGCTCTTAGCCAGTATTACCTGCAATTCCTTCCGCAATTCATCTACCGCACGCATGCGATCCACATCGAGTGCAATTACCGCGCCTTTTCGCCGGTCTACCTTAACATAACCTTCCTGCTTCAGAACCGTATATGCCTTATTTACTGTATGCATATTGATCCCGATCGTATCCGCCAGCTGGCGCACGCTGGGCAGAGAATCTCCTTCATGAAATTGTGACGTGGCAATTCCCATGATGATCTGATTGCGTAATTGCATATAGAGTGCTTCATCACTGTTGAAATCTATCTCTATTATCATCAAACTCGCTCCCTTCCCATGTCACTGATTGTTATATTCCTATTATAACAGTGAACGCAGTACTGTCAACTGTAACCGGGGAAAGTTTATCGTTTTTTAATCAAAAACGGCATCTCACTTGTGCAAGATGCCGTTTGCATTTTATTGATCTTCGTCTCCGTCCCAATTCAGGAATTCAAATTCAAATTCATCATCATCTGACATGAAGTTTTTGGACTTCCAGCCGGGATTCTGATTGCCTTCACTCTGCGGTACAGGCTTTGTGGGTCTTGCCACCGGTCTGCCGGCCTGCGGCGCGGGTCTTTCGCTCTGCGGTGCCGTGGGTCTACCTCCCTGAGGTGCAGGTCTTCCCTGTCCGGGTGTCACCGGTCTGCCTCCCTGAGATGCAGGTCTTCCCTGTCCGGGTGTCACCGGTCTGCCTCCCTGGGGTGCAGGTCTTCTCTCCTGCGGTGCCGCAGGTCTTACGGTCTGTCCAATGGGTCTCTCTCCCTGAGGTGCGGGTCTGCCATCTGGACGTGTTCCCTGGCCTGTCGGTCTGGATGCCGGTCTTCTCTCAGCTCCCACTTCATGCATTACTTTCTGGCTGCCTTGCGGCCTGCCGCCCTGCGGTCTGCCTCCCTGAGGTGCGGGTCTTCCGTTTTGGGGTCTGCCTCCCTGGGGTCTGTCCACTCTTCTTCTGCGGACCGTTTCCTCTTCCACGCCGGAGAAATAGGATGCGTCATTCATATCTTTGATTTTGAAGATCAACAGTGTCACCGCTGCTACCGCCGCTACAAGCAGAATCACCAAAATAATGATGACTGCTTTCTGGCTGCTGATCTTTTTCTGATTGGTCTCATACTGTGCATTGATCTCTGTGATCTGGTTCAGGGAATTGAACAGATCATCAATCTTATATTGCTTCTGCCCTGCCATGTCCAGCAGATACCATGCATCTCCCTGCATCTGAGTATCCCAGTCTTTGGATGTGGTCTGGGTATCTTCCGCAGGCTGCTCATCTGTGGGTTGTTCCTCTACCGGCTGTTCTTCTACCGGTGCCTGCAGCTCTCCGGATAATGCAACATAATCCGAACGAATGAAGCCTGTCACCTCGACACTGTTGGAAATAAAGCTTATCTGATACCATGTCTTTCCATCGGTTCCTGTTGCCTGTCCGGTCACAGTCAGTGCCATTCCATTCTCCGCAGTAGTCACGATCTGGCTGGTGGT
>QWCH01010006.1_pt1 | contig 10075 bp, 7 predicted proteins | sample 1972671 | NCBI WGS metagenome assembly QWCH01 (sample SAMN09866713, study PRJNA288562) | Human gut metagenome isolate term3_stool, whole genome shotgun sequencing... | isolation source: gut | host: Homo sapiens | place: USA: California | reverse complement strand
AGGGAGCTCCGAGAGCAGCACGCCCGCCACATTCAGGGGCCTTCGCGCGCTCATCGCAAGCAGCAGTGCGCCGGCTGACGGAGAACCGCCGATATAGAAGATCATTCCGATGAACCCGCCGACCTTTCCCTTGCCCTGCGGCAGGGCCATAAAGCAGCGGGAGAGATAGTCCATGTCTTCCGCGTCCCTTTCGCTCCAGCCGCTTTGCCGCGGATTGGGGAAGGCCAGCACAAAATGCTCCTTTTCCGCCAGCGCGTCCAAACCATATTCCTTCATGGCCGCCTGGGCGGAGGCTTCGTCCGCGCCATCCCGCAGAAACATGACGACCTGCGTCTGTTTCGCGTCCGGGCAGCCGGAAGCCGGCACATAGACGTACATGCTGCGGTCATCGCCCGCCTTCGTCTCGATGCTGTTCTCCGGCACGTTCGCGCGTTCCTGCGCACCTTTGACCTCCTCCAGCACCAGACGTCCTCCGAAGGGAGAAAATGCTGTGATCTCGTTCATCGTATCGTTCACTTCAGTCGCTCCTCCTTTTGTTTTGCGCATTCTGTTTCTGTGCTCTCTGTATGCGGCACCGTTTCCACAGCCTTTCCGTTTCCCGGCCTCCGATACCGTCTCATAAATTCCCATGCCGCCCGGCTCTCATCGTGGATTGCTCCGTGGGGCATATTTTTCATCACTGTCACACATACGCGCGGTACGCCCTGCGCGTCCCGGTAGACCGCTGTGCCAAAGCGTTCGCCCTCGGTATACCCACGCGCGGCAGTGTAATGGTTTTCGCCGTTGTATATCGCATCCGGCACAAAGCCCCCGGCCGTCCGCACAGCCGCACAACAGTTTGCCCGGAGCATCTGCTCCAGCAGCGGTTCTTCCGTGCCCCGCGCGACGGGGTCGTTGTCACCCAGATAGATGAAGCACGGCATCTGCCACCCGCCTTCCGCAAAGCCGGGCCAGGTCTCGGCAGGCGGTGCATTCCAGGGTGATAAAGCCGCGAAAAGCTGCGGATACCGCGTGCCCGCCTCCCGTGTCATCATGCCTCCGTTGGAAAAGCCCGTCAGATAAACGCGCTCCCGGTCGATGCCGTAACGGCTGTGGAGCCTGTCGATCATCCGGGCGAATACACCGCCGTCGCGTTCCAGAAACCAGATGTTTTCCGGAGAGTCCGGCACGGCCAGCAGAAACGCGCCGGTCTCGTCCGCCAGCCTGTCCCAGCCGTTTTTCTCCGCGAACATCCAGGCCGGTTCGCCCCGGCCATGTACGCTGAACACCAGCGGCAGGCCCCTGGCCTGCTCCGCCGTCAGCCCTTCCGGCACATGAACGAAAAAGCCGTAGCTGCGGCCCCCGTACACAACAGAATCCAGCGCAAAGCGCGGGGACGCATAAAAGTCCGCACGGCTCATGAAAGGCGTCAGCTTTCCATCCGGGCCGTTTTTCCAGCGGATGACGCGTTCAAAAAGCTGTGAAAAAACCGTGCGCGCCAGCGCAGGCTCCGGGCCGAAGGTTCCGGTCGAAACCCGTACCTGCGCCGCTCCGCCATCCGGCGCCCGGTAGACCGTCGCGGAAATATCATCGAACATTTCTTCACAGCCCGGCCCCTGCGCGCCGTTGCTCCGGTTGAAATAGCGGACAGCCGCGTCCGCCTCCTGCCGTTCACGCACCATCAGCCAGAGGCAGACGGGCAGCTCCCGGTTCAGGGTTTTATAATCCGCGCTCACATTTTCCACGAGCCAGTGGCTGGAAGGACGCTCCCCGGGCGTATAATCCTGCGGCACGCCGCCCACGAGCGCCGCCGCAGCAAAAAAGCTTGGACAGGCAGCCGAGGCGTCGCCCAGGAAAGAGGCGCCGTCCTCATATCCCACCGCATAGATCAGTGTTTCCCAACACCACAAATAGCCGCCGCGCCCATACAGGCTTTTCCCGCTTTGGGTCGGAAAGTTGCCGCGCGTGCCGCGGTAGATTTCCATCAGCAGCCCCGCGTCCTCTGCCCGCCAGCCGTGCGGTACGATGGGGAGCACCAGTACCGCCCCGTCCTGCTCTGCGATTTCCCGCCAGCCGGATGCCTGCGCAAAACGTGCGGCGGCTTCATAGCTTGCCGCATCCGCGCCCGGAGCGCAGACATAAAGTGTTTTTACCGGGTCAAAGCCTGCTTTTGTTGAGATATGGCAGTACAGCTCCCGTCCTTCCCAGGCGATACGCATTTTATCTTCTCCTTTTTTCCTGTCCGAAAGGCTGCATGCCCCGTCACACCGCGGGCAGTTCCTTTTTCCATCGTTCCAGAATGTTTTGCAGGTCATAAAACAGTGTCTTTGCTCCAAACCCACCGGATTTGGAAACAAGGTTCCATTGCCGTCCGCCATAGGTGAACTGCGACAGCACCACGCCCGGCGCGACTTCGCACAGAGGCATGATCTCCGTTACATCCAGCTGGCGCATCAGGCCCAAAAGACAATCACCGCCCATGATCAGCACCGTGCTCTCCAGCCCGTCGTCCAGCAGACGCTTGAGCAGCGCGCCCAGCGTATTGGCGATCTGGATGCGGTCTGCGGTTTTGTCCGCGCCCGCGTTCTCCACCGCGCCGCCTGTGTCCAGCACCACCACCGGCTCCTGCGAACAGGCCCGTAACACAGCTCCCAGCATTTCGCCCGCCTGCGCGCCGGCCGCCCAGTCCCGCGAGAGCTTCTGCTCCGGCGTGAGGCTGAAGCGGGGCGCTCCCTGCGCCTCGGCCTGCGCGCACTGCTCCAGCGAGACCGGGTTGATGCTGCCGCAGACCGCGAGCAGACGGCCGCAGAGCGGCAGCGGCGCGGTGTCCCGGCAGGACAGCTGCAACAGCCGCGGCAGCACGGATGCAAAGCCCGCGCAGCCGGCCAGCAGTCCGGTCTCGCTCCGGGCCGCCAGCCGGTCGGCGATCTGTGCCATATCCCGGTTCGTCTGAGCTTCATAGACCAGCACGCCTGCTTTGCCCTCTGCGGAACCGCCGCCGGGGATATAGGCGCACAGTGTATCCGTCTGTTCATGCAGAATATCCTCCACACGGGAATGCGTCACCGGCTCAAAGGGGTCCTTTCCAAACACACTTTGGGCAACGGGCACGCCGCCGATGTAGTGTACGCCGCCGCGGGTGACGCGGTCCAGATTCGGGAAGGCGGGCACGAAATGGAGCCTGTCGCCTCCATCCGCTGCCAGCGCGGCGGAAAGCTCTGCCCCGATATTCCCGCGCAGCGCGGAATCTGTCTTTTTATAGATGCATCCGATCTTTTTTTCCTTTGCCCAGCGCACCAGGCGGTAGACCGTATCATATGCCTGCGCCGCCGGAAGGTGGCGTGTCTCGGCATCCACCACGAGCACCTGTGTTTGCGCGTCTGCCTCCAGTGCCTGCAGGCCTGTCCCCACAACGACCTTCGTGGCCGCTCCATAGGAGGCAAACTGTACGCCTGTATCCAGCGCGCCTGTAAAATCATCCGCAATTACAAATAAATGTATCATAGGCTCTCCTCTTATCCCTGTCCGGCGGACCTTTCGTCATTTTCATTATACAGGCGTATTTTTTATGCTGGTATGCAGAATCCCTTCGCAAATCGTTTTATTATGAAACACTTAAGAAAATTTGTTGTGTTTTCTTTGTGAATTCGCTATAATAAAGCAAAAATATGTTTCATTTTTAAACAAAAGAGAGATGAAAGAAAATGCCATCCATCAAAGTACTGGCGATTTCGCCCTATCCCGGGATGGTGCCGCTTTTAACAGAGACCGCGAAAGAATACGACGGCCTGGAGCTGACCATCAGCGTGGGCGATCTGGCCAAAGGGCTGGAGCTCGCGCAGAAAGGCTTCCACGCAAATTTTGATGTGATCATCTCCCGGGGCGGCACGGCCAGACTGCTGAAACAATCCGTTTCGCTGCCGGTCATCGAGATCGGCACCACCGTGTACGATGTCCTGTGTACGCTTCAGCGCGCCAACATTCACGAGGGGCGAGTGGCCATTGTGGGATATTCCAACATCACACAGGATATGGGCATCCTGCGGACGCTGCTGCCATACCAGCTGGACGTATTTACCATACAATCCTCCAGCCAGGCCGTTACCACGCTGCAATACCTGCGGCGGGAGGAATATGCCTCGGTCCTGTGCGATATGGTCACCTACACCGCCGCCAAGGAGATGGACGTCAACGCTTTCCTTATCACCTCCAGCGCTGAAAGCATCCGCGCCGCGTTCGACCAGGCTGTTTTTTTCTGCAGCGCCAACCGCCAGCTGCGCAGCGAAAACCAGTTCCTGCGCCAGCTCCTGCACAAACGCACCAGCCAGACCGTAGTATTCACCCGTGCGGGCAAGCTGGTTTTTTCCACGCTGGAGGACGCCTCCGCAGAGCTGCTGGACATGCTGCGCGAAAAAATCGAGAGCGTTGTACAACATTGAAGCGATGCAGCTTCCCTCCGACGGAGAGGCCTATACCGCCTTTTATTTTCTCGCTTCCACCCCCCCTGTTGCCGGGGACAAATACGGCATCAGCTACTATAACTGCAGCCAATTGGAGGAGGCGTGCTCCGCCGGTATCTATAACATCACCGGCCTCACCGCCCAATATCATCAAAGCATCCTGCAGGCGGCGGCAGGACGCGCACCGGTATTTCTGTTCGGCGCCGCCGGAACAGGGAAGGAATATCTGGCGCGCACGATCTACCTGCGCAGCGCGCGTCGCAGCCACCCTTTTATTCAAATCGACTGTAACCTGCTGAGCCGTAAAACCTGGAATTATCTGCTGGGACACCACAGCTCTCCGCTTTGCGATACGGAAAACACGCTGTATTTCCAAAACCTGAACGCGTTGGACGATACGCAGTGGCGCCAGCTTCTGGCCTTTCTGCTGGAGGGACAGACCGCGAAGCACAACCAGCTGATTTTTTCGCGTGTGGAAGCCGGTGACGGGCGCATCAGCGGAGCGGCAATGGAATTCATCAACCGCCTGTCTTGCTTTCCCCTCTGCCTTTCCTCCCTGCACGCCCAACCCGCGCAGGTGGAAACCGCGTTCAGCCTGTATCTGGACCGCCATACGATAGACACCGGCAGGCAGTGGCGCGGCATCGACGCGGATGCGCTTACGCTGCTGCGCCAGTATCCGTGGACGCAGAACTATCTGCAGTTCCACCGCGTGATGGAACGGCTGACGGAACTGTGCACGGATGCACAAATCCGGCTGTCGGACGTTCAGGCCGCCCTGCAGGCGGAGCTTTCCCTTGCGCCCGCCGACGCGGATACGGCGGCCTCCCCCGCCGCCTCTCTCGACCTCTCCCAGCCGCTGGCCCTCATCGAGCGGGAGATCGTCCGAATGGTATTGGAAAAAAGCGGTGACAACCAAAGCCGTGCGGCGCAGAGCCTTGGCATCAGCCGCACCACACTCTGGCGGATGCTGAAGGCATAAAAAAACGGCATGGAACTTTTGCTCCATGCCGTTTTGCTTTATCCCATGCGTTTACACGTGCCAGATGTCCCGCGCATATTCCAGAATCGTACGGTCGGACGAAAACACGCCCGCGTTTGCCACATTGCGCACACACTTTGCCGCGAAAGCCCGCGCGTCGCGATAGTCCCGGTTGACAGCCAGGCGCGCGTCGCAGTACTCGATAAAATCCCGCATCAGGAAGTAGTGGTCGGGCTTGTGCCAGCTTGCGCCTTCGGTGAGGGAGGCATACAGTTCGCGGAACATGCCTGTGCCGCCGTCGGAAAATGTGCCGTCCACCAGGCTTTCCACCACGCGCTTTGCGCGCGGCTCCGCCGCGAGGACGGCGTTCGGGTCGTAGCCGTCCTTCTGCAGACGCGCGATCTCATCGGCGCGGGCGCCGAAGATATATTCATTCTCCGCGCCGGCCTGCTCTGCGATCTCGATGTTTGCGCCGTCCAGTGTGCCCAGCGTCACCGCGCCGTTCAGCATGAACTTCATGTTGCTGGTGCCGGACGCCTCCGTGCCGGCCGTGGAGATCTGTTCGGACACATCCGCCGCCGGGATGATCTTTTCCGCATAGCTGACGTTGTAGTTCTGGACAAACACCACCTGCATCAGGCCGTTCACGTCCGCATCGCCGTTCACCAGTTCCGCCAGCTCGTTGATATACTTGATGATGCCCTTGGCCCGCACATAGCCCGGCGCGGCTTTTGCTCCGAACAGGTAGACGGTGGGCGCGAAATCCGCGCGGGAGATGCGCCCCTCCTTCAGGCCGTAGTATGTGTCCAGAATGGAAAAAGCGTTCAGAAGCTGGCGCTTATACTCATGCAGGCGCTTTACCTGCACATCCAGCAGGAAGTCTGCGTGAAGCCGCACGCCCTCGTGCTTTTCCACATACGCCGCGAGCTGCCGTTTTTTCTCCCGCTTGACGTCCATGAAACGCGCCAGAAACGCAGGGTCGTCCGCGCAGGGTTCCAGCCGCTTGAGCTGGGAGAGGTCTGTCAGCCAGCCGTCGCCCACAGCGTCGTGCAGCAGCGCCGCCAGTTCCGGGTTTGCCAGCGCCAGCCAGCGCCGTTGGGTAACGCCGTTGGTCTTGTTGTTGAACCGCTCGGGATACAGCTCGTACCATTCGTGCAGAGCGGTGTCCTTCAATATCTCAGTGTGCAGGCGCGCCACACCGTTGGTGGAGTGGGTGGCAAAGATGGCCATACGCGCCATATGCACCATGCCGTCCTCCAGGATGGCATAGCGGGACACCTCGCCCATGGGCACGCCCCTCTGCTCCAGCGTGCGGCGCAGCAGCGCGTCCAGCTTTTTCACATACGGATACACCCGGGGCAGCACGCCGCGGAACAGCTTCTGATCCCATTTTTCCAGCGCCTCGGGCATAATGGTGTGGTTGGTGTAGGCAAAGGTATCGTGGGCCACCTGTACTGCGTCGGCAAAACGCATGCCCGCCTCTTCCACCAACAGGCGCAGCAGCTCGGGAATGGCCACTGTGGGGTGGGTATCGTTGAGCTGTACCGCGTATGCGTCGGCAAAATGGGTGAAATCCCCGCCATGGGCCGCGCGGTAAGCACGCACCATGTCCTGCAGCGACGCGCTGGAGAAGAAATACTGCTGCTTGAGGCGCAGGCGCTTGCCTGCGTCGGTGTCGTCGTTGGGGTACAGCACACGGCTGATATCTTCGGCGGCGTCCCGCTCGCGCACGGCGGCGGCATATTTCTGGGCGTTGAACAAATTGAAATCGAATGCCTGGAACGGCTCGGCCTGCCACAGACGCAGTGTATTGACGGTTTTCATTCCGTAGCCGATGACAGGCGTGTCGTAAGGCACGGCGCGCACGGCCTGCCCGCCGAACTGCACGGTGACGGCATCCTCCTCCCGGCGAACGCTCCATGGGTCTCCAAAGCGCTGCCAGTCGTCAGCGGTCTCTTTCTGGAAGCCATCCTCAAAATACTGCCTGAACAGGCCGTACTGGTACCGGATGCCGTAGCCGTCCAGCGGCACGCCCTGCGTGGCGGCGGAATCCAAAAAGCACGCGGCCAGGCGGCCCAGGCCGCCGTTGCCCAGCGCCGCGTCCTCGATCTCTTCAAACACGTTCGCATCCACACCCGCGTCCAGCAGCATCTGCTGCACCTCGCCTAGGCGGCCCATGTTCAGCAGATTGGCGTAAACGAGGCGTCCCACAAGAAACTCCGCCGAAAGGTACGCCACGCGCTTGCCCGGCGCGCGCTTCCATGCGTCCGCAGCGAGGTCCAGCGCTGCTTTGGACACCGCGTTGTACAGCTCACGGGGCGTAGCCTGGGCAATGGTTTTCCGGCAGTCGGCCGCAAGCACCTGCCCCGTCAGTATCTGAATATCTCTTTTCATGGAAAAACTCCTTTCCTGAACCGCCGCCGCGGGATAAAAGCAATTTATTTTCGCAAATTTTCGTAGAACACCACCATGTTAGCATTGGATACGGATTTCGTCAAGGCGTATTTTGTGATATTTCAATAAAATATTCTTTCTCTCCCATTGCAAAGAGCGGCGGTGCGGGTTATACTAAACAGGATATCGGACAACGAAGGGAGGCGCAGCGCTTGGTGACGATCCGGGACATTGCCCAACGGCTGGGAATCGCGGTGAGCACGGTTTCAAAAGGATTGAACGGCGCGCCGGACGTGAGCGCAGAGACCCGCCAGCTTGTGCTGGACACGGCGGTGGAAATGGGCTATGCGGCCAAGCGTGCCCGCAGGCAGGCACAGCCCAAGGTGTGTGTGCTGGTGGAAAATATGGAATACGCCAACATCGGCCAGTTCGGGTACGAGATCGTGGCCGGGTTCCGGCTGGCGGCCGCGGCACGGGGATGGGCCGTGGATGTGCTGCCCACCACGCCCGAGGCGCAGGCGCGCACCAAATACGGCAGCCTGCTGCTGGAGGGCGGATACGGCGGCGCCTTCATTCTCGGCCTGACGCCGCAGGATGCATACATGCGTGCGCTGGCCGGCACGGGCACGCCCACAGTGCTGCTGGACAACTGCGTTCCCAACGCCAGCGTCGGATATGTGGGCACCGACAGTTGGGAGGGCGTGGAGCTCGGCGTGCGGCATCTGGCCGGATTGGGACATCGGAAAATCGCCTTTTTGAACGGCACGCGGGATTCAATGGTGTCTGAGGAAAGGCGGCTGGCTTTCCTGCACGCCACCTGGCTGTGCGGGCTTTCCGCCGACGAACGGATGATGGCCTATGGGTATTATGAACAAAACTGTGCGCGCGAATACGTGCCGCATTTTCTTGCACAGGGCGCGACAGCCATCCTGTGCGCCAGCGACGGCATCGCCCGGGGGGTGCTGGCCGAGCTGCGGCGTCTGGGCCTGCGCGTGCCCGGGGACGTGAGCGTGATGGGCTACGACGACCTTCCGCTGGCCGCCGGCTGCGAACCGCCCCTTACCACCATCCGGCAGGACAGGCTGGCGCTGGGCAAAAGTGCGTTCAGCCTGCTGGACAGTCTGATGAACGGTGTTGCCGTAAGCAAGGTGCTGCTGCGTCCGCAGCTGATCGTCCGGGAGAGCACCGGGCCTGCGCCTGTACGGAAATAGGCCCACGGAAAAACAAAAAAGGCGCTCCGCAGCCATTCCGGCTGTTGAGAGCGCCTTTTTTTGCGCCAGCCCTCCGGCAGGGATGCGGCAAAGGGCCGCCCGGATGGCAGCGTCAGGACGCGCCCGGCGCGCGCCGCTCCGCTTCGGCCCGCAGCAATGCGCCGTCCACCTCTACCGCCACAGCCGTTCCGCTGTCCGTTCCCTCCAGCGCGTACACCGCGCCGTACACGCGGCTCTCCCGCCGCTGGGCGGAAAGCGGCCCCGGCACCGGTTCGATATGCTCCAGCTCCGCGCGCGTCAGTTCCCGCCCGGTATCCGCATCGAACACGCAGGAGCGGGCAAGCACGCCCAGATATGCGCCCTGCGCCTCCGGCGCAACGGGTGTATCTGTGACAAGGTAGACTGTCTCTCCGCAAGTGAGCCTGCGGCAGTCCTCCGGCATCACCGCAAAGGCCTCCCCGTATCCCCCGGCCTGCCGTGCAAAGCTGAGGACCTCCGCTTCCGGCGGCAGTACGTCCGCGGGTACCGCGCGGCGGAATGTGCCGTCCACCATCACGGCCACAGCGCCGTCCGTCGTGCCGGGCAGCGCCCATACGTTCAGCACCTGCACGGTGCGCCCGCCCTCCGGCAGCCTTTCCTCCAGCCGGGCCAAAGCAGAGAAGGAAAGCGTCACACCGCAGGTATCCACGACGCGCCCTTCCCCGTCCACCGCCGCCAGTGTCTGGATATCGCCCAGCTTGCGCCCCACTGCATCACGCGGTACAGCCTCCCGCAGCGTAATATATTCCACCCCGCCGCAGGTAAAGCGTGCCGGGTTCGCCGGGTCCAGCGTGCAGGCGTCCTCTCCATCGGCACAGCAGCCCGTCAGAACGGCCGCCAGCATGAGGACCGTCCACAGGACGGCGCGTATTCCATTTTGTTTTTTCATGTTTTCTCCACTCCTTTTTGCTTCCGCAGCTGTATCCTAACGCGCAATTCTAAGGAAAGCATAAGGACGGAAAAACACGGCGGCCCTGTACGGAAAACCGTACAGGGCCCTTTAAGCTTTG
>QWCH01005567.1_pt1 | contig 10125 bp, 7 predicted proteins | sample 1972671 | NCBI WGS metagenome assembly QWCH01 (sample SAMN09866713, study PRJNA288562) | Human gut metagenome isolate term3_stool, whole genome shotgun sequencing... | isolation source: gut | host: Homo sapiens | place: USA: California | reverse complement strand
GAGATATTGAGATGATCAGCGACATATGTAAGACCAGTTCCTTTATCAGGATTTTCAACATGATCCCATGTAAACTCATGCGCCATATAAGGAGCAAGGTCAAAAGCAGTGATCATAAATCCATAATGTGGATGAAAGTCAACGTTATGATCGCGGAAATAAGAACATTTTTCTCCTTCAAAGGTTCCATAGATATTGTTTTCTTCGCAAATCCGTTTGATCTGTTCGACCACTGTTTCAGGAACTGTTTTGTGATAGATCGTTTCGCCATCCAGAAAGATTAGTTTGTTGTTTTCACTCATATTATCATTCCCCATCTAAATATGTATAAAAATTAAGAGCCGGATACAAATGAAGATTGATGGTCCGGCTCTGTGCTGTAAGGATATAGTTGATTATTCTTCCACAGTTACAGTTTTCATAACCTGTGGTTCTAATGGTTTGTCAGAATAGTCTGTTGCAACTTCAGCGATCTTATTTACAACATCCATTCCTTCGATGATCTTACCAAATGCTGCGTACTGTCCATCTAAATGTGGAGCAGCTTTATGCATGATAAAGAACTGTGATCCGGCAGAATCAGGCATCATAGAACGAGCCATGGATAAAACACCAGGAGTGTGTTTTAAGTTGTTGATCACACCGTTCTGGCTGAACTCTCCTTTGATCGTATGTCCAGGCCCACCTGTTCCTGTACCTAATGGGCATCCACCCTGGATCATAAATCCGTTGATGATACGATGGAAAGTTAAACCATCATAGAAACCGTCTTTTACAAGATTTACAAAGTTCTCAACAGTGATCGGAGCGATCTCCGGATATAATTCTGCTTTCATTACATCACCATTTTCCATAGTGATCGTTACAATTGGATTTGCCATAATATGAAATTCCTTTCTATATTTTATAATCTTTTGCCATTTACGGCTATGCTTTGATTATAATGGAAATACTAAAAAAAGTACAGCAGTTTGACCAGAAGAGTTACAATCCAAAATATGCATATTTTTTCACAAAAATTACAAAAAAGTTAAGAATATGAACAAAATTTAATGAAAAAGCTTTTATTTCTACAAAATGCGAGTATAATAGCATAGGAACACAGTATGATTTTAAAATCATGCGATAATAAAAATATGGGAGGACATCATGGATTTATATTTAGATTTTGATCATAATTCCGGAAGGCGCAGAAGGGGGCGCAGACGTGGAAGAAGAAATCGTTCCAGAGTTCCGTTTGTCATTGGGGTCATTATTTTACTAGTGGTCATTGTGGCAGGAGGTATATTTGCTGGAAGAAAATATATGGCTTACAGGCAGCAGAAAGCAGAAGAGGCCAGAAAACTTGCAGAGGCAAGAAGAGTCGTTACAGTCATGATCCCGGAAGGATATTCCATTGATATGATAGCAAAACGACTAGAGAAACAGGGAGTCTTTAAAGCAGATGAATTTATAAAGGCTGCGAAGAATACAGATCAGTATAAAAACGATTTTATTAAAGACATTGACCCAAAGAAGGGAACAAAGTACAAATTAGAAGGTTATCTGTATCCGGATACTTATAAGATTTACAAAAGTTCCAAACCAGAAGATCTGATTCAGAAGATGCTTGATAATTTCGATAAGAAATATTCAGCACTTGCGAAGTCTTATAAAGGAAAGCATTCTATGGCAGAGATCATGACGATCGCATCAATGATCGAACGTGAAGCAAGCAATATGTCAGAACGTCCGATGATCGCAGGAGTCATTGAGAATCGCCTTGCAGCGAAAATGAGACTTCAGATCGATCCGACCGTTTTGTATACCACAACAAATGGATTATATAATGCGAAGAAAGTTTATTATAAAGATCTGAAAGTGAAAACGGTGTATAATACTTACGTTATGAAAGGGTTACCAGCAGGACCGATCTGTAATCCGTCAGACACGGCGATCAAGGCTGCGATGCATCCGAAGAAACATGATTATCTATATTATAGAACTGACGGAAGCAAAAAGGGAACTCATATTTTCACAAAAACATTCGATGAACATAAGAATGCGAAAAGCACAAGTACAAAAGATAAAAATAGTACAAATAGCACAAATACAACGAATTCAAAATCTTGAGTATTTTACTAAGGATTCAAAAAGATTGTTATTTTTTTGGCGTACAAAAAAAAATACCTAAAAATACATAAAAATCTCTTTAAAAACTTGTGCAAATAATGTAGAATAAAGCTGTATACAAAAGTTATATGTATACAGCTTTGTTTATGTTTTAAGCAACTTGTGAAAGTTGTAGTGATATTTTCTACGCCCATATGCTAGGTGGACGTAGAGATTAACAATGTGTGAATATATTCACACGAGATTTTTTAGGAGGAAGAGAACATGGCAAGAAAAATGAAAACCATGGATGGTAACACAGCCGCTGCACACGTATCATATGCTTTTACAGAAGCTGCAGCAATTTATCCTATTACACCATCCTCACCAATGGCAGAGTCAACTGACCAGTGGGCAACACAGGGAAAGAAAAATATTTTCGGACATCCTGTAAAATTAGTTGAAATGCAGTCTGAAGGAGGAGCAGCAGGAACTGTACATGGTTCTTTAGCAGCTGGTGCATTAACAACTACTTATACAGCATCTCAGGGTCTGTTATTAATGATCCCTAACATGTATAAGATCGCTGGTGAACAGATGCCTTGCGTATTTGATGTATCTGCTCGTGCACTTGCATCTCACGCACTGAACATCTTTGGTGACCACTCTGACGTTTATGCATGTCGTCAGACAGGTTTCGCAATGCTTTGCAGCTCTAGTGTTCAGGAAGTTATGGACTTAGGAGCAGTAGCTCATTTAGCAACAATTAAAGGACGTGTTCCTGTATTACATTTCTTCGATGGATTCAGAACATCTCATGAAATTCAGAAAATCGAAATGTGGGATTATGATGATCTTGCAGATATGGTTGATTATGAAGCAATCGACAAATTCAGAGCTGAGTGCTTAAACCCAGAACATCCAGTTCTTCGTGGATCAGCTCAGAACCCAGACATCTTCTTCCAGGCAAGAGAAGCAGCTAACTCAACATATAATGCTTTCCCTGCAATCGTTGAAGATTACATGAATCAGGTTAACGCTAAGATCGGAACAGATTATAAATTATTCAACTACTATGGAGCTGAAGACGCTGAGAGCGTAATCATCGCTATGGGATCTGTTTGTGAAACAATCGACGAAACAATCGATTACTTAATGAAACAGGGTAAAAAAGTCGGTGTTGTTAAAGTTCGTCTTTACAGACCATTCGTTGCTGAGAAATTAGTAGAAGCAATCCCTGATACAGCAAAAGTTATCAACGTATTAGACAGATCTAAAGAGCCTGGAGCAAGAGAACCATTATACCTTGATGTTGTTAACGCATTAAGAGGAACAAAATTCGAAAGCTGCACAATCAATGGTGGACGTTATGGATTAGGTTCTAAAGATACTACACCAGCTGATATTATCGCTACATTCGAAAACGTTGATAAAAACGAATTCACATTATCTATCGTGGATGATGTTACAAACTTATCTCTTGAAAGAGGAGAAACTCCAGTTACAGCTCCAGACAGCATCGTAGCTTGTAAATTCTGGGGACTTGGAGCCGACGGTACTGTTGGTGCTAACAAGAACTCTATCAAGATCATTGGTGACCATACAGACAAATATGCTCAGGCATACTTTGATTATGATTCTAAGAAATCCGGTGGTGTTACAATGTCCCACTTACGTTTCGGAGATGACCCAATCAAATCAACATACCTGATCAACAAAGCTGACTTTGTTGCTTGCCATTGTGCACCATATTTAACAAAATATAACATGGTTCAGGACTTAAAAGACGGTGGAACATTCCTGTTAAACTGCAGCTGGGCTCCAGAAGAAGTTGGAGAACATCTTCCAGGACAGGTAAAAGCTTACTTAGCTAAACACAACATTAAGTTCTATATCATTGACGGTATCAAGATCGGTAAAGAAATCGGACTTGGTGGACGTATCAATACTGTATTACAGTCTGCATTCTTCAAATTATCAGGAATCATCCCTGAAGAAGATGCGATCAAATATATGAAAGACGCTGCAACAGCTTCTTACAGCAAGAAGGGTGAAGCTATCGTTAAGATGAACCACGATGCAATCGACGCTGGTGCAAAAGCTATCGTTGAAGTACCAGTTCCAGCTGAATGGGCTGACGCTGAAACAGAAAGCTTATTCGTTGAAGCTAAGGGAGATAACAAACCTCTTGTTGATTACATCAACAACGTACAGAACTACGTTAACGGACAGGAAGGTAACGCTCTTAAAGTTAGCGATTTAATGCCTTATGTTGATGGACATATGCCTTTAGGTGCATCTGCATTTGAAAAACGTGGAGTAGCAGTAGACGTTCCTTCTTGGAATCCAGATAACTGTATCCAGTGTAACTTCTGTGCTTATGTATGTCCTCATGCAACAATCCGTCCAGTAGCTATGACAGAAGAAGAAGCAGCAGCAGCTCCAGCAGCTACTAAGACAGCTGATATGACTGGAATGCCAGGATATAAATTCGCTATGACAGTTACAGTTCTTGACTGTTTAGGATGCGGATCTTGTGTAAACATCTGTCCAGGTAAGAAGGGTGAAAAAGCTCTTACAATGGCTGGATTAGATTCTCAGAGAGATCAGCAGGAAGTTTATGACTATGGTCAGAAATTACCAGCTAAAGAAGAAGTACTTGCTAAATTCAAAGCTGATTCCGTTAAAGGAAGCCAGTTCAGACAGCCATTGCTTGAGTTCTCAGGAGCATGTGCTGGTTGTGGTGAAACACCTTACGCTAAACTGATCACTCAGTTATTCGGTGAAAGAATGTACATCGCAAACGCAACAGGATGTTCTTCTATCTGGGGTGGATCTGCACCTGCTACACCATACACAACAAACGCTAAAGGACAGGGACCAGCTTGGGCTAACTCACTGTTCGAAGATAACGCAGAGTTTGGTTTAGGTATGTTCACAGGACAGAACACATTAAGAGAACAGACAAAAGAAAAAGTTGTTGCATTAGCTGAATCTACAGATAACGCAGATGTGAAAGCAGCAGCAGCTGAATACTTAGACACATATGCAGACGGAAGCAAGAACGGAGCAGCTACAGATAAATTAGTTGCAGCATTAGAAGCTTGCGGATGTGACGCTGCTAAAGAAATCTTAGCTAAGAAAGAATTCTTATCTAAGAAATCTCAGTGGATCTTCGGTGGTGACGGATGGGCATACGACATCGGATTCGGTGGTGTTGACCATGTATTAGCATCTGGAGAAGACGTAAACGTATTCGTATTCGATACAGAAGTTTACTCTAACACAGGTGGACAGGCATCTAAGTCTACAAACTTAGGAGCAATCGCTCAGTTCCAGGCAGCTGGTAAAGGAACTAAGAAGAAAGACCTTGCAGCAATCGCAATGAGCTACGGATATGTATATGTAGCACAGATCGCTATGGGTGCTGATTACAACCAGACAGTTAAAGCAATCGCTGAAGCTGAAGCTTATCCAGGACCATCATTAGTAATCGGATACGCTCCATGTATCAACCATGGTATCAAGGGTGGAATGAAGATTGCTCAGACAGAAGAAAAGAAAGCTGTTACTTCTGGATACTGGAATCTGTTCAGATTCAACCCAACATTAGCTGCTGAAGGAAAGAATCCATTCCACTTAGATTCTAAAGCTCCTACAACAGAATACGAAGACTTCATCATGGGAGAAGTTCGTTACAATGCATTATCTCGTCAGAACCCTGAAAGAGCTAAAGCACTGTTCGCAGAAGCTAAAGCAAACGCAGAAGCTAAATACAACAGATTAAAAGAAATGTCTGATAAATAGGCATTACCTATTGTTTAGATGATCTTAATCTAATAAATCAAAATCCCCTTTGTGAGCAATCACAGAGGGGATTTTTTATGCATAAAAATAAGGGGTTGTCGCTTTAACGATTAATAAATCGTGAAGCTCTAAGGATTATGTGACGATGTGCAGTGTCTTTGACAATGAGGAAGTTGGAAGCGGTACAAAACAGGGGGCAGGATCAACCTTTGGAGCAGATGTATTAAAATACAATGTTGCTCAGAAATATACGACAGACGCAAGATCGGCAGCGCCGGAAAAGGCAGCCTACATCTATGCGGGGCAGATCAGAGATGAACTGGGAAGCCGTTTGGATTTACTGGAGAAAAATGCATACCGCTTCTGCTATATCAATGATTTCCCAATGAGCGGAACTGCACAGGATTTAATGTACGGAGCCCCAAGCGAGATTACAGAACAGCAATTAAGAGAAGTACACATAAAAGTACGTGATTAAGAGGTTCTTTGAAAATTTTTTATATGAGACAAAGATCGTCTAGTGTTAACTGTTTTTTGTTGACATAGGATTGTATTCTGTACTCAGGTAGTCAGAATATGTTGGAAGTTCCCAATTGGATGCAGTAGGCTATTTAGAAAAATTGACTGAAATTATCAAAAGCAATGATAATTGTGATGTTACCGTAGCAAGGATGAAGGCATCATGTTGCTACGGTATCGGAAATGCTGTGAATACAGTTTCGTAACATAGCAGTAATATTAGAAAGATTACGATGATTTTTCAATTGCAGCTAATTCCAAAATGATTTTCATGACGCTGGAATGACTGATTCCGAATTGGTCTACTCCAGCGTTTATCATTTCTCGTACCATTTCTGCATTGCGGATTCCAGATGCGGCCTTTCTATTCGTTATATATTTTTCGGTTATATGTACTTTTAATTCCTATCTCTTCTCTATATTTTGCGACAGTACGTCTGGAAATTTTGATTCCTTTTTGTTTTAATAAATTTGATAATGTCGAATCACTGTAGGGTTTGTTAGGGTTTTCAGAAGCGATTATAGCCTTCAATTGTTTTTTTACGGTAATTGGGCTGTTGTTATCCTTTTTTCCAGCAGAAGATGTGAATAAATCTTTCAAATAAACCACTCCAAAAGGGTATTGGAGATATTTATTTTTGATTCCACGGCTGATGGTGGATGTGTGCATCGAAATATCAGAAGCGATATCGGCAAGTGTCATAGGTTTTAATGTGCTATTTCCAGTAAAATAGTCTTTTTGGCGCTCTAAAACAGCAGATGTAATTTTTAAGATTGTTTCTCGGCGTTGTTCAATACTATGCATAATCAATTGCACACGATTGTATTTTTTACGGAAATATTCTTTTAACTCCGGACTCTGCGAAGTATGCATCATATTTAAATAATAGTCACAGAGGGAATAATTTCCAATCCACTGATCGTTTAATCTAATAATCCAACTGCTGTCTTGATAATCTATAAGAATATCTGGCACAATATAATCTGTGGAATTAGTAAGAAATCCAGAGATTGGGCGTGGATTTAATTCTCTGATTTTTGCAATACATTTTCGGACATCCTGTGTAGACATAGAAAGTTTTTGTGTGATAGTATTAATTTTTCCAGCAGCAATGTCATCCAGATGATAACGGATGATTTGATTGAGTTCCGGTGTCAGTTCCTGCCTTGCTTCTAACTGACGTAAAAGACAGTGTGGAAGATCTTTTGAAAAAATCCCTAATGGTTCCAAAGAGGATAGTATGTCCAAGCAGTATTTTACAGTAGATATATCAATACCAAACCATTGACTGAAATCCTTTAACGACAATTTAAAATAACCACAGTCATCTAGACAGTCAATCATGGTCTGCATTGCTGTCCACTGTAAATCTGAAAAATTTCTTTGGTTTAACTGATCCAGAAGGAATTCTTTGATTCCATTCTCCGAAAAGTCAGGGATTTCTTTGTAAATATCCTCGTCTTCTTTAGCGGAGGAATAGGAAACATATTGATTCCATGAAGGAAGATTTGAATTTTCATTATAATCTAGCAAAGGATTTTCAATATATTCAGTTTGAAGGAAGTTATTTAACTCAAAATTATCCAAAGACAGTATTTTTAAAGACTGTAGTTGTGTTTGAGATAATGTTTGGGTTTGCACTAAAGTAGTTTTAGGGCTGAAATTCATTTCTTCACACTCCAAATCTTACTAAAAGTTTTCTTCTGTAATAGAACATTGTATTAAAGGATTACAGTATTGCAATTGTTCTTTGGCATTTTGTATTGCATTTTCAATCATTTGAACTGTGTTTTCCGATTCAAGATTCATAATTAGTTCAAAAAGTAAGGGAAGATTTACTCCAGCAATCAGGTGAATATTTGATTTTGAAAGATATTTCATAAATTCATTATTGACGCTTCCGCCGAAAATATCTGTTGTTACAATTAATTCTTCGTCATCACATAACGCATCAATAATTTCTTTGATAGGAGTTTCTACCTCTGTCATGTCATTGGTATATGCACATAAAGTAGAAACAGAATTTTGTTCTCCAGTTACAAGTTCCATAGCATTTTTGATTCCATCAGCAAATACACTGTGTGTTGCAATTAAAAGTTTTTTCTTCATTTTTTATACACCTCGTTATTAAAAATAGTTCAATTTAAATGATATTTTTTTATAAAGCAAGAATGATGCCAAGTGTTAGTGTGAAAATTTAGAGGGTTGCAGATGAAAAGTATTGTATATATAATAATAATACAAAAATGAGAAAAGGAGAGAGAAAGTTGCTGAAAGATTCCATTATTCAATATGTAAAAGAAAATACAGCAAAAATTAGCTTGGAAGAATTAGATACTGTGCTGACAGCGGAAGCAATTGCCGGATATTTTCAAGTAAAAAGAAATACAGTCAGCTATTATCTGAATCAAGAAATTGGAAAAACATTTTTTAAAATTAATACAAGACCGGTTCGCTTTCTAGATAAAAAAGTATTTGAAAAAAATTTTTTTACAGTGTCAAAGGATGTTTATGCTAGTGTGAATGACCTCTTAGATGAAAATAAGCGGAAAAATGGCATCCAAAAGGAAGAAAAACAGGAAATAAATTTTGTAGAAGAACAGGATGTTTTTCAAAATCTGATTGGTTCTAATGGAAGTTTAAAAAACCCAATTGAACAGATGAAAACTTCTATTTTTTATCCCAATACCAGTCTTCCAGTGTTTCTTCACGGGCCGACCGGATCAGGGAAAAGTTTTATGGCAAGAAAAATTTATGAATTTGCAGTGCAAGAAGGAATTCTTAAGCCGGATGCTCCTTTTATAATTATGAACTGTGCTCAGTACGTAAATAATATTGAATTATTGTCCAGTAATTTGTTCGGGTACGTCAAGGGAGCTTTTACTGGAGCTTATCAGGATAAAGAAGGTTACTTTGAAAAAGCTCATGGTGGTACCTTATTTCTTGATGAAATAGAAAACCTGAGTATAAAGGGACAGGTTGCTTTATTAAGAGCTCTTCAGGAACTAACTTTTATTAAAGTTGGAGATAATAGGATTCAGAAGGTAGATTTTAATTTAGTATGTACTACCAATGTAGAACTATGGGATTTAATTAGTAAAGGAGGATTTAGAAGTGACCTATACTATAGAATATCTCACATAAGGTTTAATATTCCTCCAGTTAGAGATTACTATGATATACCTGGCCTAATGGAATTTCTTATTGATCAGATCTGTGAAGAGTATAATCTTACACCATATATAGATAAGCATGGTCTAGTTATAGAAACTATGCAAAAACTCCACCCATATAAAGGTAACATAAGAGAAATAAAATCTTATCTAACCACTGAACTAATAAAGCTGGATGCTTCAAGAAGTTCTACTCTTACCGGAATTGAGTTAATGAAAACAACCCCACTATAATATATAAATTCCAAAATCATGAGAGAACCATCAATACATATAACATTTACTAAATTCAAAGAAATCTGGAATCAAGTAGATGGTAGGAAACTAACTAATTCCACTTTGAAAGAGATATTTAAGATGGCCAGGGGATATTCTCTTGACCATCGTTCTGTGTTTACAAACAATAAAAAGCAAGCTCAAAAAGTAACAAATAGAACTTCTGCATCAATATCAGATACAAATTTATTAGCAGATATTATTTATTCCTCTAGAATACAATTAAAACATGTAGGAGTAACTAAGATAAAGCAAACA
>QWCH01005561.1_pt1 | contig 10133 bp, 7 predicted proteins | sample 1972671 | NCBI WGS metagenome assembly QWCH01 (sample SAMN09866713, study PRJNA288562) | Human gut metagenome isolate term3_stool, whole genome shotgun sequencing... | isolation source: gut | host: Homo sapiens | place: USA: California | reverse complement strand
TATAATGGTCTTAATCACTGGGATATGGTGAATATTTTCAAATCCTACGGCTGTACTTATGCTTACAACCTGGATGGAGGCGGTTCTGCAACCCTGTACTTTAATGGAAAAGTAATGAATAAACTTATCGGCAATACTCAGCGTCCATGCGCAGACTTCCTTTATTTCACCCGATAATCCTTTTCCAGATAAGAATCTCGTCTGCTTGCACATGCTGCCAAAGCCCAACACACAAGAATCAGCAGCCCGATCCCCATAGCCAGCACAGCAAGCAGGATTACGATAATTGCGTGGATAAACATAGACATGGATGACCTCCTTTCACAGTCATTCGGTTATGAACTGAGCAGCGAAGCAGATGATTTTATCCGCCTGACTTGTCTCATTCACTGACTTGGATAAAAATGGATGTTGTATAAGAAGTAATAAAAAGATATCAGGATGACCTGACAAGAACAATTAAGACAGTTAAAAGATCTGTTAACTGATTTAAATATACGCTGTCACACTCAAAAAAGCAAGCCGAAACTTTCGAGGGATTTCGACTTGCTTTTTGGTTAATTATTTACGAGGCTTGTTATAAGTATCAGAGAAAGATGTTACGGCAATCCAGAATGAATTTGGGTTACGTTACTGAGAACAGAGGGAACAGTAACGATTGTTTTGGTAAAATATTAACAATTCCATAAAAACACTTGACAACCCTACTTTACCATACTAAAATGTAAAAAGCAAAAAAACTGTTGCCGTAGGAAAAACAAATGATTGCCCTATACGGAAAAAGGGACATCCTTCCATGGCAGAACAAGGAGGAATATTATGAAAAAATACAGCGACATGAGCAAAGAAGAACTGCTTACACTCAAAGCACAGCTGGATAAAGAATACGCAGATATCAAAGCAAAGGGCTTAGCTCTCGATATGTCACGTGGAAAACCGTCAGCAGACCAGCTCAATCTCTCAATGGGATTAATGAACGTATTAAGCAGCGATTCAGACCTCAAGTGCGAAACAGGAGTAGACTGCCGTAACTACGGTGTTATCGACGGAATCCCGGAAGCTAAACGCCTCCTTGGAGAAATGTCCGAAGTAGATCCGGACCACATCATCATCTACGGAAATTCAAGCTTAAACGTTATGTTTGACAGCATTGCACGTTCTATGACACAGGGTGTAATGGGAAATACCCCATGGTGCAAACTTGATAAGGTAAAATTCCTCTGTCCTGTACCGGGATATGACCGCCATTTCAAGATCACAGAATTCTTCGGAATCGAAATGATCAACGTGCCAATGACACCACAGGGACCAGACATGGATATGGTAGAGAAGCTTGTCAGTGAAGACGCATCCATCAAAGGAATCTGGTGTGTGCCGAAATACTCCAACCCACAGGGATATACTTATTCAGCAGAAACAGTAGAGCGCTTTGCGCATCTGAAACCGGCAGCACCTGATTTCCGTATCTACTGGGATAACGCATACAGCATTCATCATCTCTATGATGACAATCAGGACTTCCTTGTAGAAATCCTTGAAGCATGTGCAAAAGCAGGAAATCCTGATCTTGTATATAAATTTACATCAACATCAAAAGTCAGCTTCCCGGGTTCCGGTATTGCAGCAGTTGCAGCTTCCAAAGCAAACCTGGAAGATTTCCGCAGCTACATGCAGATCCAGACAATCGGACATGACAAATTAAACCAGTTACGTCATGTAAAATTCTTCAAAAATATCGACGGTCTTCATGAACACATGAGAAAACATGCGGCAATTCTCCGTCCGAAATTTGAAATGGTCCTTAACACACTGGACAGAGAACTTGGCGGTCTTGGAATCGGCGAGTGGACAAAACCACATGGTGGATACTTCATTTCCTTTGATTCAATGGAAGGATGTGCAAAAGCTATTGTTGCCAAAGCAAAAGAAGCAGGTGTTGTACTTACAGGAGCAGGTGCAACTTATCCATATGGAAAAGATCCGAAAGACTCCAATATCCGTATTGCACCAAGCTTCCCGACTCCTGAGGATCTTGGAAAAGCAGCAGAAGTGTTCGTACTCTGTGTTAAACTTACAAGTGTAGAGAAACTACTGGCTACTGTTCGCTGATAATATCCCGCGAGGTGTTTTTTGTGAGCGAAGATCACAGAAAACCCGAGACATACCGCGCGAATTTATGCAATTAGCATAAATTCTGTGCATCGCGAAGCGTGTTACTGTGAACGGAGTGAACAGTAACACTACTGGAAAACGCATAAAAGAGAATAATCGTATTTACTTTCTGGATAAATAATGTGATAATAAAACTGCCCGGCATAACTTCTTGCCGGGCGGTTGCTGTTTATAAAAAAGAAAGGAGAGGATGTCGTGAGCAGCAGAAAGAAAATCATGATCACCCTGATCATAATCTTGCTCCTGCTGACTGCCGGAGTATATGGATATGGTGTATACTATTTCACAGAGCATTTCTTACCGGGATCAATGGTAAACGGATTCAACTGTTCCTATATGACAGTATCCCAGTCAGAAGAATTGCTTACGCAGAAGGTGGGAGCATATGTTCTTACTATTGACACCAGAAATAACGGACAGGAAAGTATCACAGCAAAACAGGCGGGACTTTCCTATGACTCAGATGGAAGTGTTGATAAACTGATCAGAAATCAGGATCGTTTTACATGGTTTCTTGCTTTTAATCAGCACAGGAATTATGAAGTGTCCTCCTCCATTAAATATGATGAGCAGAAGACAGAGGCTGCCATTTCCGAACTGAAATGTATGCAACAGGAGAATATGACAGAGCCTTCGGATGCTCATATAGAAGAGAAAGACGATAAGTTTGTAATTGTTCCTGAGCAGGAGGGAACTGCACTGAAACCAGAAAAAACAAGTCAGGATATTATAGATGCTCTTGTCACAGGACGAACGCCGGTTGATCTGGAAGCAGATGGATGCTACAAAGAACCGAAAGTTTATCAGAGTGATGAAACTCTGATGAAGAATTGTGAACTGATAAACAAACTTACGGATGTAGTGATAACCTATGATTTTGACGATTGCACAGAGACAGTAGACAGAGATATGATCAAAAACTGGCTCACAACAGATGAAAACGGTCTTTATACACTTGACAAAAAACAGATAGAAGCATATATCAGTGAACTGGCGGCTAAATATGATACGGTTGGAACAGAGAGAACATTTAATACATATGATGGTCGTGAGATTACTGTCAGCGGAGGGAATTATGGCTGGCAGATCGATCAGAAAGCGGAGCTGAAAGAACTTACAGAACTGATAAAAAACGGAGAAACCCAGGTCAGAGAACCTGTTTATTCCCATGAAGGTCTGGTCAGGAAAACAAATGATATCGGATATACGTATATAGAGATTGACCTGACGGCCCAGAGAATGGTATTCTATAAAGATGGAACGCCGACTGCGGATGCGCAGATCGTATCCGGAAATCCATTCGTGCCCAACTGTGCAACTCCTGTGGGATGTTATACAACAGGTGAAATGAAGAGCGGATGTACAGTGAACGGAGAGGACTATCCTTCTGCTGTAAATTACTGGATCCCATTCGATGGAAATCTGGGGATCAGTGATGCTCCATGGAGAATGGATTTCGGAGGACAGCTTTATGAATTTGAAGGCACACATGGAAGCATCTGTGCACCATCCGATCAGGTGCAGATCATTTTCAGCAATGTTGAGAAGAACACACCGATTGTTATTTATGAATAAAGGAGAAAAATGATGAAGATTGTAGTATTAGCGGGGGGAACAAGTACAGAACGTACTGTCTCCATTACATCAGGAACAGGAATATGTAAGGCATTACGACAGAAAGGACATCAGGCGATTCTTGTGGATATTTTTTGCGGCATTGAGAATGTGGACCGGGAGAATCCGTTTCCGTCAGAGTATGATGTGGACGCAGCATCAGAATATATGTCAGCATTTAACGACAGGATTGAACAGATGAAAAAAGAGAGAAGAAGCTTCTTCGGACCAAACGTGCTGAAACTCTGCGAGGCGGCTGACATTGTTTTCCTGGGACTTCATGGTGCGAACGGAGAAGATGGAAAAGTACAGGCAACATTTGACCTGATGGGAATCAAATATACAGGAACCGGATATTTAAGCAGTGCCCTGGCAATGGATAAGGGAATCACCAAGCAGATGTTCCTGATGAATAATGTACCAACACCGCGGGGAGTGTCTATGGTAAAAGAAGAAATGACCACAGATCTGAAAGCACTTGGAATGGAATTTCCTGTAGTTGTAAAAACCTGCTGTGGCGGTTCCAGTGTAGGTGTTTATATTGTGAATGATCAGGCCGAATATGAGCAGGCTCTCAAAGACGCTTATTCTTATGAAAATGAAGTCGTGGTCGAAGAATATATAAAAGGACGTGAATTTTCAGTAGCGGTTGTGGACGGAAAAGCTTATCCGATCATCGAAATTGCTCCGCTTCAGGGATTCTATGATTATAAGAATAAATATCAGGCCGGCTCTACGATTGAGACCTGTCCTGCCGAAATTTCACCGGAACTCACAGAGAAAATGCAGCATTATGCGGAAGCAGGAGCCAAAGCTCTGTTTATGGAAGGATACTGCCGTCTTGATTTCATGATGAAGGAGAATGGAGATATGTATTGTCTGGAAGCAAATACTCTTCCCGGAATGACACCAACCAGTCTGATTCCGCAGGAGGCAAAAGTTCTGGGAATCGACTATCCGACTTTATGTGAGAAACTGATTGAAGTTTCCATGAAAAAATATCCGGCGCAGGATTTCACACTATAGAGCGTGTCTGCAGTAATTTATAGAAGTGTTATAGATGCATTATTAAGAGAATTGCTATAACAGGAAAGAAGATATAAAAAATATTATGAAAAACTTAACTCTTGAAAATATCGCCCGCGTATGCGGCGGTACTTATTATGGTCCGGCTGATAAATTACAGGAAGAAGTAATGTCTATTATCACAGACAGCAGAAAAGCAGAAGAAGGATGTCTGTTTGTACCTATTGTGGGGGAACGTGTAGATGCCCATAAATTTATCCCACAGGTAATGGAAGCAGGGGCACTGGCAACCTTGTCGGAACGGGTGCTTGATAACGCTGATTTTCCTTATATCGCAGTAGAATCTTCTCTTCAGGCAGTGAAAGATATTGCAGAGTTTTATTTAAAGCAGCTTCAGATCCCGGTTGTGGGAATTACAGGAAGTGTTGGTAAGACAAGTACAAAAGAAGTGATCGCATCTGTTCTGAACCAGAAATACCATACTCTGAAAACACAGGGCAACTTTAACAATGAACTTGGTCTGCCTCTCACAGTTTTTCGTCTGCGTGATGGAGATGAAATTGCAGTTCTGGAAATGGGAATCAGTGATTTCGGTGAGATGACCAGACTTGCGCAGATTGCAAGACCGGATACCTGCGTGATCACGAATATCGGTACCTGCCATCTGGAGAATCTGGGAGACAGAAATGGTGTTCTGAAAGCAAAGACAGAGATTTTTAAATTCCTCAGACCGGAGGGACATATTGTATTAAATGGCGATGATGACAAGCTTATCACAGTAAAAGAATATGAAAAGATAAAACCTGTATTTTTCGGAATGAGTAATGAATGTCAGGTTTACGGTGATAAGATTGTAAGCAGAGGTTTAAAGGGAATGACCTGCACCATTCATCTGGGGGATACTGCATTTACAGTTGATATCCCGATGCCGGGGCGCCATATGGTATATAATGCGCTGGCAGCAGCTGCAGTTGGAAATATTTATGGACTTACAACTGAGCAGATTAAAGCCGGAATCGAGAGCCTGGAGCCGATCAGCGGTCGTTTCAGAATGATCGAAACAGATAAATTTCTGATCGTAGATGACTGCTATAATGCAAATCCCATGTCCATGAAAGCCTCTCTGGATGTTCTGCAGGATGGTGCAGGACGCAGAATAGCAGTCCTTGGCGATATGGGTGAACTTGGAGAGAATGAAGTTCAGCTTCATGAGGAGGTAGGAGAGCATGCCGGAAAATGTGATATTGATGTTCTTATCTGTACAGGTAAACTGTGCAGAAATATGGCAGAGAGAGCACAGCGGACAAATCCGGACCTGAAAGTAATCTATGAGCCGGACAGAGAAAATCTGCTGGAGCATCTGGAAGGTTATGTACAGGATGGTGACACTATTCTTGTGAAAGCTTCCCATTTTATGAAGTTTGAAGAGGTAGTTACGAAACTGGAAAATATGTAAACACTTCGAGACATTTTTGTCTTTTTATGAGAGAATTTGATGAGCGATTTTAGTTCCATGATACCGGAAACAGCAGTATAATAATCCTGTCAGTTTATGAGCAGGCAGCGAAGCAGATAGTCTTATCTGTTCAAGTGAGGAGGATGTTATGCTGGAGAAAGTTATGGAACTGCATTTCCTGCTGTATGCCATGATGTTAATGGGCGGACTGGGAGCACTGGGGATGCTGACCACACATCTTACCTACCGAAGAATGATCAGAAAAAATACAGAGGTTAAATCAAATCTCAAAGAGAAATGGACAAATCTTTGGAAAACAAGAGACAGGCTGTTGAACCGTATGAACCGGTTTGTCTGGTATCCGTCACTTTTCTGTATCGCTTTTCTTGGACTGGCTTTTTTCCTGTATTCCAAAGATGTACGATGGGACGGAATGCCGCTGGCATATCTTTATGTGGCTGCGATCATTCCGACAGCATTGCTTTTGCTGAGACAGGCGCTGGATTTTACATACAGAGAAGAACTTCTGATGAATTCTTTTTCTGATTATGTGGAACATGCCCGCACATGGGTAGAAGAAGTGCCGGTGCCGGAGAAGGCTGACGAAGCTGTAAAAGAGGAAATCGTTGAACATATTGCGGACAGTATCCGCCAGACTGCAGCAGCAGGAAGCCATTTCAGCGGAATGCTTACACCCGAGGAAGATGAGATTATGAGAGAAATCATAAGAGAATTTATGAAATAAAGACATGAAAATTCACTGCAAATGAGATACACAGGATCAGAAACAATATGGCAATGTAAAGTTTCTGATCCTGTACACATTTTAAGACAGAATAATTTATTATTCGTCATCCTCTTCAATTACCTGGATCTCCAGATAATCAAAATCAATCTGCTCTATAAAATTATCCTGATAAAATCTGGCTTTTCCATGTTTCTTAAAATGTCTGACTGTAGATTCCAGCCAGATTGGGTTTCCCAGATCCATTTCATAACAGATACTTTCCAGACCACGAAAAATCTTGTGGGTCCGCGTATCTTCGGAGTCATCGCAGATTACAGTATCTTTCAGTAAATGATTATCTTTCCATATTTTTCCCCATAAACGGAACATATCGGTAATACCTCCCTGTCAGAACTGCCACAGGCGGCAGAAATCTCATTGTCTAAGTGATTCCCAGTATAGCGGATTTTGGTAGGAAAGTAAAGAAAGTAAAAAAATGCTACTGCTTGTAGTAACTAAAATACTTATAGTCTTAGGCTTGATTATTCCGGTGGAATATTCTATAATAAAACCTAAATTTCCATAAATTAGCGTGTCAAAGTGCCGGTTCAGGAGAAAATCAGTTTTCATCTGGAAATTTGAAGACTGGTGTGGATAAGGTGAGTTCCATAACTGCATTTGTGATATGCAAAAAAACAGAATGGAGGAGACATTATGAAATTATACGATACCGGTGTGTATTTGCTGAATGGTCAGAAGATTGTTCCGGAGAATCAGGCAGATTTTCCTGTTTCCAAAGAGGAAGCTGCAAAGAGTACAATTGCCTATTCAATTCTGAAAGCACACAATACTTCCGGAAATATGGACAAACTCCAGATTAAATTTGATAAACTGACTTCTCATGATATCACTTTTGTCGGAATTATCCAGACTGCACGTGCTTCAGGCCTTGAAAAATTTCCGGTGCCATATGTACTGACAAACTGCCATAATTCACTCTGTGCAGTAGGCGGAACTATTAATGAAGATGATCATATGTTTGGACTTACCTGTGCCAAGAAATATGGCGGCGTATATGTACCGCCCCATCAGGCGGTTATCCATCAGTTTGCAAGAGAAATGCTTGCAGCAGGCGGTAAAATGATCCTTGGTTCAGACAGCCATACACGATATGGCGCACTGGGAACCATGGCAATGGGTGAGGGCGGACCGGAGCTTGTAAAGCAGCTTCTTTCCCAGACTTATGATATCAATATGCCAGGTGTAGTTGCCATTTATCTTACCGGTTCTCCACGCCCGGGCGTAGGTCCTCAGGACGTTGCGCTTGCGATTATCGGCAAGGTTTTTGCAAACGGATATGTGAAGAATAAAGTTATGGAATTTGTAGGACCTGGTGTTGCAAATTTAAGTGCTGATTTCCGAATTGGCGTAGATGTAATGACAACAGAGACCACCTGTCTTTCCTCTATCTGGCAGACAGATGAGAAGATTCAGGAATTCTATGAGATCCATGGCAGAAGTGAAGATTACAAAGAACTGAAACCAGGTGAAACAGCATACTATGATGGCTGTGTAGAGATTGATCTGAGTGAGATCAGACCAATGATTGCTATGCCATTCCATCCAAGCAATACATATACAATTGATGAACTGAAAGCAAATCTGGATGATATTCTGGCAGATGTTGAGAAAAAAGCACAGATCAGCCTTGATGGAAAAGTTCCATATACATTAAGAGACAAAGTAATTGATGGTAAACTTTATGTAGAACAGGGAATCATCGCAGGGTGTGCAGGTGGTGGATTTGAAAATATCTGTGCAGCAGCTGATATCCTTAAAGGCAAGAGCATTGGTGCAGATGCCTTCACATTGAGTGTATATCCGGCAAGTACTCCGATTTATATGGAACTGGCTAAGAATGGCGTTCTGGCAGGACTTCTTGAAACGGGAGCTGTTGTGAAGACTGCTTTTTGCGGACCTTGCTTTGGTGCAGGGGATACTCCTGCAAATAATGCATTCAGTATCCGTCATACGACCAGAAACTTCCCGAACCGCGAAGGTTCCAAAATCCAGAATGGACAGATTTCTTCTGTTGCACTCATGGACGCACGTTCTATTGCGGCAACTGCAGCAAACAAAGGTTTCCTGACTTCAGCAGAGGATTATACGGGTGGTTATACAGGACAGAAATATTTCTTTGATAAGACAATTTATGACAATCGTGTATTTGACAGCAAGGGTATAGCTGATCCGAGTGTAGAGATCCAGTTTGGTCCAAATATTAAGGACTGGCCGGAGATGGCTGCACTTCCGGAGAATCTGATCGTGAAGGTTGTTTCTGAGATCCATGATCCGGTTACTACAACAGATGAACTGATCCCGTCCGGTGAGACATCTTCTTATCGTTCCAATCCACTTGGACTGGCTGAGTTTACACTTTCCAGAAAAGATCCTGCTTATGTAGGACGTGCGAAAGAAGTTCAGAAAGCTCAGAAGGCTATTCAGGAAGGAAAATGTCCGGTTGAGGCATTACCGGAGATGAAACCTGTAATGGATGTGATAAAAAAGGATTATCCGAATGTAAGCAAGGAAAATCTTGGTGTGGGAAGTACGATCTTTGCAGTGAAACCAGGTGATGGTTCTGCGCGTGAGCAGGCTGCTTCCTGTCAGAAAGTGCTTGGCGGATGGGCAAATATCGCCAATGAGTATGCGACAAAGAGGTACCGTTCCAATCTGATCAACTGGGGTATGCTTCCATTCCTGATTAAAGAAGGAGAGCTTCCGTTTGCAAACGGAGATTATCTGTTCTTCCCACAGATTCGTAAGGCAGTGGAAGAAAAGGATGATGTGATCCGGGGATATGTTGTCGGTGCTGAGGGACTGAAGGAGTTTGAAGTGGCTCTTGGGGAGCTTACGGATGATGAGCGTGAGATTATCCTTAAGGGATGCCTGATTAATTATAATCGAAAATAGGAAGTGATGAAGATGCAGCTATCCTCTCTTTATGTTGAGAGTGGCTGCATCTTTATTATAGCAATTCTCTAAAATAATGCATCTTAATCCAGCCCATCAGAGTGTGAAATCCTGCGTCAGATATCTTTGCCGTGCGTCAGCACGCCTGCAGATATCTTCCTTGTC
>QWCH01005555.1_pt1 | contig 10143 bp, 8 predicted proteins | sample 1972671 | NCBI WGS metagenome assembly QWCH01 (sample SAMN09866713, study PRJNA288562) | Human gut metagenome isolate term3_stool, whole genome shotgun sequencing... | isolation source: gut | host: Homo sapiens | place: USA: California | reverse complement strand
GTGTATTGGATCACATTATTTTCAGAAATGAAGACAATGGCTACACGGTCGCTCAATTCATAACCGATGACAGCGATATTGTCGTAGTGGGATCCCATATTGCCTTACATGAACAAGAGCATTTACGTTTGGAAGGGGAATTGATTTACCATCCGAAATACGGGGAGCAGTTTCAATTTCAATCGGTGACAAAAATAAGGCCACGGGGAAAGGCGGCGATTATCGGCTATCTTTCCGGTGGCCTTATTCCACATGTGGGAAAAGTGACGGCGAAGCGGATCGTGGACACTTTCGGCGACGAAACCCTGGATGTGATCGAAGAGCATCCCGAACGGCTGAAAGAAGTGGAAGGCATCGGCAAAAAGCGGCTCGACATTATTTTGGAATCCCTGGAAAAGCAAAAGGATATGCGCAATTTCCTGCTCGATGCGGCGAATTTCGATTTGTCGACGAAAGAGGCCCTGGCCATTTATAAAGTCTACGGCGACGGCGCCATGGACATGGTGGAAAAAAATCCCTATCAATTAGTGGGGAAAGTGCGGGGCATGGGCTTTTTAAAAGTGGACGCCATTGCCGAAAAAGTCGGCGTCGCCCGAGACGACGGCACGCGCATGGTGGCGGGGATGAAGCATATTCTTTCCCGAGCTGTCTTAGACGGCCACACCTATTTGCCGAAAGACGAGCTCATCGCTCTGTCGGCAGAGCTTCTCAATGTAACCGAGGAATTTTTAGAGGATTACGTTACCCGCCTCGCCGTGGATCACGATATTTACATTGCCGATCGCCAAGGGGTGAAGGTATATTTTCTCACCTATTACCGCGCGGAAACTTTCGTCGCCGAAGCTCTTAAAAAGCGGGGCAAAGTCAATCTCGCCGAGGGCATGGCGGAGGATATGGTGTCGTCGGTTTCTGAAAATTTATCCATGGAACTTGCAGACAAGCAAAAAGAAGCTTTGGCGCGAGCGGTGGATTCCAATCTCCTCGTCATTACCGGTGGGCCCGGCACGGGGAAGACGACGACGCTCAGGGCCATTGTGGAGGCCATGGACAGGCTCAATCTTAAAATCGCCTTGGCGGCGCCTACGGGCAGGGCGGCGAAGCGCATGGAAGAAACTACGGGACGATCGGCTTCCACCATTCACAGACTTTTGAAATACGATTACATCGACGAAGAGGGCACGGATTCCCAAGTATCCGGCGACAAGATCGACGCCGACGTGGTCATCGTCGACGAGGCGAGTATGATCGATCTTTTGCTTATGCGGGATCTCCTGGATTCTCTGAAAGACGATACACGCTTAATCCTCGTAGGCGACGGCGATCAGCTGCCGCCGGTGGGGGCGGGGAATGTGCTCCGGGATATTCTGTCGTCGGGAACCATTGAGTCTGTGCGACTCGATGAAATTTTCCGACAGGCGGAAACCTCCTACATCGTCAAAAATGCCCATAGAATTAATCACGGTCAGGCGCCGATCGTCAACGAAAAGGGCGGCGATTTCTTTTTCATCGAAGAACCGGACGCCGGGCGAGCTGTGGATTTAATTTGTTCCCTCGTGAAAAATCGTCTGCCCGATTTTTACGACATCGATCCCTTCGACGACATTCAGGTGTTGGCGCCTATGAAAAAAGGGGTGTGCGGCATTGAAAACTTAAATATCGCGCTGCAAAAAACCTTAAACGACGGGAAAAAGGGTTTGGATTACCGAGGATTTTCTTATCGCGTCGGCGATAAGGTTATGCAGATAAAAAATAATTACCAAATGGAGTGGAAATCCCATTCCTCGGTTTTCGACAACGAAGGCACCGGCGTTTTTAACGGCGATTTAGGCAGGGTAACGGTGGCGGATGGCGACGGCAATTTTTTAAACGTTATGTACGACGACAAAGTCTGCACCTATAGCGGCGAAAATCTTTCCGAGCTTCAGCCCGCTTACGCTACCACCATTCATAAATCCCAAGGATCGGAATTTCCCGTGGTGATCATTCCCGTGCTCCCCGGGCCGCCCATGCTTTACACCCGCAATCTCCTTTACACCGGCGTCACCCGGGCGAAAAAGGCGGTGGTACTCGTAGGCAGTCGCCATATGATGGCCAATATGATTAAAAATAATCGCATCGAATGGCGTTATTCCGATTTAGATTATTTGCTCAAGGAGAAATCGAAGTGGTAAGGGGTTTATTTTATCGCGGCGGCTGCGTTCTCTGTATGGAGCGTGAGGCTAGCCGCTTTCGATTGTGCGAGGAATGTTTGAGTGCCCTACCCTTTTTAGGGGAAAGGCTCTTGACAGAAAAGCGACTTCCCGTATACGCTCTCTTTAGAGAAAATCCCCTGACGGCGAAAATGATTCAGGGGTTGAAATACAGAGAAGAGCGTTACTGGCAAGATGTGTTCGGAGGACTCGGCGCGGATTTTTTAATTCGCAAAAAGCTCCATGGCGTGGATTTTATTTGTGCCGTGCCGACATCGCCGAAAAAGCGACGTCTTAGAGGCTACAATCCGCCGGAGCTTGTGGCGCGAAAAATCGCGTCGGATTTAAATTTAACTTATTTCGAGGGTTTGCATCTTCAAAAAAAGATGAAAGATCAAATCGGCCTTTCGGCAAAAGAGCGGAGAGACAATGTTCGCGGCGGCTTCCGCGCCGATCCCGTCAAGGGAAAGGTGCTGTTGGTAGACGACACCTACACCACCGGTGCCACCTTGGCATCGTGTAGAGAGGCGCTTTTGGCATCAGGTGCCCAAGACGTCATAGGCTTTGTATGTATGAAGGCGGCGGAAGTACCACAGGACGACATCCTTTAGACGAAAACCGTGGGAGGTTTTATGCTATTTAATTCCATTCAGTATTTAATCTTTTTTCCTCTCGTGGTGATTTTGTATTTTCTGTGCCCGCGAAAAATAAAGAAAGCCTTTTTGTTGGGGGCGAGCTTCTTTTTCTACTCCTGCTGGAATGTGAAGTACACGCTCCTCATGATGCTTTCCATTGTGCTCACCTATTTAACCGGCCGCATGGTGGACGGAACGGAAAATATTAACTGGCGAAAGTTCTACGTGTTCCTGTGCTTCGCCGCCAATCTCGGCATTTTATTTATCTTTAAATATTTCAACTTCGCCGTAGCAACCGCGAACCGCATCGGAACCCTATGGGGCGCATCGCCTATTAATTTAGGCATTAACGTCCTGCTTCCCGTGGGAATTTCTTTTTATACTTTTCAGGCGTTGGGCTACACCATCGACGTGTACCGCGGCGATTTAAAGGCGGAGAAAAACCTGCTTCACTACGCTCTCTTCGTCTCCTTTTTCCCTCAACTGGTGGCGGGGCCTATCGAGCGATCCACCCATTTGCTGCCTCAATTAAAAAAAGATCACAGCTTTACTTATGAAAACCTGGTATTGGGTTTTATCGATTTAATTTGGGGCTTTTTCTTAAAACTCGTCATCGCCGACAGAGTGGCCATATTCGTCAATGAAGTCTTTCCGCGGTATGGGGAGTTTTCCTCGGGAAGCCTACTGCTCGCCGCCTGTTTTTTCACCGTGCAAATTTATTGCGATTTTTATTCCTATTCCCTTATCGCCAAGGGATCGGCGAAAGTGTTGGGAATCGACTTAATGGATAATTTTAAAGAGCCTCTCTTTTCAAAATCCATTGTGGAATTTTGGCGACGCTGGCACATATCCCTTTCCGGATGGTTTCGAGATTATCTCTACATTCCCCTCGGCGGCAATCGCAAGGGAAACATTCGCCACCTGGTGAACATCCTCGTCGTCTTCGCCGTGTCGGGCCTTTGGCACGGAGCGGCTACGACCTTCGTCTTGTGGGGTATGATCCACGGATTTTTTAACGCCCTCGAGGCCGTGATTAAAAAGAAGAGAGGGAAGAGAGAGCGTGGGAATATTTTGGTGGTGGCCATTCAACATCTTTACACCTTCGCCGTCGTGGTCTTCGCCTTCGTTTTCTTCCGCGCCGATTCCACATCTCAAGGGCTGGGGCTTATAAAGAATATGGTCACCGGCACATGGAGCGGCGGAACGTTTTTAAACGAAATCGCCAAGAGCCAAATGGGAACGAGGGGGCTTTACGCCGCCCTCTGCGGTGTGGGCTTACTCGCCATTGTTGATGCCATGAAGTACAAGGGCGTAAATTTGCGGGAAAAAATCGCAAACACGTCGTGGCCTTTGCGTATGGCGCTCTTTTTGGCGCTCCTCTTTTGCACATTGGTCTTCGGCGTGTACGGGCCGGGGTATTCGGAATCGCAATTTATTTATTTTCAATTTTAGGAGATGTCCATGGGTCGAAAGCTTTATAAAATGGGGAGAGCCCTTCTTTTTTGCCTTCTCGTTTTTTGCATGGTCTTACAACTCAATAGGATTTTCATCCGCAAATCTCTGGAAAAGCCATGGGATATGAGCAATAAAATCGGCGGCTTTTATAATTCCGCCGACGACTACGATCTTTACTTTCTCGGCACGAGCCACAGTTACTGCTCCTTTAACCCATTGGCGATTTATGACAACACGGGCATGAAATCCTATGTTCTCGCCACGCAAAGACAACCTTTGGGCGCCACGTTTTACTACATGAAAGACGTCATTAAAAAACATAAACCGAAATACATCGTCGTCGACGTCTTCGGCTGTCTCTTAAAAAATGAAAAGGACGAGGGCGTGGTTCATTCCTATGTGGACGACATGGCCATGAGTTTCAATAAGCTGGCCATGATTTACCACGTGGTGCCGCGGGAAATGAAGGCCGAGGCCATACTGCCCCTTATCAAATACCACGATCGCTGGGGCGAGCTGGAGCCGAAGGATTACCGCGTTCGCTACAGAGATTATGGCGATCCCTATCGAGGCTATGTGGCCCTGGAAGGCCATAGCGAGAAATTTCAGGAGGACATGAAGGGCGGACTGAAAAAAATCATAGCCCCGACGATTTCTGATGAGGTGAAAAAAGATCTCCTCGCCATGAAAACCTATTGCCATGAGCGAAACATTCAACTCATTTTGGTGAAGACGCCGACCTGGGAAGAGGCAAGTTACGAAAAGCCCTTAAAAGAGCTGGAAGATTTTATAAACGACGAAGGCTTTACGTACATGAACTTCAATCCACGGAAAAAAGCCATGGGTTTAACACCGAAAGATTACTACGACGGCTACCATTTAAACACCGTAGGGGGAGAAAAATTCACTGCCTTTTTCGTCGAGAACATGAAAGAAAAGGGAATGAAACGTAAGGGAGCGAAAGATCATCGCTGGCTCGACGGGAGAGCGAAACAAAAACGGGAATTTGAAAATTTTGCGCAATGAAAAAGACGAGGGCCACTCGTCTTTTTTGATTTAAAAATAAATGGGTCTTTCGTGTCTTTGAAAAACCTATGGGGAAAATGTCAGAATCACAAGGGGCATTACGAATACATTAGTGAAAGGAGGAAATATGGAGAACAAGGAGTTGATACAAAGGTTGAAAAATAGAGATGAAGACGCTTTGTACGTCGTCATCGAAGTGTATGGGAAAGTGTTAAAAGGCGTTATCTCAAAAACACTTTGGAAATATCCGAGCCTTTGGGATGAGGCGATGAATGATGCTCTTTTAAGTATTTGGCAAAATATCGACCATTTTGATCCGCAGAAGTCTTCTTTTAAAAATTGGTGCGCTGCGGTTTCAAAATACAAAGCTATCGATTTGCTCCGAAGAGAAAGTAAATTTAAAAACGTCATTCTCGACGAAAATTCTGTGACAAATGATCCTGACTTCCATTCCAATTTAGAAATAGAAGAAATTCTATCCGCCTTAGACGACGAGGATAAAAAACTCTTTGAAAATATTTTTATTCGCGGGCTTTCCTACGGGGAGGCGGCATCGGAACAATATATTTCTACGGAAAATGCCTATCAAAAAGTCAGCAGAGCGAGAAAGTTTTTAAGGAGATGGCGAGGTGAAAATATATGAAAGATAATCTTTATGATCGCTTAAACGATGTGAAAATTGAATACGAAGAAGTTCCTCTCGAAGATGTTGAAAGAGAAAGGTTGAGAGAAACGGTGAAGCGTTTAAAATACAAAAATAGGAGACGGCTTTTCGCGAGAAAAATAGGGGCGACGGCGGCCGTATTACTGTTGGCATTTGGCGTCACGAACTACGCATCCGACGGCTACGTTTTGGCCAAGACGAGGGAGATCACGGACAACATCACCTTGAGTTTGTCGAGCGCAATGGGTCTTTCAGCCGATGTAGACAAGTACAGCGTCAATATAAGTGAGCCTTTTGAGATCGACGGCAAAAAATATATTTTGGATAAAATCACGACAGAGGACAATAATTTATACGCCGTGCTTTTGAGCTTCAATGGTCCGGGTGAAAAGCTGTCGGAAGGTGCCCACTTAACGGAACTTAAAGTAAACGGCAAAGAGGTACAAGTCCTCGGCTCAAGCGGCCAGGTAGGAAATTTACCGGGCAATCCCAATGTTAACGTCATATCTTTAAAGTATTCTCTGAACAATCCCCTGCCTAAAGAAGGTACTGCACAATTGGAATTTACCTTTAATGAACTTATGGGAAATAACAAAAAAATTTCCATCGCGACCCCTGTGGATATGGGGAAGATGAAAATAGAAAAAAGGATCATCGCAAAAGATTTTGCCGTACCGAATGGTAATGGGATGATGATTAAGGAATTCGCCATGAGCCCGGCTTCGCAAAAAATGATACTCACCTACCCGCCATCGGCAAAGGATACTATTTTTTCGGTAAAGGCGAGAGATTCCAAAGGTCGCTTGGTTTATTTCGAAACGATCGAAGCAAGCAAAAACACATCGACCCTTTACTTCTCGCCGGTTATCAGCGAAGTGACTGCCGATGAATTATTAAACGACATCACATCATTAAAATGTCAATTGTATCGATCGGAAATTGCCGACCATAGCGGAAAGGAATCCCATGGGGAACAGGCTATGGGCAGCGAGTTTACCTTTGATTTAAAATAAAAAAATATATCACTTGCAATCGAGTTAATAGTTGTAAAAAATGCCGAAGTCCTTGAGACTTCGGCATTTTTGCAAAACCATATTAATAATGAATTTGTCCTCTCGAATAGAGCACGGCTTCTCCGGCGAGGAACACCCGACCGCCTTCCACACGCGTGTGCAAAATGCCGGTACGTGGGCTGGCTTGATAAGCGAGAATGTCGGGTTTGCCGAGCACCTTCGACCAGTACACGGAAATGTGGCAGTGGCCCGATCCGCAAACGGGATCTTCGGCGACGAGAAGTTTCGGCGCGAAGGAGCGGGAGATGCAATCGTAATCGCCCTTTCCCTTTTGGGTAATGTGGACGATGAGCCCGTCGAGTTTTTCGATTTTGCGCATGTCCGGATCGGCGCCGGGAATATCGAAATCTTCGTCCATAACGAGGACGAGATCACGGCCCAGGTAAGCTTCTAAAGGCTTTCCGCCGACGGCGTCTTCCATTTCCGGCGTCACGTCTACTTTTTTCAAATCGTAAGCGGGGAAATCCAATTCGTAGAGATCGCCCTTTTGCGTTACTTTCAGTTTTCCCGATTTCGTATTAAATACGATATCGTCCCGATCCCGCTCGATAATGTTTAAGACGATAAAGGCGCTGGCCAAAGTGGCGTGGCCGCAAAGATCGATCTCATCTTTCGGCGTAAACCAACGGAGCAAATACTCGTCACGTTCCTTTGCGATAAAGGCGGTTTCGGAAAGATTATTTTCCTCGGCGATTTTTTGCATGGTGTCGTCGGTAACCGGCCGATCGGGAAGGCAGACGGCGGCGGGATTACCTTTAAACACTTCATCGGTAAAAGCGTCGACTATAAATTGTTTCATAATGAGATCCTCCTAACATATACGTTCGTGTTGAGACACGATACCGTCAAATAACGTTTCTTTTCGCGGCCAGGTATTGCCGCCGTTTTCTATGGTGTAGAGTGTCGCCTGAAGGGCGCCTCCGAATAAAAGCATAAGTCCGAATAAATAGAGCCAAACTAAAAAAATGATCATTCCGGCGAGAGAGCCGTAGGTGTTGGAGTAGCTCGAAAAATTCGATACGTAAAAACTGAAGCCCTGTGTCGCCAAAATAATGACCAGCGTCGTAAAGCCGGCGCTAATTGCCGTAATGCGCTTCGACGATTTGTAGCCTTCGGGCCATTTCGGCGCGAGATAATACAGAACGAAGAAGCTGATAAACATAAACATCAGGGGTACGAGATTCATTAAAAAATTAATCACGCGATAAAGTCGCGGGGGGAATTCTAAAAGATTAAAGATAAATTCCAAAAGATTGCTTCCTACGACTTGCGTGGCAAAGACTAAAATAATAAGGGCAAAGAGGGCGATGGTCATTACAAAAGCCAGCGCCATAAGGGATAGGGGATTGCGCTTTTCCGTAAGATTCAGCACGTCGTTAATGGTACGAATGAGCTGCTTAATGCCCTTGCTGGCAATATACACCGAGCCGATAAGGGAAATGGAAAGCAATGTGGAAGACGAATTCAACTGAAGATCGCGGATAAAGCCGAAGATAATATCTTTAATCGAGGGAGGCAGTTGATTGATTCCGTCGAACACTTTTTTCAGATAACCGTCGTTAATGTAACTTACGATATTTAACAAGGCAATAAAAAAAGGAAAGATGGCCAAAATTAAAAAGTAAGACAGACCGGCGGCGTGCTGGAACAAATCATTATGTAATGTATGGTATAAAAAAATATCGAAAAAAGCGAAGGGCTTTTTTCTTACCAAACCTTTAAGTTTTCTTTTCCACAAGTTCATGTTTACGAATTCCTCCATAGAGCGATTATACCATAGTTGTGATAAAATAGAGGCAATATAATGAAGGAGGACATATGCAATACAATGTTTTAGTTTGCGACGACGAGGTGGATATCGTCTCCGCAATCAAAATTTACTTAGAGGCTGAAGGCTACAAAGTATTTGAAGCGTACAACGGCCTGGAAGCTATCGACATTATGGAAAACGAGGATATTCACTTGATCCTGATGGACCTTATGATGCCGAAAATGGACGGCATGAGCGCCATCGTTAAAATTCGCGAGACGAGTAATATTCCCATCATCATATTAAGCGCGAAAAGCGAAATCACCGACAAGATCATCGGCCTAAACATGGGCGCCGACGATTACATCATCAAGCCCTTTAACGCCGTGGAGCTTATTGCGAGAGTCAATTCCGGTATTCGCCGTTACACATCCTTAGGCGCTGCGGAAATCGACGACGGCAATTACACCGGCGGCCGCATTACATTAGACGACCACGCAAAAGAAGTGCGAGTCGACGGCAAAATCGCCAATCTCACGCCCCACGAATATAAGATTCTGCGACTTTTAATTCGCAACAAAGGGCGCGTATTTTCAAGCGACGAAATTTACGAAATCGTATGGGAAGAAAGTGCCCACGACGTAAAAAAAGTCATTTCCGTTCACATTTCCCATTTGCGGGATAAAGTGGAAATCAATCCGAGAAAGCCCGACTATATTAAATCCGTCTACGGCATGGGCTACAAATTTGAGGACTTGGATTAATGTCTGAGGACGGCTTCGGATTAAAAGAACGCTTTAAGCGAGGGTTTTTTAAATACAGCCGGGAAAGCTATTTGGAAATTGTCTGGCTGGACACGTGGTTTTTAATTGCCCTCTTTAATCTTCTCGACACTTTTTTCGGCGATCAGGCGGCGTATGATCCTTCCATGTCCCCCTGGTATTTGCTTATCGCCACCATGGTAGTCATCGTTTTTTGGCTGATTAAATTATTTATGACCACCACCTCCCGCACGTGGCTTTTCGGCTATTTGGTTCGAGAGCGGAAGAAAGAGAAGATTTACAAATACTTCGCCTTGGTGAACACGGTGCTCGCCCTTTACGGCATGATGGTGTTTTGGGGCTTTCCCATTTTGTACGGCATTTTTCTCATGCCCGTTCTTCGCCTCATGATCATGGGGGAAGACGAAGTCATTCAAAACAGAATTCTGCGCGCCGCCATCGCCGAAACCCAAAGTTACGTAGACATTACGGCCTTTTCTCCCATGATGAAAGAGAAAACCTACGAATGCTTAATGGATTTGACCCGCATTAAAGACTCTATGTATCAGGCGGCTCAGGCGCAGGTGAAA
>QWCH01005549.1_pt1 | contig 10154 bp, 8 predicted proteins | sample 1972671 | NCBI WGS metagenome assembly QWCH01 (sample SAMN09866713, study PRJNA288562) | Human gut metagenome isolate term3_stool, whole genome shotgun sequencing... | isolation source: gut | host: Homo sapiens | place: USA: California | reverse complement strand
GGGAAAATGCCGCAGGCATTTTCTTCTTATTAAAAAGCCGGCCGGAATGGGAGATGGGGCGCGCGGGGAAGAGGGAAACGCGGCCTTCGCCTCTGAGCCTTTTCCCTCTTCCCCGCGACAGAATTTTCTGGGTTGTATGAAACCGATTCAAAAGCAATTGTTTAATGAGAAAAAAGTTTTTGTATAACCATTCCTAATCTTTTTTCTCGCCATTATCTCATAAATGGCGTAGATAAATCAATGTTGGCGAGATTATACTCGCCATTTTCTCGAATTTGGCGTCGATAATTTATTCTTGGCGAGTTTTTATTGGCTTTACGATGCCTTCTCATCGTTAAAGCCGTTTTTTCCCAAAAATAGTAACCTCTGTTACGGTGACATTGTGTTTTTCGTTGTAAAATAGGATCAGGAGGTTACCATGAGTTTATTTTTAGCACCTATTCACAATATAATGTACGATAAAATCCATTCCACCGATGGTCTCGCAAAGGCTATTGCAAAGGAAGACGACGCCATTCGTCGCGCTCTGGAGGAAAAGTTTCCATCCATTGAAGACGCTCCCCTGGAGGACGTCATCGACACGTCGAATATTCACGGTTGGCTCGCCGAAAGGGTCGTCCTCGCCGAAAAGCGATTGGCTTTCACCGCCACGGCTATGGCCGCAAAAGACGAGGAAAAACTTCTCGCCGTCGTCAAGCAAGCTGCCGAAGCTTTGGGCTTTCAAGGAAATGCCGGGGAAGCTTTTACAGCCTACGATCGCTTCTTCTTAAACGGCATGCCCTGCGATCGCGTGCATATGCCCGTCAACTGCGACGAGGGCTTTGCCTGGCAAGTGACCCAAAATGTCCACGCCCCCTATTACGACGATCCCGCTCTTTATGAGCGTATCATCGACAGCTGGTGGGAAGGCTTGCTGGCAAACACAAATTTACACTACGAACGCAAGGGCGATCTGCGCCGTATTTATTAAGTCAGCAGTTTCAAGGCAACATCCGTTGCCTTTTTTTATTGAGAAATTTAATGTTAGAATGAAATTAGAGGTTTTCCCTAAACCGCGAGAAAAGACGCCCCATTTATAGCCGAAACACCGGCGGCTTTCATCTTTACAAAGATTATCGAGCCCATTCAATCGTCTATTTCTAATACTAACTGTTGCTGAAAGGAGATCACCATGCACAATCACGAAAACATTAAAGAATATTACAGTCACATCACGAAAGAACAAGAAGGCAAAATGGAAACAGGGATTTGCTCCTGCGCATTAGATGGCACCCCCGATCATATTCAGGCCATTCGCGCAAGTGTAGATAAGGAAATCGTCAAGCGCTTTTACGGCTGTGGCTCCCCCATTCCCGATGCTTTGGAAGGCCTTACGGTTTTAGACTTGGGTTGCGGCACGGGCTACGATGTCTACACCATTTCAAAGCTCGTCGGCGAAGAAGGCCACGTGATCGGCGTGGACATGAACGACGATCAGCTGGCCATTGCAGAAAAACACCGGGACAGTATGGCGGAAACATTCGGCTACAAAAAATCCAATGTTATCTTTAAAAAAGGCTATATCGAAGATTTAAAATCCATAGGCATCGAAGATGAAAGCATCGACATCGTCATTTCCAACTGCGTCATTAATCTTTCCCCGGATAAAGAAAGTGTGTTTAAAGAAATCTTCCGCGTGTTGAAGCGGGGCGGCGAACTTTATTTCTCCGACATTTTCGCCGACCGTCGCCTGCCGGAATCGTTAGAAAACGATCCGGTACTCCTCGGCGAATGTATCGGCGGTGCTATGTATGTAGAAGATTTCAGACGGCTTATGCGCAAAGTGGGCTGGGAAGATTTCCGCTACATGTCCACCACCAAAGCCGCCATCGACAATCCCGAAATCGAAAAGCGTATCGGCAACATCGGATTTACCTCCCGCACCGTCCGCGCCATGAAGATCCCCGATATGATGGAAGATATTTGCGAACAATACGGCCAGTTCGTCACCTATAAGGGCGGCATCTTGGGCAGCGAAGACGCTTTCGACCTCGACGATCACCACCGTTTCTTTGAAGGCCTTCCCGCTTCCGTTTGCGGCAATACCTGCGCCATGATTCAAGAAACCCGCTTCTCAAAATACTTCGACATCTACGGCGATCGCAGCCGCCACTTCGGCCCCTTCGAAGGCTGCTCCACAGAGGGAGGCGACGAAGAAGACTCCCCCTCCGGCGGAAGTTGCTGCTAATACAAAAAGAGCTCCCCTCACAAAGGGAGCTTTTTTACTGCCGCCGTCCAAACCGTATCCTTTTGATTGAAAATACATGCCTTCGGGTATAATTTCTTATAAGAAAGGATGTTGTTATGAAAAAAATAATTCTTTTAGTCGGGCTTACATTCGCCCTTGTAGGTTGCCAACCGACTATGGGCAATGAAAATCAAAATACCGCATCGCCCGAACCAAGCAAGAACGAAGTGCAGGCGGAAAATCATGAAGCCGACGTACAAACGGAAAGCCGCGAGGCTTCCGATTCTAAGATGATCCGTTTAGAAGACGCCCTCAAAGTCTTTACGGATAAATATCCCGACACGAAACTCGCAAAGCTGGGCTTGGATCGCAAAAATGGCGAATTTTATTACGAAATCGAAGGTTTCGACGAAAATAAAGAGCATGAAATGGAAATCAAAGCTTCTGACGGCTCCATTGCCGAAGATAAAGTCGAAAAAGAGGATACTTCCGGGAAAAAGGCACTGGACGTAGCCCATTTAGGCCGCGTAGAAGATCTCATCGCCGAAGCTCTCAAAGATGCGGGTAGCGATTATAAGCTCCACTCCTTCAGCATCGAATACGAGGAAGACACCGCCTATACCGAATTGGAAATTGAAGTGGAAAACGCCAAAGGGCAGGACATGGACTACAAATACAATCTGGATACCGGAGAATTAATTAAAAAAGACTAAATCCGCAAAAACTCCCCTCGACCCTACTAGGGCGAAGGGAGTTTTTTAATTGGCGGATTCTTCAATATCGAGTAAACGGTCGATGACGATCATGGCCGCCACCGCCACATCGCTGTAATCGTCGTCGAAAATTTCCAGGGTAAATGTGTCGCCCCAGGTAAGGAATTTCCTCGTCACCGACGCCACTTCTCGCTCGCCCTCTTGAATGGCGAAATCCCAATCCCACACATCCCCTGTTATAAGGAGATTGCTGTCGCTGTATTCCACATCGATCTTCTTCTTTAAAAAGCTGATACGGGATTTAATGGTCATGCGCTCGCCGTTTTCAAAATCCACGTGGAATGTGGGGAGAAAATGCATGAGCTCTTGAGTCACGACGAATGCCGGCGTGCCGTCGGCGTGGGATACGTGGACTTCGTAGCCGAAAATTTTTAAATTTTGATCCACTTGGTACACAGCCTGCTCGTCGCCGTCGGTAATAGGGTAGTGATCTTCCAGTTTAAACACTTTTTGCTTGGCGTAAAGGGTCTTCATTTATTGCTCCTTTCGAGGCACGAGGGCGATCAGCGCCCGGTACACGGTGTTGTCGGAAAGTAATAGATCGTAAGGTAATTTATAGCGCCTGCCCCAAGAAGAAAAGCGAACCATCAGCGCGCCGTCTTCTTCCAAAAGCTCCGTAATGGTAACCCAGTGGTAGCGAAAGGCTTTGTGGGGATGATTGGTGTTGAGCAGAGCCACGGGTCGATCGTGGGCAAGGTGTTTCTCGATAAAGGGGCGGGCCTTACGGCTTCCCACTTTTCCCGAAAGCACGTCGAGGGAAAAGGGAAGGTTCATGGCCTTGACGGCGGTTTTTAAAATGCCCGGCCGGGCAATGCCCCAAGGCCTCGGCGGCGCATAGTGCAAAATGCGATCCATAAGATCGAAGGACTCGCCCCAGCTCATGACGAATTGCGCCCTGCCGTAAGAAATTAAATTGGCCATGGCCGCAATGCCGCAGGAGCGATCCACATGGTAGCGGCTCCAGCGCCCCGCCAGCGCATTTTGATCGAATCCATAGCGCCCTTCGATGTCGATAAAGTGTGATTGTGTGAGTTTTAAGCCTTTTTCCATGTGTATCCTCCCCTCCTTCGGGTATCATTATTATAATTATAAACTGTTTTAAAGCAAATTAGAAATAGGATGGTGAAATGAAAGACTACATTAAACCTTACATTCCACTGATCGTCCCCGAGATTTTGCTCATCGCCATGAGTATTCTCGCGGATCTTTTTTTGCCCCGACTTATGAGCCACATTATCGACTACGGGGTTTTAAAAAGCAATGTGGATATTATTTTATCGTACGCCCTGCCCATGGTGGGGCTCGCCGTCTTTTCCGTCTTGCTCATGACGGCGGCGGGCTATTTGGCGGCCAAAATCGCCATGGGCTTTTCGAAAGATTTGCGACGAGGGCTTTTTTCTCACGTCATGAATTTGGGATTTGAGCAATTCGAGCAATTCGGCGCCCCCTCGATTTTAACCCGCGCCACCGACGACATTAATCAATTGGAACGTATGGCCGTCGTCGTGCTAAGGCCCCTGGTGCGCGCGCCCTTAATGTTTTTAGGCGCCACCTACATGGCCCTAACCACCGATGTGAAGCTTTCCGGCGTTATTTTAATTTCCGCCCCCATGCTTCTCGGCGTCGTCGTGTTCATCGCCAAAAAATCCCTTCCCGGTTTTATGCGCGCAAGGGAACTTATGGATAAAATCAGCTTACGCTTCAGGGAACGGCTTACGGGGATTCGCGTCATTCGCGCCTTCCAAAAAGAAAGCTACGAAAACGATCACTTCAGCCATATTAATGACGACATGCGCAAGGTAAACGAACGGGTGAACAATTATTTGATTCTCATGCTCCCCGCCTTTAACCTTATCTTCAACATGACCATGATCGCCATTTTATATTTCGGCGCCGGCAGAATTTCCGCAGGTTCTATCGAAGTCGGCGACTTAATGGCCTTTATCCAATACATTATCCAGATCATGTTTGCCCTGAGTATGTTTGCCATGCTCTTCGCCTTTTACCCCGGCGCCAAAGCGTCGAGGGATCGCATCGTGGAAGTACTGAACACGCCCATAAAAAAAGAAGAAAACACCCTAAGCCTGCCTGCAGGGGAAACCTCACTTGTCTTCGACGACGTGAGCTTCGCCTATCCCGGCGCCGAACGCCCCGTGCTTTCCCACCTCTCCTTTGAGGTAAAGGCAGGGGAAAAAATCGCCATTATCGGCGGCACGGGCAGCGGCAAAAGCACCATCTTAAAACTCATCCATCGCTTTTACGACGTCACCGACGGGGAAATCCGCTTAAACGGCGTGAACATTCAAAAGCTCTCGCAAAAAGAACTGCGCTGCGCCTTAGGCTACGCCCCGCAACAGGCGAAACTTTTAAAACGCAGCGTACGGGATAATATCGGCATCTCACGGGACAAACCACTCACAGGCGACGAAGCGGCACACTACCTTTCCGTGGCACAGGCGTATAGTTTCGTGAGCGAAATGGACGATGGCATGGATAGCGAAGTGGCTCAAACGGGGAAAAATCTTTCCGGCGGACAAAAACAGCGCCTTTCCATTGCAAGGGCACTGGCCAAAGAGCCGAACGTGCTGCTTTTCGACGACGCCTTTTCCGCCCTGGATTTTAATACGGACAAAACCCTGCGCCGGGCCTTAACACCCCTAACCGAAAAAGTCGCCACCATTATCGTCGCCCAACGGGTCATGACGGTGCTGGATTGCGATGAGATTCTCGTCTTGGAAGACGGGAAGATCATTTCCCGCGGCACACACGACGAACTCATGAACACATCCGACGTGTACCGGGAAATCGCCGCATCTCAACTTGGAGAGGAGGTCGTCTATGGCTAAACTACATCCCGTAGCGGAACAAGACCGCCGCTCCCTCAGAAGCAAAGACAGCCGACGGATTATCAAACGGCTCTTCGGCTATTTAAATCAAGACAAACTCCCCATGTTCCTCGTGGTCTTTTTTACCACGGCGGCCACCGCCTTCGATATCTTCACCCCCTGGATACTGGGCTTGGGCATTACGAGCCTTTATCATTCCGTAAAGGCCGGTCTCGCCGTAGATTACGATTACCTCGGAAAAATTACCCTGATCCTCGTCGTGCTCTACTGCCTTTCCTCCGCCTTTTACTTCGTAAGAGGTCGTATGCTCGTGAAAGTAACGCAGAAAATGGTGTATACCTTGCGAAAAGAACTTTCCGAAAAAATCGAAAAGCTTCCCGTGTCCTATCTCGATCAATTCACCGTCGGCGATTTACTTTCCCGCATGGTCAACGATATGGAATCCATCGTCAGCAATATGCGGCAAAACATTTCCCAAACCATTAGCGCCGTGGTGACCATTATCGGCACCCTTTCCATGATGCTCTACATCGAGCCCAGGCTCACGGTAATCTCCCTTATCGTCTTGCCCACCAGCGCTTTCGTGACGGCCAAAATCGCCGGTATCAGCCAGCGCTATTTCCGCCAAAAGAGCCACGAAATGGGTCGCATCGACGGCTATATGGAAGAAATCATCAGCTCCGAAGAAGTCGTCAAAAGCTTTACCTTCGAAGAAAAAGCCCTGGAAGAATTCGACGACATTAACGGCAAACTTTACGAAAACGCCTACAAAGCCCAATTCATCTCCAGCGAAATCATGCCCCTCATGGATTTTATTTCCAATTTGGGTTACGTGGCCATCGCCGTCTTCGGCGGCTATTTAGTGTACGCCGGGAGCATTACCGTCGGCGCCATTCAGGCCTTCTTCCAATACTCCAGAAAGCTTAACCAGCCCATTAACGGCATGGCGGAAGTGGTAGGCGCCCTTCAATCGGCGATCTCCGCCGCCGACCGCGTCTTCCGCGTCCTGGACGGGGAGGAAGAAATCGAGGCGGACAATCCCGTCAGCCTCGGAAAAGTAGAAGGCGCCGTCACCTTCGATCACGTGCACTTCGGCTACACGCCGGATCAGGACATTATTAAAGACTTTAACCTTAGGGTAAAACCCGGAGAGACCGTGGCCATCGTCGGCCCCACAGGCGCCGGGAAGACAACCCTCATTAATTTGCTCCTCCGCTTTTACGAAGTGGACAGGGGCGCCATTACCGTCGACGGCGTAGACATTCGCAAATTCAAACGAAAAGATCTCCGCCGCCACTTCGGCATGGTGTTGCAAGATACTTGGCTCTTCAGCGGCACCCTTTACGACAACATCGCCTACGGTAAAGAAAGCGCCACGGAAAAAGACATTGTCGCGGCGGCAAAGGCAACCTACGTGGATAATTTTATCCGCACTCTGCCCGAAGGCTACCAAACGAAAATCACCGAATCGGGCTCAGAGATTTCCCAAGGTCAGCGGCAACTCTTGACCATCGCCCGCGCCCTTATTTCCGATCCGGACATCCTCATACTCGACGAAGCCACAAGCTCCGTGGACACGCGAACGGAAAAACTCATTCAAAAAGCCATGGATCGCCTGATGCACGGCCGCACCAATTTCGTCATCGCCCATCGCCTTTCCACCATCGTCGGCGCGGACACCATCCTCGTTCTCGACAAAGGCAATATTGTGGAGCAAGGCAGCCACGACGAGCTCATGGCCAAAAAAGGAGAATACTACAAGCTCTACCGCTCCCAATTTGAGGGAAAAGAAATTTAAGTTTACATGAAAAAATTTGCAACAATGTGAATAGCATCGCTTCCTTCGGGTATGTTTATAATGTAATCATTAATATGTAAATACTCATGAAAGGAGAACCATATGTTATTTTGGATTATTTTCGGCGCACTGGCCGGTTGGATCGCAAGTAAAATCGTAGGCAAAGACGCTTCCATGGGCGCTATCGCCAACATCGCAACGGGGATCGTCGGTTCCTTTATCGGCGGCTTCATCGCAAGCAATGTCTTCGGCCTCGGCAAAGTCAGCGGCTTTAACCTTTACAGCGTGTTAATCGCCGTGGCAGGCAGTGTGATCCTGTTGACCATCATCAACAAAATACAAGAACGCAGATAAATATGGAACGCCCCGTAAAAGGGGCGTTTTTTAGTAGAAACTTTTTTCTTTCAAAAGTAAAGCATTCAAAAGTCTTTTTTCGATACTTAGGAGGACTTTCCCTCCTCCCTCCGATAGGGCTTTAATGGTTGTATAAAACCGATGCAAAAATGGTTTTATGCGTGAATACATTTTTTAAAAATTCATTCAGAAGTTTTTTTCTTGAAAAAGGAAAGCATTCATCTTAAATATTTTCCGGGGAAAGGAATAGGCCGTTGCGATTCGGCCTCTTTCCTTTCCCCGGACCCCAATCCTTTCCACCATAACGCCTTCTATATGTCCGAAGCCCTACGGGCTTCGATTGTATTGGGCTGCGTCGCGAAAAAATGTTTTTTGAGTGGGACATTTGCTTCTGCATAAAAAAGCGTGCAACATTTTTTGAATAATTGTAAAAAGTATCTAGGCGCTTGAATGGCATAAGATGGAGAAAATGCCGCAGGCATTTTCTTCCTATCAAAAAGCCGGCCGGAATGGGAGATGGGGCGCGCGGGGAAGAGGGAAACGCGGCCTTCGCCTCTGAGCCTTTTCCCTCTTCCCCGCGGCAAAAGTTCCCAGGTTGTATGAAACCAATTCAAAGGCAATCATTTTGCGAAAATCAAAACTTTATTTTTTGTGAAGAACTTTCCTCCAAAAAGTCATCTTTCATTTCATTGCATCAAAAAAAGAACCGAGCCTAAGCTCAGTTCTTTTTTAATTCTAGCGGTTTTCTAAAGCTTGTTTCCAAGTTTGAAGGAGAACATCCCACGTTTCATCTACTTTACCTTTTTCGGTGCGGAAGAATCTGTGCGTGTTCGACGCTTCAATAATTTGGTAATAAGCCCAATGCTTCGGCGTTAAATCTTTAAACGGTGCGATACCTGCGTGAACATCGGCGAGGCCTTTGTTGTCCACACTGCGATCAAACAGTTTATTCAAGACCGTTACCGCTTCAGCCCGCGTAATGTTGTTGTTCGGGCGGAACGTCTTATCCGGATAGCCGGCAATACGTCCGTTAGCGTACGCTTGCATAATAGCCGCTTCAGCCCAGTGTCCTTTCACATCGGAGAAAGGTACATCGGCGCCGTTTGCCTTGTCGATGGCCATGATCATTTGCGCAAATTCCGCACGAGTGATCTTGCCGTTGGGGTTAAAGGTTCCGTCGGGATAACCCTTCATATAACCTGCACGTACGACGGCATTAATGCTTCCATTATACCAAGCACTTTGAACATCGCTAAATTCAGGTTTAGCCTTGTTCGACATATCAAGCTCTTTCAAACGAGCAATCATGGCGGCGGCTTCCGCACGGGTCATATTGCCGTTTGCACGGAAGGTGTTGTCTTCGTAACCGAAGATATACGCCTTGTGAATGCCCATATCGTGTTTTTCCGCCTTCTTGTCATTCGCCTTGTTGTCGGTGGTGCCAACAGGTTTCAACCAGATATAACCGTCGTCCTTGCCGGTATTATCGGTCGTTCCCTTGGACACGGCGCGAGTTTCTTTGTTGAGATCATTTTTAGCGATGACCAAAACATCCGAACCTTTTTGAATCTTATCGCCGGGAATAGTGATCTTGCCCGTTGTCGGATCGACGATTAAATCAGATCCGGCAGGCGCCTTCCAATTTCCGTTTGCGTCCTTCGTAAGCTTAACATCCTTCGGCAAACCGTCCGCTCCGGTGTACTTAACGGTTACTTCCGTAGCATCTGCCGGCGGCCATACCGTAATACTACCGTCGTTATTACGTTTAATGACGGGTGCGGTATTGGCATTCTTAACGGTTTGTTCGGGTCTTAATTTACCAATTTCTTTTCCGTCTTTGTCGGTGACCGTTACGGTTCCGTCGTCGGCTACCGTAACTTTGGCATCCGCCGGTAATGTCGGATTTGCGTCTTTAACCGCTTTTTCGACAGCTGCTTTTTCTTCTTTTGTTAAGTTCGACGGATCTTTTACATCCACCGGATTAGCAGGGGCAACAAGCCCGTCTGCTTTTTTAATTGTTTGAGCAGGTGTTAAAGTTCCGGTCTTACCATCTTTCGTAACGGTGACTGTGCCGTCTTTACCAACGGTGATGTCGTCGTCGGTCAAGTTTAGATCCGGGTTGGCTTTCTTAACGGCTTCCTTGATCTTTCCTTGTT
>QWCH01005545.1_pt1 | contig 10157 bp, 8 predicted proteins | sample 1972671 | NCBI WGS metagenome assembly QWCH01 (sample SAMN09866713, study PRJNA288562) | Human gut metagenome isolate term3_stool, whole genome shotgun sequencing... | isolation source: gut | host: Homo sapiens | place: USA: California | reverse complement strand
TGGAAGTTAAAGGCAAAGCGGGTGTAATCCCACAGCCATTCCCCGTGGGTAAATTCCATGATGTAGCTGGCGGCCAGCTCGACCAAGGTAGTGATAACCACAATCCCGACAAAGACCAGCGCCGGCGTGACATTGACCCTGCCCAGACAGATCCGTCTTTCTTTCAGCCACCCCAGCGAGGCGATCAAAATCAGCGCGCCAAAGCCGTACACCACGCAGTAGGGCCCCAGCAGCACGCCCCGGTTGGAAAATCCCCACCGGTAAACCACCACCTCCAAAAACACCTCATAGCACCAGCCAATCACCGAATAGAGCACAAAGTAGATAACTGCTTTCTGAATTTTGGTCAGCAATGCTTCCTTCATCCAATTCTCCCTTCACAACAAAAAACACACGATTCCTTCCCTCCCATTCTACCATATCTTTCCCCCTTTTTCCACCCACCTTTTCTTTGCCAAAAAGAAAAGGTGGGCCAAAAGAAAGGGGTTTCGCTCAAACGGCGGTCTCTGCGAAAACCATCTTCCCACCTTTTCTTTGCCAAAAAGAAAAGGTGGGACCAAAAGAAAGGGGTTTGGCCTGACGGGCAGTTTCTGCAACATTCCTTTTCGTTTTTCACGAAAAAAAAGGGAGCTTCAGCGAAGCCCCCTCTTCTTATACAATCTGTAAAATCAGCACAAAATAATACGATTATTGCAGCAATTCCAGCACCTGCCCGACGCTGGCAAGGTCGGTGAAATCGACCTTCTGGTTATAGGTGCGGATGATTTCGCGGTCCTCCGCGCTCTGCTGCTCGGGCGGTCTCTTTTTGAGCATCTGGACCATCGCCCACATCATCGCCCGGTGTTTGAAATTTAAGCGGCTGTAGTCGATGCCGCCGCGCAGGTGGGCAAACTGCGCCTTCTGATAGAGGGCTCCTGGCAGCTGCTTTTGCAGCGACGCGCGGATGTGCGCCACATTTTCCGGCTCGGCCGGGTCCGCTACCCCCACTGTGACAACCACCAGCTTCTGCGCCGGGGCCTGTTCCAGTTGGGGCAGCACCGCTTTGAGCCCCACCACGCCGCCGGCATACAGCCCGCCCAGGTAGACCACCGCCTCATAGTCCGCCAGATTCTTCGCCTGCTGCCAGTCCACCGCCGGCCAGCCGGTGCGCCTTGCCAGCTCCTGCGCATAGGCGCGGGTGGTGCCGTAGTTGCTCCCATAAACGACAATTCCCTTCATCTTGCTTCCTCCTCTTTTGCTGTCCTCGCTGTATCTTTACGCCGCATCGGCGTCCTGCTGCACTGCATCTGCCGCCGCAAAGCTGCCGTCCCCCTCCAGGAAGGTCTGCAGCGTCTGGGCAGTCTGCTCCAACGTCTCCACCGCAAACGGGGAGTCCAGCCCCACCGCCTCCAGCACGGTCAAAAAGCTGTCGTCCGCGCTCTGGGTCACCAGCGCCTCATAGGTCTTTAGCGCCGCGACGTAGTCCTGCAGCCCCATCTGCAAAAACTGCATCGCCACGCAGCCGGACAGGGCGTAATCGATGGCGTAGAACGGGCTGTCGAAGTACTGGTTGGTGGTGAACCACCCCTTGCTGAAGCTGTCCATATCGAAGTAGGGGGAATCGACCACCAGCCCATACTCGGCCGCAAGCGAGGCGTACAGCTCGTTGAGCTGCTCCACCGTCAAATCGGGGTTGGCGTAGACCTCCTCCTGAAACTCGTCGTTGAGCGCCGCGGTCAGGATACCCGCCACCACCGTATAGACGTCGTACCGGCGGGCGACCCCCCCCCCCTCCCCATAAAATTCCTCATAAAAGGGCATGGTGAGGATCTGCATCGCCTGGGAGTGGATTTCGCAGACATCCATGCTGCGCCCCTCCTCATGGCTGCCCTGCTGCAGCTGCCGCCACATGGCGTAGCAGTGGCCGAATTCGTGCGAGACGCTGAACACATCCTCCGCGCTGCCGTCCATATTGGCGAACAAAAACGGGGTGTTCAGCGAATAGATCAGCGTGCTGAAGGTGACGTTTGCCTTGACCGAGGAGGGCGCGGCGTCGATCATCTCGTGGGAGAACAGATAGGAGTAGCAGTCGCCGGTCTGCAGAGCCAAAGCGCCCTGCGTTTGCTCCTGCATCCGGTTGTAGACCTCCTCCAGGCTCTGCAGCGTCCGCTGCCAGCTTCCCTGCGGGCTGGGCGCCGGGTCCCCCAGCAGATAGACCACGCCCGGCTGTGTGCGGTTTTCGGCGCGGCTGTAAAAGTCCTCGAGGTAGGCGCGGTAGACCGGCGTGAGCGTCTGCTTGAGCTCCTCCCGGAACTGCCGGATGTCCTCGCGGGTGTATCCCACCCGCAGCATATCGAGGTCAGCCACCTCGGTGTAGCTTTCATACCCCAACAGCTGCGCCATCTGCTGCCGCAGCCGCACCAGTTGCAGATATAGCTCTCCTAATTGTTGATTATATTTCTCAATAAACTGGCTGTAATAGGCTTCCTGCCCTTCCGGCTCCAATTCCGAATAGAGCACCTCCCCCTCCGGGGTGGTGACGGTGGCGTTTGCGTACTCCTCATAGTACTGCGCTTCCAGCTGCTTCTCCTGCTCCTGCAGCGAGAGGATGTCGGCCGAGCTTGCGCTGGCGCTCATCTGCAAATCCTCGCTGGCGCTCTCCCCAAAGATGTCGCCGGTCAGCGAGCCGAAGCGGGACTGCTCGATCATGGTGAACAGCTCGCTGTAGCTGTTCTGGATGCGGGCGTCCCAGGTGTTGAGATAGTCCATCTCCTCGCTGTAAAAGCGGTCGCTCATGTCGGCGTAGTTGCGGATCTGGGCGATGGTCATCATGCTGTAAAAATCCTGCGTGGCCTTACTGATCCGCCGCAGCGAGAAGATCAGCCCAAAGGGGAGCCAGTCGTTCTGCGCCTTTTCCTGCGCCTGCTCGATCAGATCCAGCACCGCCTGCCCGTCTGGCCGCTCATATTCCACCTGCGAAAAGGAAAGCGCGGTCGGCTCCAGCCTTTCCCCTCCCGCACAGCCGGACAAAAAACTCATCAGCATACAGCCGGTGACCAGCAGCGCGAGCAACCGCTTTGCAAAAAATCGACGTTTTAAAAATTGGCGCAATCGTTCCCACTTCCTTCCTGCCTTTCAGTATATCACAGGGCGCGCATCAAAATGCGAACTTTCCGAAAACAAAATGCCTTTTTCATGCATCCAGAATCTTCAAGGTTTATCCCGGCGCCGGCGGCGGCACAATAAAGTCGATGCTTCCAAAAAAAATTTTGAGAAGCAAATTTCAGACAGGAGTGATTGTTATGCCAATGAACCTTCCCACCATTCTCACCGGCGCGGCCGTCACCGCCGCCGTCGGCACCGCCGCTTATATGATGACCGGCAAGAAGAAAAACACCGCCAAGCAGCTCAAGAAAAAAGCCGGCAAAGCGGTGCAGGCTGTCGGGGATATTGTAGAAAGTATTTCCAGCATCATGGGCTAAATAGCGAGGGGCTGGCGCCCCTCTGCGCTCCCCAATGTGGGAGCACAGCTCCCACACCCTCAGAGAGTGGGCGCTCCGCCCCACACCCCGGGTGACTTTATGCGGGGCTGGTAGCCCCAGCACCCACTTGCAGGCGCTCCGCGAGAGCATGGCTTTGCCATGCTCGGCACCCGGGTGACTTTCCCGTCGCGGGGAAAGTCACCAAAGGCGCGCCAAGAGCTGCCGCCCTTTGGAATCCCGCCAGTGCGAAAAAATCGCCCTCTTTGGTGCTGCGCTAACGCTTGCACCCGGGCTGCTTTCTACCACAACAAAAGACCGATTTGCCACTTTGAGTTTGTGGGCAAATCGGTCTTGTTTTTTTCCTCAAGCTACACCGGGGGTCACACCCTCAGCTGTCAATCCGTGGCGCGGCAGGTAGGTTTAGTTTCTGCATACTGCCCGGAGTTGCACCCCTTTCTGGGGGGAGCAACGCTTGCATTGCTGGGGGGATGATAATGCCCCCCAAGGGGAGTACCCAGAGGGGGTGGCCCCCTCTGGGAGATTCTTTGGTGACTTTCTCATCGGGGAGAAAGTCACCCGGGGTGCCGATCATGGCAAAGCCATGATCTCGCGGAGCGCCCGCTCTGGGGAGTGCAGAGGGGCGCCAGCCCCTCGCAAAGAAGCTGGGAGCCCCCACCCCTCGGTAGAGGAGAAAAAACTATTCATCAAAAAAATACGCCGCCCCCGCGACTTCGGCAAGCTGCCGGCGGCACTCCTTCCAGTCGGGGAAAAACCGCTCCACCTCCCGCCAGAAGGCGGCGCTGTGGTCGTGATGTAAAATGTGGCACAGCTCGTGCACCACCACATAGTTGACGCAGTGCTCCGGCGCCAGCATCAGCCGCCAGCTGAAATTGAGACTGTTCCTCCCGGAGCAGGAGCCCCACCTTCCCTTCGCCCCGTTGATGCGCAGCCCCGTCGGCTGTACGCCGAGCTTTGGCGCGTAGAAAGCGACCCGCCGCGTCAGCTCCTCCCGGGCAATCTGCCGGTAAAGCAGCTGCGCCTGCTGCCGCAGCTGCTCCTCCCCGCCCCGCGGCAGGCAGAACACCCCGTCCTGATAGGATGGCTTGGCGCTGTCGGTCTGCTCCAGCGGGAAAAACTTTCCCAGCAGCGGCAGTCTGCCATCCGACAGGGCAAACTGCTCCCTGCGCTGCTGCCTTTGGCGCATCCGCTGCTGCTGGGCCAGAATCCAGCTTTCCTTCTCCTGCAGAAAGCGCTCAATCTCTTTCTTTGGCAGGCGCATCGGCGCGCGCACCACCACCTGCCCATCCTTTTGAATCTGGATCGCCGCCGTCCGGCGCCTGGCGCGGATCAGGGTGTAGTCTACCATCGAAGCTCCTCTCCTTTCATGCAAAACGGTCAAATTTTGAGGGTCAAATTATCTTGTCTGACGATTTTGGGCCCGTTCATAAAATAGACATTGTTAAACCATTGACAAAACAAATTTCCGGAATATAATTATGTGCAGAAGGTTGATAAAAAATTAACCAAGTCAAATTTCATCACTTTAAGAAGAAGAAACGGGAGGCATTTACTATGGCTAGATTTACATTACCAAGAGATCTTTATCATGGAAAAGGCGCTCTGGAGGCGCTGAAAACCCTGGAGGGCAAACGCGCCATCGTGGTTGTCGGCGGCGGCAGCATGAAGCGCTTTGGTTTCCTGGACAAGGTTTGCGACTACCTGAAAGAGGCCGGCATGGAAGTTTGCCTGTTCGAGGGCGTCGAGGCTGACCCATCGGTCGAGACCGTCATGAAGGGCGCCGAGAAGATGCGCGAGTTCCAGCCGGACTGGATCGTCTCGGTCGGCGGCGGCTCCCCAATCGACGCTGCAAAAGCGATGTGGGCGTTCTATGAGTACCCGGACACCACCTTCGAGCAGCTGTGCATCCCGTTCAACTTCCCGAAACTGCGCACCAAGGCAAAATTCTGCGCGATTCCTTCCACCTCCGGCACCGCTACCGAAGTCACCGCCTTCTCGGTCATCACCGACTACCACAAAGGCGTCAAATACCCGCTGGCTGACTTCAACATCACCCCGGACGTCGCCATCGTCGACCCGGCTCTGGCCGAGACCATGCCGAAGAAGCTGACTGCCCACACCGGTATGGACGCGATGACCCACGCCATTGAGGCTTACGTCTCCACCCTGCACTGCGACTACACCGATCCGCTGGCGCTGCACGCCATCAAGATGATCAGCCGCGACCTGGTCAACAGCTACAACGGCGACATGGAAGCCCGCGACAACATGCACAACGCACAGTGCCTGGCCGGCATGGCCTTCTCCAACGCGCTGCTCGGCATCGTTCACTCGATGGCGCACAAGACCGGCGCTGCCTACAGCGGCGGACACATCGTACACGGCTGTGCCAACGCGATGTACCTGCCAAAGGTCATCAAGTTTAACGCCAAGAATCCGGAAGCGGAAAAACGCTACGGCGAGATCGCTGCCTTCCTGGGTCTGGAGCCAACCTCCGACGCGCTGATCGCCCGCATCAAAGAGATGAACAAACAGCTGGATATCCCAAGCTGCATCAAGGACTACGAGGGCGGCATCATCGACGAGAAGGAGTTCCTCGACAAGCTGCCGGAAGTTGCAGAGCTTGCCGTCGGCGACGCCTGCACCGGCTCCAACCCGCGCCCGATCACCCCGGCCGAGATGGAAAAGCTGCTCAAGTGCTGCTTCTATGACGAGGAAGTCGATTTCTAAACCAAGAGTATTTCCACAAATTTTGTGTTTCACCTTTTCTCTTCTTGCAAAAGGAGTTGCAGGGCGTCCGCCCGTGCAACTCCTTTTTTTATTCCCCGCGATACGGCCTTGTGCGGCGGCAGCGGGGGAAATTGGGACAGCCATAAAACTGCTCCCCCTGATGCGGCCCGCGGCTGGCGGTGCGCAGCACCATCGGCACCCCGCAGTCCGGGCAGAGCGGCAGGGCCGAACGAGTCGTCCCGGCCGGACAAGCCGGCCCTTCCTCCTCATCCTCCAGCACCAGCAGGTCCTGGCAGAGGAAGGAGCACAACTCGTTCAGTTCCTTTGCCCCATAGCTTTTGCGGCAGGGGATATGGAACAGCGGGAGCTTTGCCTTGCGGAATGCCTTGTCCATAAAGGCATCGCGCTGCCTGCGGTCGGCGCGCTCGTGCGAGCTGTCGTCCAGCTCCACCGCGCACAGAATCTGCATCGTCTCCCGGTCGCACAGCACAAAGTCGACGTGTTTCTGGGAGATCCAGTTAAAATATTTCTGCCGGTCCCGCCGGACGTTGCCGCGCACCCGCAGCACCTCCCGCACCGCGGGCTTGGGGCAGATGACGACATCCTCCCCCACCAGCGCGTCCAGCACGTCGTAGAAGGCCTTTTCGGCGGGGCTGAGAAAATATTCCTGCCGCTCATAGGGGGCGCGGCTCCAGGGGTTTGCGCGGCGCAGCAGCTTCCAGATTGCCGCCACAAGCAGCAGAGCGGCTGCCGCCGCGAGGGCGATATAAAACCAGTTTTCCAAAAAGCCTTCCTCCTTTCCTTTCTGCGGAGCTTTGGCTCCTGCTGCCTCAATATGCGAGGGGCGTTGCCCCTCTGCGCTCCCCAAGTGGGGGCCGGAGGCCCCCACAGCCCCCATGGGTGGGCCTACCCGGCCCACACCCGGGGTCCCTTTCGTTTCACGACGAAAGGAACCAAAGGCGTGCCAGGGGAGCGCCCCTGGACCCCCGGAGGGGGGCACGTTGTCCCCCCTGCGGCAAGCCGCAACCCCCCCAAAGGGGAATCTCCCCTTTGGCTAAGTGGGAACACGAACCACTAGTTCGCCCTCAAGCCCTTGTGGGGAGCCCACGGGGGAATCCAAGGGGGTCCTCCCCCTTGTGCCGGGGGTCCAGGGACCAGGAGGTCCCTGGTGAGTCTTTGCCTACTTTCTTCTCACAAGAAAGTAGGCCGGGGCGCGGGGCGGAGCGCCCGCATCAAGGGGGGAGCGCAGAGGGGGGCCGAAGGCCGCCCCTCGCAAAGAAGCTGGGTTCCCCGCCCACCCTCGGTAGAGAGAGAAAAAAAGGGTGCGTAGGGGCAACGCCCCTACGCAAAACCCTAGTCGACGATGTGGCGTATGTAATCGACAACCCCAATGTCCTTGCCGTTGCGGCGGTAAACCCGCGGCACCCGCTTGCCGATGACGCACATCACCTCATAGTGCACCGTGTCGGTCATCGCGGCAATCTCCTCCATCGTGATGCGCTTGCCGTTTTCCTCCCCCACAATGGTGATCTGCTCGCCGTCGCTCAGGTCGGGGATGCCGGTGACGTCCAGCATCAGCTGGTCCATGCAGACCCGGCCCACAATGTTGGCAAACTGCCCGTTCACCAGCATCCTGCCCCGGTTGGAAAGGCTGCGGTGGTAGCCGTCGGCGTAGCCGATCGGCACGGTGGCGATGCGCATGTCGTGGTCGGCGGTGAAGGTGCGGCCATAGCTGAGCTTGGCCCCGGCCTTGACATCCTTAATCATCGAAATCACCGAGTGCAGCTGCATGGCAGGTTTGAGGTCAATCTTGTCCTCGCAGGCCTTGTCCGGCACCAGCCCATAGATCAAAATACCCGCCCGCACCATGTCCAGATGGTACTCCGGGTAGTTGACGATGCCGCCGCTGTTGCAGCAGTGCCGGATGGCAAAGTGCACGCCCAGCCGCTGCAGCTCGTCGCAGGTCTGCATGAACAGCTCATACTGCCGGCGGGTGTAGGCAATCGACTCCTCGTTGTACTCGTCCGCGCTGGAAAAGTGGGTAAAGATGCCGTCGCAGCGCAGGTTGGGGAACTGGCACACCTCGGCGATCTCCTCGACGGCTTGGCGCAGGTCCTGCTCGGCCTCAAAGCCGATGCGGCCCATGCCGGTATCCACCTTGATGTGGCAGGCCACCGTGACCCCGGCGTGCTGTGCCTGCTGCTGCAGCTTTCTGGCGTATTCCAGCGAGAACACCGCCTGGGTGATGTTGTACTCGCACAGCTCCTTGGCCTTATTGGGCGGGGTGGTGCCCAAAATCAGGATGGGGTGATAGATCCCCTGGGTGCGCAGCGACATCGCCTCGTTGAGATTGGACACCGCAAACCAGTTGACCCCCAGCCGCACCAGCTCGTCCGCAATATATTTGTCTCCGTGTCCGTAGGCGTCCGCCTTGACCACGCCCATAATCATACAGCCCGGTCTGAGCTTTGCCTTGATGGAACGAATGTTGTAATCGATGCAGTCCAGGTCCACAACTGCCCAGCTGCGGCGCAGAAAATCAACCATTTTCTCCTCCTGCCTTTCCTTTTTCACGCACAAATTGTCCTCTGGTTTCTGGCGCAGGCGGCAAAAAATCCAATTTTTTCCTGCCGGTTTAAAGCCCGCTGCCTGCGGCACATACTATAACTATACATGAATTGAGCAAAAGATACAATCAATTTTTTCAAATTTCAGCACAAATGCTGTTTGAAAGGAGTTTCTTCCAGATGACAAAACAGGAATACGCTTTGTGGGCCCAGCAGGAGTCCCCCCGCTCCAGAGGGCCGGTCAACATTTTGAAGGCTTTTCTTTTTGGCGGCGCTGTCTGCGCCATCGGCCAGCTGCTCATCTTCTTTTTTGAGGGCCGCGGCGCCGGGGAGCTGGCGCCGGTGTTCGCCTCGCTGTGCCTGGTGGTGCTCTCCGCCATTCTGACGGGGCTGAACGTCTACGACGATATCGCCAAGCACGCCGGGGCGGGGACGCTGGTGCCCATCACCGGCTTTGCCAACTCGATGGTCAGCGCAGCGATGGAGTTTAAAACCGAAGGCTACATTCTGGGGCTGGGGGCCAAGATGTTCTCCATCGCCGGACCGGTCATCGTCTACGGCATCAGCGCCTCGGTGATCTACGGCATCCTCCTGTTCCTGCTCGGTTAGGGGGTGAAGGAATGGCAAAACGAATCGGAACCAAAACCCTGCAGCTCACCTCCTCGCCCAGCGTGCTGGGCTTTGCCGCGGTGGGGGCCAAAAAGGAGAAGGAGGGCCCGCTGGCAGACTACTTCGACTATCTCTCCGACGACTCCTCCTTCGGCGAAAAGACCTGGGAAAAGGCCGAGACGCTGATGCAGCAGAAGGCCATCCACCTGGCGCTGCAAAAGTGCGGCGTACAAAAGGAGCAGATCGACTTCCTGTTTGCCGGAGACCTGCTCAACCAGTGCATCAGCTCGGCCTATGCCTCCCGCGAGATGGCGATCCCCTTCTTCGGGCTGTACGGCGCCTGCTCCACCATGGCGGAAAGCCTCTGCCTTGCCGGGATGTTTGTGGACACAGGGCTTGCGCGCCAGTGCCTGGCGGTCACCTCCTCCCACTTCTGCTCGGCCGAGCGGCAGTTCCGCTTCCCGCTGGAATACGGCGGGCAGCGCACCCCCACCGCCCAGTGGACGGTCACCGGCTCGGGCGCGTGCGTGGTCGGCCAGAATGGACAGCCGCCCTTTGTGCGCGCCGTGACGGTGGGGACGGTGGCGGACCTGGGCATCACCGACATCAACAATATGGGCGCGGCCATGGCCCCCGCCGCCGCACAGACCCTCTGCCAGTACTTTGCCGACACCGGCCATAAGCCGGAGGACTTTGACCTGATCCTGACCGGTGACCTCGGCTTTGTCGGCAGCCGCCTGCTGGAACGGCTGATGCAGGCCGAGGGCTACCC
>QWCH01006716.1_pt1 | contig 10166 bp, 7 predicted proteins | sample 1972671 | NCBI WGS metagenome assembly QWCH01 (sample SAMN09866713, study PRJNA288562) | Human gut metagenome isolate term3_stool, whole genome shotgun sequencing... | isolation source: gut | host: Homo sapiens | place: USA: California | reverse complement strand
AAACGTTGGTTTTATGATAGAGGAACCACCTATAGATATCGGTCGTTTAATCGGGGGGGATGAGAATGTTTTTCAAGCTCTGTTTGTTGATTATTATCCGTCATTAATCTCATTTGCAATAAAATATGTTGAACGGGAAGAGGCTGCCCAAGATATTGTACAAGACGTTTTCGTGAAGGTTTGGGAAACTCGCGAGAAATTGCGCGGTGTTGAAAATCTCTCCGCCTATCTCTATCAGATGGTGCGTTTTAAATGTTTTAATCATTTACGGGCGGAAAAGATTCGTCATGATGCGACTCGTTCATTTACGGAAGAAATGGATGTTGTCGAGATGAACGAGTATATAAAGGAGGAAACTTTCCGTATCGTGATGAGTATCGTTGAAGAACTTCCTCCCGGTAGTCGGAATGTCTTTTCACGTGCAATACAAGGTTATTCCGCCAAAGAAATCGCGGATGAACTGGGAATCACGATAGAAACGGTGAAGAAGCAGAAACAAAATGCCCGTCGGGTATTAAAAGAACGATTGGGTAATCTTTTCATGTTTTTCTGTTTATAAGGTATTTTTTGATATCTCGGGTAATGTCATCTTGTATTTTACAATGGGATGTCAAGGTATTGTTCTACCAGTGACCTATATGAATCGAGTATGAATCCCGTATCAATTCCGGTTCACTTCCGTGTAAAACGCTATTAGTTCCCTATTAAAACGCTATTAAAACCCTATACTATAATAGCGTTTTAATAGCTTATCAAAAACTTACTAATAATATTTCAAACGGAAGTGAACCGGAATTGATACGGGATTATCCCTGTTTTCGTGCAGGTTATAGGTATGATACGGGTAGGTCATGGGCGTGATTTTTTTTTGAAGGCGGCATACCTCCTTTTTCTTTTTGAAGTGTCATACAAGTGTAAACGAGTTTAAATATGAAGAACGATAGAATACACGAGAAAATTCCCGGTTTGTTGGCAAAAGCCATCGCGGGAACGTTGAGCGAAGACGAGAAGGAGGCTTTGCAGGCATGGAGAGAGGCGGATAAGGCGAACGAGCGTCTTTACGGGGAAGTGGTGAATGCCGGGTATATAGAGCGTAAATGCCGGGAAACGGCACGGGTGGATGTCGTGAAGGGGTACACGGGAGTTCTGCGGAAGAGGAAACGTAATGTTCAGGTACGACGAATCCGAAGGATATCTACCGTGGCAGCCGGGATATTGATACCGCTATGCGCTATTGTCTTCTGGTTGAGTAACGAAGAGAAGAAAGATGTCGTTCCGGAACAAGTGGCAGAAGTTATCCGACACGGGGAGGTGAAAGCGGAGTTAGTTCTGGCTGACGGGACAACCAAAATGTTGAGTACGAACGTTACGGATTCTTTGCTTTTACAGCAAGGTGCGAATATTGTCATTCAAGGACGGGGTGTCAGTTACGTGGGTGATTCTTCTGATGTAGAAGTACGGTATAATACGTTGCGGGTTCCTCGCGGCGGGGAGTATTCAATCACCTTGTGTGACGGTACGGTGGTGTATTTGAATTCCGAATCGGTATTACGTTATCCCGTGAAATTCGCGGGAGAAGAACGGCGGGTTTACCTGTCCGGAGAGGCCTATTTCGAGGTGACGACTGACGAGGAACACCCGTTTGTCGTGGATTTGAAAACTTCTGCCGTGAAAGTCTTGGGTACCGGGTTTGACGTTCGGGCGTACAAAGACGAGGGGGAGATATTGACGACCTTGGTACATGGTTCCGTGGCGTTCTCTGCCGGGAAGGAATCTGTCGTGTTGAGGCCGGGAGAACAGGCTGTACTGGGTAAATCGGGCGAGTTGGAAATGCGGGAGGTGGATACTTATTTGTACACGGCGTGGAAAGACGGTGTTTTCGCTTTTAAACAACAGCGCCTTGAGGAGATTATGAATATTGTTTCCCGTTGGTATAACGTGAACATTTTTTGGGAGAATGCTTCTCAAAAAGAAGTTACTTTTACCGGAAAAATGCGTCGTTATGACGACTTTTCTAAAGTCGTGGAGATGTTGGAAATGACGGGAAACACGGGATTCGAGATTAAGGGGAATAATATTTTTATCCGGGAAAAATAAAAAAATGATATTTGACATACCTCCTTTTTCTTTTTGAAGTGTCATGGAGGTGTAGAGCGATTGAAAAAGAGTTTACAGAGAGAAATAAAAAAGACGGGATATTGGCCGTATCCCGCCTTTTAAAACCGGATGAACCGGAAATTGTTTCATTAAACGTTTACAAATGTATGAAAAAAAATGAAATGCATGACCTTTCATGGCGTGAAAGGTTGCTAAAAACATGCTTGATTATGAAATTTGTAGTCTTACTTCTGTTTGTATCGACGCTGCATTTGTCAGCGAGTGTCTATAGCCAAGAGGCTAGAGTGACAGTTCATTTACAGGACGCGTCCTTCGAGGATGTGGTGAAAGTGTTGGAAAATTCGACGAATTTTACTTTCCTGTACAGGGATCATCAAGTGGCACAAATCAAGAACTTGAATTTGCAATACACGGAAGCTGATATCAAGGTGATTCTGGACGCTTGTTTAAAAGGTTCCGGGTTGACGTATCGCTTGGTGGACAACACGATCGTGATTCAACCGGTGTACACGGCGGTTACGGATTCAATTGCCAAGATTACCGTGAAAGGTGTTGTGAAAGATGAGAAAGGGGAGATCTTACCGGGGGTGACAATCCGCGTGAAAGGAACAACCATAGGTTTCGTGACGAATGCCAAGGGTGAGTTCGATTTTGATTTGCCGAAGCGGGATAACCTCGTGTTGATCTTCTCTTTTGTAGGATTTCAACGGCAGGAAGTACAAGTCAAGAATGAGATGAAACCATTGACTATTGTAATGAAGGAAGATGTACAATCGGTAGATGAAGTTGTGATAACGGGGATTTTTAATAAACCGAAAGAGAGTTTTACGGGAGCGGTTACGGCTGTATCAAAAGAAGAGTTAAGAGCTAAATATTCTCGAAATCTTTTACAAACATTGTCAAATATTGATCCTAGTTTCCGGATTATTCAGAATAATGATGCGGGCTCTAACCCAAATCATTTACCGGAAATTCAGTTACGTGGTGCTTCAACATTATCAAGTGTGGAAGATTTACAGAATGCGAATCGTGCATCATTAAATTATCCTTTATTTATTTTGGACGGTTTTGAAGTTGATTTGGAACGGGTGATGGATTTGAATGATAATGAAGTTGAAAATATCACGATATTGAAAGACGCAAGTGCGACTTCTTTGTATGGTTCAAGAGGGGCAAACGGTGTGATTGTGATTACGACCACACGTCCTTCCGCGGGGAAATTAAGGGTTTCTTATAACGGACAGGTAAAAATAGAGGTCCCGGATTTGAGTTCTTACAATTTGGCTACGGCTACAGAGAAGTTGGAATTTGAACGCAAGAATGGTGTTTGGGATAATGAGAATTATCAAATGCTATATGAAGAACTAAAAGCCGCTATTGATAAAGGTGAAAATTATGACTGGTTGTCGGTACCTGTTCGGACAGGGATTGGGCAGACACATCGTTTGAGTTTTATGGGTGGTTCAGATGATTGGCGTTTTCGTTTTGATTTGTCGTATGATTCTACGGTTGGTGTGATGAAAGGATCTGATAGGAACAATTTTAACGGTACATTAGAGGTGGATTATATGACGGATAAATGGACGGTGATGCAATCGCTCTCCGTTGGTTTGAATACTTCAGAAGATAGTCCTTATGGTAGTTTTTCTGATTATGCGAGGATGAATCGATATTGGAATCCTTATGATGAAAATGGAAATGCAATGGACTATTATTATCATCCGTTAAATTCAAATCCTATTGATAATCCTTTGTATAACTGGAGTGTGGGATGTTGGAATGATTCCGAGTATACTTCATTGAGAAGTAATACCTCAATCCGTTATACGATTAAACCCGGATTTCAGCTAGCGGGTTCAGTCGGATTAAGCCGCCAGATATCACGTAAAGATAATTTTACGCCTCCTTCTCATAAATGGTATATCGCTAAAGAGTTGGAGCAAAAGGGACGTTATGATCGGACGGATAAAACAACAGATCGTTGGCAAGCGGGTCTAACTATGAACTATGCGAATACGTTTAAAGAGAAGCATATGTTAACTGTAAATCTGAATGGAGAAATACAAGAAGATGTAGATGAAAATGTAAGATGGGCTGCCACGGGTTTTCTAACTGATAAGATAGATAATATCGGGATGTCATTGGGTTACCCGGATTCTTGGGGGACAAGTGGGGAAGAAACGACCACTCGTAGAATCTCTTTGCGAGGTTCTGTAAACTATTATTATGATATGCGCTATTTCTTTGATATTTCATATAGTACGGATGGTTCTTCTTCTTTTGGTTCGGAGAGTCGTTGGGGATCTTTCTGGTCTGTCGGAGGAGGGTGGAATATATATAATGAAAGTTTCATTAAAGAGCGTTTGGGGTGGATTAGTGACTTTCGAGTGCGTTATTCTTATGGGGTGTCCGGTAATATGGGATTTAGTCCCGCGGATGCAATGACTGTATATCGCCAGAATACAAATGAAACTTATTTGGCGGGAGTTGGTGTTGATATGGTGAGTTTTGCTAATCCACATTTGAAATGGCAGAATACATACCAGCATAATACCGGTTTTGATTTGGGTTTTTTCAGTAATCGTTTGACATTTCAGTTTAATTATTACAATAAGTTGACAGACAATGCAGTACAGCGTATCAATTTGCCTATATCCCATGGGTTTGAATATTATATGGGGAATATCGGGAAAATCAGAAACGAGGGATATGAATTGAACGTGACGGTATATCCAATTCGTAATACGAGTAAAAATATTAATTGGAGTATTACGGGTAGGTTTAGCAGACAAATTAATACGATTGTCAAGTTGTCAGAAGGATTTAAAGAATCTGTTAAATATGATGTGAAGACGATGAACGGAGCCCAAGAATACTATCGTTACATAGAGGGACATTCTATGGATGCTATTTATGGATTGCGTTCGGTAGGGATTGACCCATTGTCAGGATATCGCATGTTCTTGGATAAAAATAATGATATTACATTTACGCAAAGTTCGAATGATCTTGTTTTTCTAGGGGATCGTCAGCCTAAAGTAAGTGGAAATGTAAATACCTCTTTTTCATACAAGGGAATATCTGTCAATATAGGTTTTAACGTGAAGTGGGGTGGTTACCAAGTGAATTTTACGGAAATGACAAAAGGCGAGAATTTGTATTTATTGTATAATATAGACAAACGAGCTTTGACTCAAGGATGGGAAAAACCCGGGGATAAATCCCGGTATAAGGCCTACAATGTTAATTCTGATGCGGCAAGCCAGTATACGTATCCATGTGATATGTTCGTGCATAAAGATAATATATTCAGTTGTTCGAATATTAATGTTTCCTATGTTATTCCCCGGAAATGGTGCCAAAAGATGGGTATGGAAACGTTAACTGTAAGTGCTTACTTGAGTGATATATTCTATTTATCTACGATTAAACGGGAAAGAGGTACAGATTATCCGTTCTCGATTAATCCCAATTTTTCAATTTCTTGTTCATTCTAGATATAAAATTTAAAAAGATGAGAAAGAAAATATATGTTTTTGGTATAGCGTTGCTATTAAATTGCACGGCTTGTAACGATTGGTTGACAGTTCAACCGGAAACTTCCATTCTGGCAGAGGATTTATATTCAACGGATGAAGGAATAAAGCAAGCATTAGATGGCGTGTATTTAAGAATGAGAGGAATATTATATTATCCCGCGGGTGAAATGGGCGGTGGAGGATTGGTGGAGTCATTGGCGTGTTCATGGTCTGTAAGCGAAGGCAACAAAGAGTATGATTTGGGAAATCATGATTATACAACGGAGAATGTGAAAAGTCCGTTAAATACGACGTTTAAAGGATTTTATAATATAATTGCGACCATGAACGATTTGATTCAGGGTGTCGAGTCTAATCGGGAGAAAATTTCAGATGAGGTTTATAATGTTGGTGTTGGAGAAGCCCACGCGTTACGAGCATTGGCGCATTTTGACTTGATCCGTTTATGGGGGCCTATGCCCTCGAAGATCAATGCGGGAGAGACTTATTTACCTTATGTTACGGTAAATAGTTCCGAGAGGTATGAATACGTGACCTATGATAAATATATGGAATTATTGTTTGAGGATTTGAATCGGGCGGAGGAGTTACTAGGGAAGTCAGATGTTATATTGAATCAACCTTTTGAATCCACCGAGACCACGAATAGTATATGGCCTTATCGGAAAAGCCGATTGAATTATTATGGGGTTTTGGGGTTACAGGCAAGAGCTCATTTGTGGTATGGGGACACAGAGGAGGCCCTACGGTATGCAAGACTTGTGAAAGAAGCAATAAATCCGGATGGCTCAAAGAAATTCCGATTGACAAATGAGGCGGATGATTTTCCTGACGGTTCATGGACGGATGGTACTTCTTACAGCGAGCATTTGTTCGGGACAAAATGTGATACTTATGATTATGGGAAAGGAGGATGGATGTCCGGAAGAGCGGCAATAGCCAATTTTGATCCGACTTTTATAAGCGTGTTATTTGATGGGAATACCTCTGATATGCGTTATACAAAATATTGGACTTATGAAAGAACTTTAATGATGATGTACGGCTATGTGCTAAGAAAATGGAGGTGTTTTTATTCTGGAACTAAAGCAGCCCAGAATTTCCCGATTATGCGTTTGTCCGAGGTTTATCTGATAATTATGGAGAAGGGGGCTTTGAGTGAGGCAAATGAGGCTTACAAGGAATTTTGTACTGCTCGTAATCTTGAATATGTTCCTTACACCGAAGTTGATCGCCGGGAACGAGTGTATAAAGAATGGATTCGAGAGCTTATTGGTGAAGGTCAGAACTTTTTTACTTATAAACGTTTTGGAGTGAAAGATATGTTTTTTGGTATAAGTGAATGTGGAGAGGAACAATACGTATTACCTATTCCGGAAAAAGAATATATAAGTGAATAAAAAATCAGAAGTTATGAAACGATTATCTATTATTATATTTGTCTTTGGTGTTATAAGTTTCGCTTCTTGCCATTACGAGAAGCCGGGATTTTATGAAGGACGTGATTATATCCAATTCTATTATAGTGGAAATTTGCTACATAAAGATTCCAATGAGGTGAAGACGTCTCCTGTGAATTATCCTTATATAAGTTCTACCCGTTTGCGCGATACGGCTTGGTTTCGGTTGAAAGCAGTGGGGACTCCTTCGAGTCGGGAACGGCAAGTGCGATTTGAGCAGTATACAAATGAAGCGGATAAAAATTACATAGAGGCTGTTCCGGGTGTGAATTATGTCGCATTTGATGATCCGGAGATTCAAAAATATATGGTTATTCCCGCGGATTCAGTTCACATGAATATTCCGGTTGTGATTTTGTATGATACCGGGACCAGGGGAAGTGTTGCGTTGAATTTTAAATTAGTATCCACTGATGATTTTGAACTTGGTATGCCGACTTTGTTAAAAGGGCGTTGTATGTATTCTAATTATTAATTATCAAATGTAAGTATTGAAAATGAAAAGATTTATATTAACATTCACTTGTATGTTTGTGATTGTATCCGCGTTTGCACAGACGAATTTCCGGAATTTGACGTTGGAGAAGGCATTGGAGAAGGCGAAGGCGGAAGATAAATATGTTTTTGTAGATTGTTATACTTCGTGGTGCGGACCTTGCAAGATGATGGCGGAGAAGATTTTGCCGTTAGAGGAGGTCGGGGCTTATATGAATGAACATTTCGTGTGCGTGAAGTTTGATATGGAGAAAGGGGAAGGACGGGATATCGCGAAGAAGTTTAGGGTGACGTCTTACCCGACGTTTTTGATGTTGAAAACGGACGGAAGTTTGTTGCACCGGGTTATCGGCGGTACCGGAACCGGAGAGGAGTTTTTGAAGAAGGTGCAGGAGGGACTGGATGAAAATTCTATCGGAAAACTGGAAGTCCGGTACATGAACGGTAATCGCAATATGGATTTCTTGATGAAGTATATCGAGGCGCTGGTGCAAGCTCGTGACGTGGAGAAAGCGAAAGGGATTGCTCAGGAAGTATTGGTTTCTTTGGACGATGACGAGAAGTGTTCGGATCCTTATTGGTTTATTTACGAGAACAGGGAGTTGTCGCCCGTGGGCTCGGGAAATATGGTGTATTTGTTGAAACATATTGATAAATTCCGGCAAGGTGGGCGGGTTTGTTTGAAATGCAGCTGGAGGATATTTTACGGGGACGGAATAGAAACGCAACTCTTGCAGACGTGGAGGATGCCGAGAAGTTGTTGGATTCTTACCACTTGACGGGACAGGAACACTTGAACGGGTATATTGCATTGATAAAGGCCGTGATGGCGGAAGATACGGATGAAACTTTACGGTTGTGTAAGGAGATGTTTCCAAAAATGTCGGATGAGAAAATTTCTTATCTGTATTTTAACCCGATCACGTCGCTTGGCGAGAAGTGGGATAAGAAGCAGAAAAAGGAATTGGAGGCTTTAACCAGACAATTGGCTGAGCAGGTGCAAATGTCTCAATTAAAACATTCACTGACGAATTTTGCCAACGTGGGGATTTCTCTGTTGGATCAGATGAAAAAGAGATAAAGACGGGGGAAGGGAATCCTTTCGTTTATTTATAAATAAAAAAGGATGGTCTATGATACTAGACCGTCCTTTTTGTTTTTTTATTACCTTTGTCAAATTCGAGATATGAATTAAATGGTGTGAGCATGAAGTTGGATACTTCAATAGAGATACAAGGATTAGTGTCTGGTGACCGGAAAGTGTACCAGCAGGTCTTTGATGTTTTCTATGATAGTTTGTGCTTGTTTGTTCATCGTTTCGTGGAAGATGTTGCCGTTTGCGAGGATTGCGTGCAAGAGGCTTTTATTTCGTTGTGGAATAACCGGGAAAGTATAGCGTCGACGGTTCATTTAAAATCTTTTCTTTATCAAGTTTGCCGTAATAATGCTTTAAATTATTTGAAGCATGAGCGGATTAAAAATGAATATGCCGCCGCTATGGTAAATGAACTGGATTCGCGAGTTTGTTTTATCAATTACGTGATCGAGGAGGAGACGGAGCGTATTCTGGCTCGGACGGAACAGGATTTACCACCTAGATGTAGGGAGATTTTCGTGTTGGCTATGCAAGGGAAGGATAACGAGGAGATTGCGCGATTGTTGGGCGTGTCGGAAAACACGGTGAAGACACAAAAAAAGATTGCTTATAAACGCTTGAAACAGAACATTGCGGATATAGGTATGCTGGTCGTTTTATTGAATCAATAAAAAAATCATTCTTTTTTTATTTTTCTTTTCACCCCGGATGGGATGTGAGTTGTAATAGGTGTGTAAAATTGAAGAAATGAAAGATTTGAACGAATATATAGAAGATATTCCCCGGTTAATAGCGAGCGACCTGCAAGGGGAGATTACTCCCGAGGAGAAGGTGCGATTGGAGGGGTGGATTCGGGAAAACGAGAAAAATAGGGAAGTGTATGAACGATTGCGTGCGGGAAGAGAGCATTCACGCCGGAGAGAGGTGGTTCGGGAATTAAATAAATGTGCCGCTTGGGAGCGGGTGAATAAGGCCACGGGCGGAAGGCGATTGTTCTCGATGGTAAAAGTGATGAAGTATGCCGCGGGGATCGTGTTACCGCTGTTGTGTGTGGGAGTGGCTTTCCATTTTCTAGGGAAAAAGGAGAAAACGATTGTCGCGAAGGTGGAGAACGTGGTGGAAATAAAGCCGGGAGAGATGAAAGCGGAGTTGGAATTAGCCGGGGGAGAAAGATTGTTGCTGGGAGGAAATTTACAGGATTCGTTGACGAACGAGAATGGCGTGGATATTTTGAAGGATGGGCAAGGAATTTCTTATCAGGGAGAGAGTGCGGGGAAGGAAGAATTAGCGTATAATACCTTGAAAGTCCCGAGAGGCGGAGAGTTTAAGGTTAAGTTGCAGGATGGTACGGTGGTTTACGTGAATTCTGCTTCCCGATTGCGTTACCCGGTGAAATTCACGGGGGAGGAACGGCGGGTGTATCTGTCGGGAGAGGCTTATTTCGAGGTTGAGAAAAAC
>QWCH01006699.1_pt1 | contig 10169 bp, 16 predicted proteins | sample 1972671 | NCBI WGS metagenome assembly QWCH01 (sample SAMN09866713, study PRJNA288562) | Human gut metagenome isolate term3_stool, whole genome shotgun sequencing... | isolation source: gut | host: Homo sapiens | place: USA: California | reverse complement strand
GGCACGCGAGGATAGCTTGCAGATACTTGGCTCAGTAGAGCCATTGAGCAAGAAGCCCCCACTTCAAAATCAGAGATTTAAGTGGTGGGAGCATGTCACCAGAGACGGGAAATTGGATAGCTGGGAACGTGCTGCACAGTTTCAGTTCATGGACGAAATGATGAAGGATGATGAAAAAAGTATCCTTGATGACGACGATGAGATTGATACTTTTGCGGATGCCGGACTTGATTATGATGAGTTGGAATTTATGGATCCGGATGAAAGAAGAGAAGTGTTGGAAGATGCAGGATTGGATCCGGATGAGTTTGATTTTTAAGAGGAGGATTCAACGAATGAAGTCAAATATAGAAATGAAAATGGAGCTTATGGAGCGAAGACAAGCGGTACATGCAAATAAGATACAGGCACTAATGCTAATGATAACAGTGATGCATATTCCGGAAAACGAGAAGAACCGAAAGATATTAAAAGCTGTTCGAGTTAGTACCGCATTATTGTGGCTTCTTACGTGCGTAGAGGATTTAGTGTTAATGATCCGAAAGAATTATAATTGATTGGCTGAAAAATATAGTTGTGAATTGCCAAGGTTATAAAAATGGTAGAAAAAGGTGATTTATGAGCAGAAAAAATATTTCGTATGTAAAAGGTTATGAGCATTCAGATTTTACTGATTTGCTTAATGAATTACAAGGAAAAAATGAAAATACAGAAATGATAGATGGAGCATTGGTACTTGATGCTCCATCTTCAATGGAATCTGTCTGCGCATATGAAGAATCGGAAGAACGTCATCGTATTATGAGTGATCAGAGAATTAAATATTTTTATTCAAAGAAAGATGGCATTATTCACGATAAGCATTGTGATAATGCAAAAGATATTCTGGATGAAGATTTACTCTGGGCTGAAGAATATCTTCCAAAATTAAAACCGTGTCCTGATTGTATGATTCATGCTTACATTATTGCCGGAGCAAAAGATCCAAGGGAGATAGAGACATATTTTGGATTTTTTGAGAAAACTCAGATGACAACAAAGCAGATCAGAAATATCTATATTGAGAATAGAATGAAAACCAGGATATATATGGACACAATGACAGTATGGCATAAAAAAGATACGTGGAGGATAAAAAGTCTTCCAAAGAAAGGGCATGTACAGCTTTATCACAATAATTATACTGTTGAAAAAAATGGAGTACGAGAGTTTACACAAGGGTTTCATATTCAAAGTCTTATGTGCTCAGATACCGATATCAGATATGCACTGAGTATAATTAAGAAATATGAATATAAACCAGAAGAATATGCATTACATAACAGTAAGTTAAATAAATCTGAGAAAAGGAAATCAAAACAGTGCCAGGCAGAAAAAATGCAAAAGTTAACACTTTCATTAGAAGCATTGCTTGGTGAGAAGACAGCAGAACCAACATTATGGCAGAAAGCGAAGTCATATATATCTGACTTATTTAAGAAGAAAACATTTTTTGAGTTAAATGACTTTCGGTTGGTATCAGAGCAGGGATATCCCAAGAATCAGGAAATCTGTGTTTACATATGGAAAGATAAGAATGAGCAGTTATTCTGGCAGACTGGTATTTATAATCAGAAACTGAAGCAATTCTCAGTTTGTTATGGAACAGTGAGGTATGCGATCAATGAAGATAAAGTAATTGCCTGGAAAAAGATGAATGCAGATGCTGTAGCATTAGAGATAATGGATCGCAGAAATCAGAAGCAGTAATCAAAAGCGAGGGATAAAATGGGAAAAGAACAAATATTTTTACGGGGATAGATGATTGTACAGAATGATAAGTTTGTTTTACAGGAAAGATGCACTACAGAGGTTATATCTATGTTATACTTGAGTTGATATTGAGTAAGAGTATTGGAATTGAATATAGCAGAACATTATCTGAGAATAAAAGATAGATTTTCTGTATTACCAGTAGAATTTATACAGAAATGACGGTGACTCAATCCATTGGAAATATATTCATGGTGGATGAGCAGAACCATCTCTGGAGAACACAAGATTAGTTTGGATTGCATAAAAGTACAATCCATCGCTTTGAGGATATCATTGATTATGAATTGCTTGAAGATGGAGATCTGCAAATAAAAGGCGGACTCGGAAGTGCTCTTGCAGGAGGATTGACATTTGGAGCAGCGGGCGCGATTGTAGGGGCTTCTGTGGGGAAAAAGAAAACCACATCGAATTGTTTTTCCATGAGTATAAAAATTACACTTAATAGCATGAATGCCCCTGTTGAAAATGTAAATCTGCTGCAGATGAAAGTATCAAAAACTTCTGTGGCTTATAAAAAAGCATTTGCACAGGCACAAGAGATACTAAGTTTGTTAAAAATAATGACCTCAAGTGAGAAAAAGCATGAAGTGTTTGAAACAGCAGCAAGTGCTGCAGACGAGATTTTGAAGTTTAAAAATCTTCTTGATGCAGGCATTATCACGCAGGAAGAATTTGAAAAGAAAAAGCAGCAGTTGTTGGGATAAGGAAGAATAGAATGGTGAATTTGAGCAAATTGGAAGAAATAAAGGATCTGCGAACGGTGTGGCCGCATGAAGCGCTGGACTTTACTCCGTGGCTATCACAGGATGATAACATTGCTCTCCTTGCGGATGCAGTGGGGCTTGATATTACCGTTGATGAGACAGAGTCTTCCGTGGGAGATTTCAATGTCGATATCTTTGCGTCTGAGACGGGAACGGATCGGAAAATTATCATAGAGAATCAGCTGGAGGACACAAACCATGATCACCTAGGAAAGCTGATAACCTATGCGTCCGGCAAATCTGCGGATGTGATTATTTGGGTGGTGAAACACGCTCGAGAGGAACACAAGGCTGCAATTGAATGGTTAAACAACCACACCGATGAAAAGGTGGGATTTTTCCTTTGTGAGATCAAGTTGTATAGAATCGGCAATTCGGAACCGGCGGTAAAGTTTGAAGTTATTGAAAAACCGAACGATTGGACAAAGGAAGTAAAGAAGAGTGACTCTGCAAATGCAACTCAGCAGCAACGCTATGATTATTGGGTGGCATTTCAGGATTACGCTTTTCAGAATGAACAGTTTGCCAAAAACTTCAATCGCAGAAAGCCATCAATGGATCACTGGATGAATTTCAGCGTGGGATCCTCTGCTTGCCACATCGCTGTTTCACAAATTCAGAAGCGCGACGAACTTGATGTGGAGTTGTATATCAGTGAGGATAAAGAGCTGTTCCATTCGTTACTCTCCAACAAGGATGAAATTGAAGCGAATGCAGGGTTGAATTTTGATTGGCGTGAATTACCGGAGCGTAAGGCCAGCCGTATTGTTATTGAAAAAAATGTGACTTTTGGTGATAAGAATCAGTGGAACGCACAATTTGACTGGATCATTGATGTTATGCTCAAAATGAAGAAGGCATTCAAGAAATATCTGTAATTGAAATATGTGGAGGATTGCAATGAAGCAGATTAAAAATTCGGAATACGAAGAATTTCAAAAATATCTCCACAACAAAAATAACGGTCGAATACTGACACTGGACGGATTGCGGCTAATCTATCAAGCAAACGATTACGATGCTGAGAAAATCGGGCAACACTTTCTTGAAGTGTTGCCGAAGATCCTTCAATCGGAAAAGTGAGGGACGTGTATGAGTGGTGAGAAAAAAACGGTGTCAAAAGAAAAGGACACCTATGTAAAGAAGAAAAAAGACATGAACTTCCAGAGCGTGGACTCCATGCAGTCGGTGGTTAATGTCGTTAATGAGGCAGCAGTAGCTCTAAATGATAAAAACCGCACCATTAAAGAGAGCGCTATCCCGGAAGTGCTAGCAGGTGCATTAGGAGCTGGCATAGGAGGAGTAGGTTCTTTTGCTGCTCTTTATGGTCTTGGTGTTGTAGGACTCTCTGCCGCAGGTATTACATCCGGTCTTGCAACTGCTGGAGCTATCGTGGGAGGTGGCATGGTAGCGGGTGTGTTTGTACTCGCAGCACCAGTCGCTGGTCTTGCTGCCGCGGGTGTTGGAGTTGTCTCACACCTGAAGAATAAACAACTCCGTCAAGAGAAAGAACGTTTATATAAAGAAGCTTTGAAAAAACATGAGGCCATAATAAAAGCAATGAAGGCAGAGGCTGATGCCGATAAGGAGCGCATGGATTATCTCCAAAGTCTTAATATCTTATTACAACAGGCAATTAAAGACTTGCGGCACGACTTGGGAATCGTAGCATAAGTGAGGTATACCATTGAGTAAATTTAATTTGAATAAGCTGGCACCGATGTTGGATAAGACCGGGGCTAGTTTAGCAAAAGCTGGGAAAGCGGCAGTGAAGATTGCAAAGGATAGAAATTTCCAGATGGGTGTTCTGACCGCTTTGCCTACAACAGTGAGTGCGTTCTTCTTAATTGAAAAATATAAAAAGCAAGCTGAAGAAAAAGAACAATTGTACAAAAAGGCGCTTGCTAAGCATAATGCGGTTATAAAGGAACTGGACGCGAAAACAGTAATTGACAAGGAGAGACAAGATCGTTTGCTAGCATATGATTCCCAGCTGAAGAAAGAAATGAGCGGATTGAAATCCGAGATACATGAATTAAAAAAGCAGATTACTGAGCTTGAGAAAAAGAAGGCTGACAATGGGTAAATATAAATATTCCAAAACAGAACAGCAGATCAATGATGTTCTGAAATATCATGATGACGAACTGAAAAAACTCAAAGCGGCGCGACCTTCTACATCTGAACTTGACAGAAGAATACAGGAAAGTGAAGATTTACTTCGGATGCTGGGGCATACGGAAATGCCGACAGTATCAAAGCGAGAAGAACCGAAGCAAGTGATGGTTATACCTTCATGGGAAAATTTATGTTCTGAAGCAGAGAATGTTGTTGGTACAGGGAATGCACTTGAATCAATCTTCACAGAAGCGGAGCTTAAAGCAAATACCCAGGAAATCCGTATGCTCAATGTGGAATATAATCAGCTCCATCGTTTAGACAAGTACGATATTACCATCAGTATCGCCGCAGGGCTACTTGGAGCAGCTATTGACATTTTATTGGTTGGTATTCCTAAAAAGACACCGGAAGGCGTAAAAGGCGGTCCACTCTCAAATTATGTGAGGGATTGGTTTGATAAGCAATTTCCAGAGGAAGAGATGGAAAAACTGGCTAACTCAAAAGTCAGCAAGGTGCCGTATGATGCGCAAGACAATCGAAATACCGCTATACACGTAGAAGGACTGTCTGCTTATTATCATCGCCTGCTTTCATTAGGGCATGATCCATTACTTGGCCTTATTTTTGGTGTGGCAGATATTCTGACAGGAAGAATGACTACGATTGATAAAACAGGGAAAATCGTGTCACAGGTTATGGAGAATTATGCTGACCGAAAAGAAACAGATATTTTTGCGGCTATAGCAAAGCAGATCATCCATTTTAAATCCGACATTACAACATCTATGGGACTTCCAGCTCCAATGATGGGATTATTCAATTTCCTACAATTTGGAAAAATTGGAGACTATGAGCAGACTATATCGGAGATTGTACAGGGAATGTATTACGAGGGATACGACTTTATACATTTCTGTACGTTATCTATTCCTGTCATGATTGTTGAAGTTGTAACTCGTATAGGATATGCATTCAAACATATTAAGGAAGGATATTCTGTTAAGGAGTCGATTCCATTTTCGATGAATCGAGAGAAACATCCAAAACTTGCAACCATGTTATTTATAGGTCATTCAGCAGCGACTGCGGTTAATGCAGGAAAGGTATATTTTACACAAAATCCGATGGCAATTAACTATCCACAGTGGATTGCCTTTGCTAAGTATTCATATAAACAGCTTAAGTGGGTACTGATAGACAAACCGAACGCGCGAGACGCTTATGTTAGTGGAAGGCTGAACGAGCAGCTTGCTAAAGTGCTTGGGAATGTGAATGCTACATTTGATGAAATCTCGGCAAATTATATCGTCGTATTTGACTAAGATAGGAGGTGTCGCCGATGTACGCACAAGCAACGTTAAAAAGGAATATCATACCTCATAACGTTGCACATCGAATCGTTAACAGGGGTGTGCAAAAATGCACATGTGCGGGTGCATCGTTACGGAGTAAAAAATATGTTCCGTTAAATTGTATCAATTTAGACACGGCAACCGATTCGTGTATGGGCTCTGGCTCTCTTTTATTAAACGCAAAGAAGTATGCAGCTGAACCAGGATATATTAAATATTATGGGCAGGAACTTAATACATCAACTTATAATTTAGCGAGAATGAATATGTTCTTGCATGGAATTGTAGCAGATAATCAGCATCTTAGAAATGGTGATACTTTAGATGGCTATTGTCCTTCCTCATGGAGTACTTTTTAGAGGTGCTGCAGAAGGAAAAATTAGAGAGAAATTACTACGTTCAGGTAATATTTATGCGGTAGTCGGTTTTCCAGCAAATATGGTATGCATCTAAAGAAGATGTTATGTATGCGGCGCTTCATTACAGAAACGGGGAAATACCAAACGAAAGTGTAATCAAGGCAACAATCGACTATCAAAGTTATAAATCTGTACAAGAAAAAGCATTGCCTAAATTCAAATATTATGCGCAGTGCATGGCTGAATTAAGAAAAACATTGGATGAAGAAATCAAGCCATTGTTGAGTGTTGCATAGTAAGAAATACTGGTGATTAACTGTTTATATCAGCGTAAGTGATTTCAGGAAAGGAAGGTAACTTATGCAGCAGGATATTGAAAAAATGCAGTTATTCTATGAGTATTATAAACAGTGGATTGACGTATATAAAAAAGGCGCAATCAGAGAAGCCACGATGGCTAAATATTTGATGACACAAAAATGGGTAGAAAAACTGGCACCAAACCTGAAGATATCTGAACTTACGAGGACAGCATATCAGAAATTATTGAATGATTATGCAAAGGATCATGAAAGGCAGACTACACTGGATTTTCATCATCAGTTGAAAGGAGCTATATTGGATGCAGTTGATGAAGGACTGATTGAACGAGATCCTACAAGAAAACAATTATTAAAGGTAAAACACCAAGAGTAAAAAAAAATAAAATATCTGAATCAATTTGAACTTCATACTTTAATTGCGCATTTAGACATCAAAGATGAAGTAAATTGGGATTGTTTTATACTTTTGGTTGCAAAGACCGGCATGCGTTTTTCAGAGGCATTAGCAATTACCCCAAGTGATTTTGATTTTGCCAGACAGACATTGTCTATCAGTAAAACATGGGATTACAAAGGAGACGGGGGTTTTTACCAACAAAAAATAAGTCTTCGGTAAGAAAAATACAGATTGACTGGCAAATAGTAGTAAAATTCTCAGAACTAACAAAGAATCTTCCAGAAGATAAACCGATTTTTATAGGAGATAAAAAAATTTATAATTCCACAGTCAATGATGTACTTACCAGGCACTGCAAAGAATGTGGGATTTCAGAAATTTCCATGCATGGACTCAGACACACTCATGAGTCTCTTTTGTTATTTGCAGGTGTATCAATTGCCAGTGTGGCTAGATGCCTTGGTCATGCAAGCATGACTACAACACAGAAAACTTATTTGCATATTATCCAGGAACTTGAGGAGGAATATGAAAATTATGGAAATATCAAAAGCAGATTGGAAGTTATATCGTGAGCGTGTTTCAGATTGGCAGGAACATTATATGGAGCAGCTCACCAAGGAATATGTCGAATTACTTACATCTCCAGGAAATGCTTCAGATCATTTCTGGGAACTTGAAAAGAGAATAAAACAGGATAAGAAACATCCAGGTGTTTTAATCGAACTTCGTAAATCGACAGCATTATGGGATATCGCATATTTTGTAAGGGATAAAGTGATTACAATGGATGAATTGGAAGGATTCAGTGCAGATCTTATTGATGCTGTAAAATTGATCTTGAGCCGATGAGAAAGATTTCTGATCAAGATAAATAAGAAAAAAACAGAGTACAGGAGAAAGTAAATGGTAAAGCAAATTGTAAGAGACATTTTCTTTTTAGGCCAGCCATCTGAACCAGCCACGAAAGCAGATATTCAGGTTGGAAAAGATCTGCAGGATACGCTGCAGGTGAACCGAGAGCGATGCGTTGGTATGGCGGCGAACATGATTGGTCCGGTGATTGTTTCAAAGCATGACATGTATGAGACAGAAGAAGGCTGTCTGTCCCTGGACGGTGTTCGTAAGACGACCAGATACCAGGAAATTGAAGTAGAATATTATGACTTCAACTGGAAAAAACAGCGCCAGAAACTGTCCGGATGGACGGCACAGATCTGCCAGCATGAAATTGATCATTTGTCCGGAAAGATAATATAACTGAAGGCGGATTGCGAATATTCGCTTGACTCAAAGCGGATTGTGAGGTGACGGATATGCTGAAAAATGTACTGATCGTGGTAGATAATATAGAAAAATCCATAGAGTTTTATAGAGACTTATTTGGACTGCAAGTGATTCTTAAGAATGAAGGTAATGTGATCTTATCGGAGGGACTTGTTTTGCAGGATGCCGACGTATGGGGGGAAACATTGAATGAAAAATCTACGCCATTCAATAACATGATGGAATTGTATTTCGAGGATTTTGATATAGATGGATTGCTTGCGAAATATGAATCCGGTAAGTATTCCGTTCGATATGCCACAGAATTGACAGAACTTGCAGGTGGGCAGAAGCTTGTAAGGCTGTATGATCCGAGTGGTAATCTCATTGAGGTTCGTACGCCATTTATGTCTAATTAAAGGAGAGAATATGCAGATTTTTGTTGATGCAGATGCCTGTCCGGTAGTTGGTATTGTTGAAAAAGTTGCAAAAGAGCACAGTGTTCCTGTAACGTTGTTGTGTGATACCAATCATGTGTTATCTTCTGATTACAGTGAGGTGATTGTAGTTGGAGCCGGAGCAGATGCCGTGGATTATAAACTGATCAGTATTTGCCATAGGGGAGATATTGTTGTATCACAGGACTACGGTGTGGCGGCAATGGCACTTGGAAAGAGCGCATATGCGATTCATCAGTCTGGGAAATGGTATACGAATGAGAATATTGACCAGATGCTTATGGAGCGGCATCTGAATAAGAAAGCACGAAGGGCATTCGGAAAGAAGCGCTTAAGAGGCTCAAGAAAACGAACAGCGGAGGATGATGAGCATTTCAGAGAATCCTTCGAGAAAATGATACATCAAGAAAACGAACAGCGGAGGATGATGAGCATTTCAGAGAATCCTTCGAGAAAATGATACATATGGCGATGGATAAGGAGAAGTAGTTAGAAACGGAACACAGGAGAATCAGGAGGTGTAGAATGATGGAAAAGGAAAGAACCTATATTGCAATCGATCTTAAGTCATTCTATGCGTCTGTGGAATGTATAGAACGAAATAGGGATCCTTTGACGACCAATCTTGTGGTTGCGGATAAAAGCAGAACAGAAAAAACAATCTGTCTTGCGGTATCTCCAGCCTTAAAGTGTTATGGGATACCCGGAAGGGCCCGTTTATTTGAAGTTGTTCAAAAAGTAAAAGAAGCTAACAGTGCCCGCAGGTGGAAGGCACTGAACAGAACATTTATTGGTTCTTCTGATGACAGTACAGAATTAAATAGCAATCTTGCACTGGAGATTGATTATATTGTTGCGCCTCCCCGGATGGCTCTCTATCTGGAATACAGCACCAGAATTTACAGCATTTATCTGAAATATATTGCGCCGGAAGATATTTTCCCGTATTCGATTGATGAAGTATTTATGGATGTAACGAATTATCTGCATACTTATAATATGACACCAAGAGAACTGGCGATGACGATGATACAGGATGTGCTGAAAACGACAGGCATAACAGCAACTGCAGGAATCGGAACGAATATGTATCTGTGTAAGATTGCGATGGATATCGTGGCGAAGCATATTAAAGCAGATAAAGATGGCGTACGAATTGCGGAACTGGATGAAATGTCATACCGAAGGAAACTCTGGAGTCACAGACCACTTACTGATTTCTGGAGAGTAGGGAAGGGATATGCAAAGAAGCTGGAAGAATACGGGCTTTATACAATGGGTGATATTGCAAGATGTTCCATCGGAAAAGAGAAT
>QWCH01009607.1_pt1 | contig 10177 bp, 9 predicted proteins | sample 1972671 | NCBI WGS metagenome assembly QWCH01 (sample SAMN09866713, study PRJNA288562) | Human gut metagenome isolate term3_stool, whole genome shotgun sequencing... | isolation source: gut | host: Homo sapiens | place: USA: California | reverse complement strand
GGATTCGGAAGTGTCAACCTGCACGCGATCATCGTCGGCGTGGTGTGTCTGGCGATTCTGATCGTGATGCCGATGATCACGGAGAAAATTCCGGGATCGCTGGTAGCGGTTATCGCAGGTATTTTAATGGTAAAATTCCTGCCGCTGCATGTGAATACGATCGGCGACCTTTACACGGTCAGCAACAAGCTTCCGGCGTTCCGTCTGCCGGTGTTTAGCTACGATGTGATTCAGGGTTCCCTGTCGGATGCGTTTACGATTGCAGTTCTGGCGGCGATTGAGTCTCTGCTTTCCTGCGTGGTAGCGGACGGCATGATCGGCGGAAAACACCGTTCCAACACGGAGCTGGTGGCACAGGGCGCGGGTAATATTATTTCCGCCCTGTTTGGCGGTATTCCGGCGACGGGCGCGATCGCGCGTACCGCAGCCAATGTCAAAAATGGCGGCCGTACCCCGGTTGCAGGCATGGTTCATGCGGTTGTCCTGCTTCTGATTCTGGTAGTTCTGATGCCGTGTGCAAGCTGGATCCCGATGCCGACCATCGCGGCAATCTTGTTTATGGTTGCCTACAATATGTGTCAGTGGAGAACCTTCGTCCGTCTGACCAAGACGGCTCCGAAGAGTGATATTGCGGTTCTGGTGATGACCTTCTTCTTAACCGTTATCTTCGATCTGGTTGTAGCGATCGAGATCGGTATGCTGTTATCCTGCCTGCTGTTTATGAAGCGGATGAGCGATGAGACGGGCGTCAGAAGCTGGCTCTATGTCGAAGAAGTAGAGGAGCAGAAGCGCAAAGAGCAGGAAGTAAGAAAAGCGAAAAAAGCCGGAAAAGAGCTTTCAGTGGAAGAGGCACAGCTCTTAGCGGCAGCTGCAGAAGATGAAGAAGCAGCCATGAAAGAACAGGCACGTTTGCGGGAGATTCCGAGAGAACTGGCTGTTTATGAGATTACGGGACCGCTGTTCTTCGGTGCAGCAGACCGCATCAACCAGATTGAAACCCGCGAGGAGACGAAATGCCTGGTTCTTCGTATGCGTGCCGTTCCGGCGGTTGACAGTACAGCGATGAATTCGATGGTTGCCCTCTATGAGCGCTGCCAGAAGAACGGCGTTACATTGATTTTGTCCCATGTCAACGAGCAGCCGATGCACGTGATGGAGAAGGCAGGATTTGTGGATATGATCGGACGCGCTCATTTCTGCCCGAATATCGAGGCAGCACTTGATCATGCGGACGAGGTGCTGGGGAAATAATTATGGACATCTATCGGAGAATGGAAGAAGTATTTAGGCGCATTCCGGACGGCTGCGTGACGACTTACGGTCAGGTCGCGCTCCTGTGCGGTGCGCCGCGCCATTCCCGCCAGGTGGGATATGCACTCCGCACCAACCGCCTGGGCGATGTCCCGGCATTCAGGGTGATTAATTCCAAGGGCTTTCTAAGCGGCGCGGCGGCATTCGACTATCCGGGACAGCAGAAAAAACTGCTGGAACAGGATGGAATACGGGTGGACTCCACCGAGGACGGCGACCGCGTCGATTTGAAACAATATGGATGGAAACCTTCGATGGACGAGGCAGAAGAATTGTATGCGTTGTTTCGGAAGTTGGGGATCTGAGTGGGAATCAAGGAAAATGCATCTGAATGAGATGTTGGTAAGCTAAAGAAGTGAAATGAGATGGATAAGATGGCAGACGATAGGGGCTGCATCTTATCCATTTTTAATAGACATTTCTGACCGTTTATTATTAAATTGCCTCCGCGATCTGCCGTGCCACATAGACACCGCTGGCAGATGCATGGGAAAGGGAATGGGTAATACCGCTGCCGTCACCGATGACGTAGAGTCCATCATGACAGGTCATCAGGTTGTGATCCACTTCCACCTCCATGTTGTAGAATTTTACCTCCACTCCATAGAGAAGAGTGTCATCATTCGCCGTACCCGGTGCCACCTTATCCAGGGCATAAATCATCTCGATAATACCGTCCAGAATCCGTTTTGGGAGAACCAGGCTCAGATCACCGGCAGCCGCATTGAGGGTTGGAACCGTAAAAGATTCATTGATTCGCTGCTGCGTGCTTCTTTTTCCGCGGATCAGGTCTCCAAAACGCTGCACAATTACACCACCGCCCAGCATGTTGCTGAGTTTTGCAATACTCTCTCCATATTCATTGGAATTCTTGAAGGGCTCTGAAAAATGTTTCGCTACCAGAAGGGCAAAGTTCGTGTTATGGGTCTGCTTTGCAGGATCCTCGTAGCTGTGACCATTTACCGTTACGATGCCGTTGGTATTCTCATTTACCACAGCTCCCTTGGGATTCATACAGAAGGTGCGCACGTAATCCTCGTATTTTTCCGTACGATACACGATCTTACTCTCATAGAGTTCATCTGTAAGATCCGAAAAGATCTCAGCCGGCAGTTCAACCCGGACACCCAGATCCACACGGTTGGAATTCGTATGGATATCCAGGTCCTTGCATACCTTCTGCATCCACTTACTGCCGCTTCGTCCGGCGGAAATGATACATTTCGTACCCTCAAAGGCTGTATCATCGCTGTAAACCTTGTAACCCTTCTCGGTCTTCGCCACGGTTTCGATGGCACAGTCAAAATAGAAATCCACCTTATTCTTCAGATGATCATAGAGGTGCTCCAGAACAATATAATTAATATCCGTACCCAGATGGCGGACCGAAGCATCCAGAAGATGCAGGCCGTGCTGCATACAGGTTTTCTTGAATTTTGTTCCCGCAGTGGAATACAGCTTCGTGCCCTCCCCGCCAAAACGGAGATTGATTCCATCCACATATTCCATCAGTTCAATGGCTGTCTTTTTTCCGATATACTCATAGAGAGTGCCGCCGAAATCATTGGTAATGTTGTATTTTCCATCAGAAAATGCACCGGCTCCGCCGAATCCACTCATGATGGAGCAGCATTTGCAGTGAATACAGGACTTGATTTTATCACCATCAATGGGACATTTACGGTGCTCCAGCGGATGTCCTACCTCAAAAACAGCGATCTTTAAATCCGGTTTACGTTCCATCAGCTCATAGGCAGAAAAGATACCGCCGGGACCGGCGCCGATAATTAACACATCATACATATTGAAATTCTCCTTGTTTTCCTAAAATTTGATTCCCTCTTTCTGTATTATAGCATAAATTCGAAAAAATAGGCAGCGCGTCATGCGCTGCCCCGAAACAGTATCCCCCATGTCGTCATGGCATCTTCCGTTATCATATCATCACCTCAGAATAAAGCTTTTTTTATGGCTGTAACCATCAGCCTGATTCCCTTTGTAAAATTACCGGAGGTGTTTTCGAGCTTGATGACCTCTCCGGCGCTTCTTGGCAAAGGGCTGGCGTTGGGACTTGTATCTACCTTTTTTCCGTTTGTAAGCTACACACTGGGACTCCGCCAGATGGAGGCAGGAAAAGCCTCGGTTCTGGCGTTTGCTGAGCCGATGGTGGCAGCTGTGGCTGGGATTGTGGTATTTGGAGAAATGCTGCGGGTTGAAAATGTGCTGGGCATTCTTTTGATTTTTACAGCATTGGTGGTGTTGAACAGCCGGAAAATAAAACGGTAAAATCAGGGGCTAATCGATAATGGAACTGTGATGAAAACACGGCTCACAAATCTTAAACGGATATCCAACCGGCAGTATCCGTCCGCAGCGCTGGCAGCGGGCGATGTAGCTTTTTTTGCCCTTGGACAAATACCGCATGATCGTACCCTCAGTGCGGCTGCGTTCCTGTTCGAGCCAGTCCTCGTCGATGATCTTGTCAAAACGGTGGGAGAACTGGTAGTAGAGGTCGAGCTTGCGGTAATACGTTTCGTATTTCTGCAGTCCCAGCTTGGAACCGGCGCCTTTGTCCGGGTGTTTCAGGCGTTTGTCCGCCGGGTAATCCTTGCAGTAGCGCAGCCATTGCAGGACAACCTGATGATCCTTGATATCGATGGGACAGCTGATCATGCGGTAGAGAATCCGTTTGTCATCGAATCCGTAGATATCGTCTCTGTAGCGTTCTGCCTGCGCATAAAGGCTTAAAATCTCATCGACGCTGACCTTTTCAAACGGAGGCGTCGGCTCAACGGATTTCCAGACTTTGATGATAACGTCCAGCGGCTCGTCCAGATCGAGGAGAATCTGTGGGAAACCGAGGCTGACTTTTTCGATTGGTTCTTCCTCCTGAGTAAGCTGCTCCCGGATATAATCGAGGGATTCCTGCCCCATCGCGTTGACGTAGCCGGTGTCAAAGAGTCCGAAGCGTCCGGCGCGCCCGGCGATCTGCTTGACCTCCGGTACGGTCAGACCGCGCCGGGTGGTACCGTCAAATTTCTGGGTCTGTACAAATACGATACGCCGGACAGGCAGGTTGAGTCCCATGCCGATCGCGTCGGTGGCGACGACCACCTTGGTTTTGCCGCTGGTAAAAAGCTGCATCTGTCGGCGGCGGATCTCCGGCGGCAGGCTTCCGTATATAACACTTGCCTTGATACCTTCTTCTTCCAGACGTCCCGCCACATCCAGCACGGATTTTTTGGAAAATACGACGAGTGCATCGCCGGGAAGAACACTTTCCGGGAAAGAAAATGGCGTGTCCTCACAGATGAGCGCAGTTTTGCGCTGATACCGGCAGATGGCAAGGCTGTCGCCGCACAGATGGATCAGGTGTGTGACAGCAGATTCAGCGGCGGGACTCATGCAGACATGGATTTCGTGGGCTTTCAGTCCCAGAATCGCCTTTGTCCAGCAATGCCCGCGGTCTGGATCGGCGGTCAGCTGTGCCTCATCAATCACGGCAATATCGTATTCCTCGGAGAAATCTGCCATCTCGATCGTCGAAGCTGTGATCCGGCTGTCATCGTCGGCGATACACTCCTGACCGGTCAGCATGGTGCTGGGAACGCCGCAGTCGTGCATTTTTTCATATACCTCAAGCGCCAGAAGGCGCAGCGGACCGAGGTAAGTGCCCTTTTTCGCTGTTTTTAAGCGTTCCAGCGCGTGAAATGTTTTGCCGCTGTTGGTCGGGCCGATGTGGAGAATGAAACGGCGGTTCATTGCCATAGTCTCCGGAAATTCCAGCTCTGGGCGGGATGGGACGAGATCCATGATTTTATACTGGATGACGTAGCGCTTATAGATCTGGTAAAGCTCCAGAAGTGTCTGCGTACAGAGCTGACCATCCAGTTCTGTTTCCAGATAATTCAGAAAATCCACGGAAATATCATCGCGCTGGGCGGGCAGAAACATTGCCTCATCCAGGCGGATGAGCTGTGGCAGCAGGCTGCTTTCAATGAGCTTTGTGACAGCATCGTTGTGCGAACGGTACGCAAAATAAGCCAGATTTTTGATTTGGCGGTGCCATTCCTCCAGCGAGAGGCTGGTGACCTGCGTCGGTTTGGTGCGTTTCAGTGTTTTTAACAGCCGGTTGGTCCGCTCGCTCAGATCGCGGGGGCGGGAACTGGTCTTTCTTTTTTTCTTGCTTGCCGCCTGATACTGGCGGATATATGTCCGAAGAAGCTGGTTTGGCTCGATCATTTGAAAGTCTCCTCTTTATGTAAATATCCTGTCCGATAAATCTCCTGGTTTAAAGCTTCATTTGATATAGGAATGTTTCTATTATCGCAGAAGTTGTATGGATGTGCAAGAACGGGAAATCAGATTGCAGAAAAATATAAAAATATTTGATATAATAAGAACACTTAGTTAAAACAGAAAGGTCAACATCTATATGGCATCAAACTATAAAACGGGCGCCAGCCTGAATTTAACTCCCTTCGAAATGCAGCTTCTAAGCCGCAGCCCCCTGTTTCGAGGCGCGGGCGAATCCGGGGCGGAGGAACGCAGTTATGAAAAAGAAGAAATGATTTATCGCGCGGGGAATACGGTCACATCTCTGGGTGTGGTGATGCACGGAAGTGTGATGATTGTCAACGATGATCTGTGGGGTAACCGCAGCATTCTGGACCGGGTAGAACCGGGACAGATTTTTGCGGAGACATATGCGTGCGTGCCGGGGGAAAAGCTGCTGGTCGATGTGTTTGCAGCGGAGGTGACGGAAGTGCTGTTTTTAAATGTTGGAAAAATGCTGTCGCAGTGTCCCAATTCTTGCGGACATCACACGCAGCTTATCCGCAACCTGCTTGCAATCTCGGCGCAGAAAAACTTGCAGCTGTCCCGCCGGATCTTCAATACATCGTCGAAATCCATCCGGGGACGGCTTCTGTCGTACCTCTCCGATCAGGCGGTAAAAAATGAGAGCGAGAGATTTGATATCCCATTCAACCGCCAGCAGCTCGCCGACTATCTGGGTGTGGACCGGTCGGCGTTGTCGGCAGAGCTGGGGAAAATGCAGCGGGAAGGGCTTCTGGAATTTAGAAAAAATCACTTTCATTTATATGAAGAGGTTAGAAGCTTGTAGATTACAAACAAAAATACCCTGTCAGGAGCATTAAAATCCGACCGACAGGGTATTTTTAGCGAAAATCCCTATGGGTGTAACAAGACCGGCTGTTCATTCCCTATACTTTCCTGCACCGGCTGTTTCAGCATATCCAGAAATGCCTGTGCCGCCGGCGTCAGCGGGCGCATCGGGTTTTGCAGGACGAGGATCTGGCGCTTCGGGATAGGGATATTTAGGTGAAGCTGGAACACGCGGTAGTTGAGCAGGTAGTTCCGGGCAAATTCCGAGGGAACAAAGCCGATTCCCAGATTGTGGGAGACGGTCGGGGCGATCAGGTCGTTGGAAGAAACTTCGATGCTCGGGCGCAGATCCAGCCCCTGTTCCTCAAAGAGATTGTCCCAAAAAAGCCGCGTCGTTGTGCCGGATTCCATGCTGACAAGTGGGTGCATACAAAGCTCTTCAAGGGAGAGTGTGCGGTTTTGCAGCTCGGAAAAACGGTTTCCGGCGATGACGATGTCCTGGAACTCGGCAACCGGCATCACGTGAACCAGATCCAGATCCTTCATGATCTCGTGGATCGGAGAAATGATGACGGCAAAGTCATTTTCCCCGGCCTTTAAGGAAGAAGCGGTGATCGGCGCAGAGTTGGAATGAATCTGCACGGTCACATTCGGAAAACGCTGCTGAAATTGTTCAATATAAGGAAGCAGAAAGAAGCGCATTGTCAGCTCGCTCGCACCGATCGAAACCTTGCCGCTCTGACTGTTCGTGTATTCTTTTAAAAGCTCTTCCGCTCGTCCCATCTGCTGGCAGGGACGGTTGATCTGGCGGAACAGGATCCGCCCTTCATCGGTCAGGGTCACGCCTTTTTGGGAGCGGTTGAAAAGTTTGCACTGAAGCATATCTTCTAAATTATGAATGTATTTTGTTACGGTTGGCTGCGTGAGGCAGAGATTCAAAGCCGCCTGGGTAATATTCTGGCATCGAGCCACCTCATAGAAAACCTTGTAGTAGTCGAAACTGATATCCATGTATGTAGTTGAAATCCTTTCTGTATGCCGGACTGTTTCTGCCTGATTGAAACAGTGTTTATCTGATTTTATATCTGTATGTGTATTTACCAAATATAGTCACACTTTATCGTATTTTTCCAGAAATGTCCAGCCACAATAACGATTACCAATAACTATCACCATTCATTTTATCTATGGATATAGGAAAAAAATATAATTTTACCATTTGTGTTTCCGGGAGTAAGATCGGGAACAGACGGGAAGAATGTGGAGACACAGGAGAAAACGTTACTGGGCACGTATGCGTGAACAGTAACTAGAACACGTGGCGGCATCGGGAAATGAAAAAAATAGCCGGGGCAGCCGCGGGAGAACAACCCGGAGAGAGGAAGTGACAGTATGGGAGATCTGGGTGCGACCCTGATCAAGGAATTGAACTGTGAGACAGCCTTTACAATTGGCGGGATCGGCATATCAGAATCCGTTGTGGTTACATGGATCATGATGGCAGTGGTGCTCGTGGTTTCACTGATTGTGACGCACGGTCTGAAAGTTGAACATCCCGGACGCGGACAGCTCCTTCTGGAGAACGCTGTTACGTGGCTGCAGGGCATTGGCGAGGGAATCCTCGGAGAGGAAGGAAAAGGCTATGCGCCGTATCTGACATCCGTGCTGATGTATCTGGGCGTGGCGAACCTGCTTGGTATACTGGGATTCAAGCCGCCAACCAAGGATTTGAACGTCACGGTAGCACTGGCGCTGATGAGTATTGTGCTGATTGAGACAGCAGGGATTCGGGTCAAAGGTTTAAAAGGATGGTTAAAGAGCTTTACAGAGCCGATCGCCATCGTGACACCGATCAATATCATGGAGGTATTTATCAAACCGTTGTCGCTGTGTATGCGACTGTTCGGAAACGTGCTGGGCGCGTTCGTCATCATGAAATTGATTGAATACATCCTTCCGGTAGGGCTTCCGGTATTGTTCAGCGCTTACTTTGATATTTTTGACGGTCTGATTCAGGCGTATGTATTTGTCTTTCTGACAGGGCTTTTTATCAAGGAATCAATCGAGTAATAGAAGAGAAATAGAAAATTACAAAAAGGAGACTTTATTATGGGTACAATCATTGCAATTGGAGCAGGTCTGGCAGTTCTTGCAGGCGCAGGAGCCGGAATTGGTATCGGAATCGCCACATCTAAGGCGACTGAGGCAGTCGCAAGACAGCCGGAGGCAGAGGGAAAAATCACAAAGATTCTATTGTTAGGTGCGGCACTTGCCGAGGCAACTGCTATTTATGGTTTCGTTATTGCCCTTTTGATTATTATTCTTTTAAGCTGATACGATAGAAAACGAAAGGTGGGGCAAGGCTATGTTACGGTTGGACATCAACCTGGTTTTTACGATCATCAACCTTTTAATCTGGTATGCAATTATCCGTATTTTCCTCTTTAAGCCGATCAACAAAGTGATCGATAAACGGAATGCAGCCATTCAGGAAAAGTATGATGAGGCAAAAAAGATGCAGGAAGAAGCGCAGGCGGAGAAAGAGAAATACGCAGCCTGCCAGGATGAAATAGAAGTAGAGAAAAACAAGGTGCTGGATGCGGCGCGTGCGAGTGCACGTGAGGAAGGACGCCAGCTGATTGAAAACGCCCAGAAAGAGGCAGATAAAGTCATCCGTAAGGCGGGCGAGGATGCACGCCGGGAGAAGGATAAGATGCTCGAACAGGCGAAGCATGAAATTTTGTCGCTGGTTCTGGACGCGGCGGCTGGTTCGATGAACAAGAAGTCGGATGACAGCGCTCTTTATGATGAGTTTTTGAAGAAAGCGGGTACGACGGAGAATGAAGAAACTTGATGTCTATTTACAAGAAATAAAGAGGCAGAAGATTTCTGTCGATGATCTGCAGCATGCGGCTGAGATACTGGCTGCGACACCGCAGCTTCCGGCAGAGCTTGAAAATCCGGATTTGACCCGTGAGAAGCGGGAAGATCTGGTTCGTAGCCTGTTTCCGCTGGCAGTCCGGGGAATCATCGAGGTGCTGGCACAGGATCAGACAATGAAAATGATGCCGGATCTGATTAAGGAAGCGGAGGCGTTTGAAAAGCCGGATAAATATCTGCGCTGTGTGCTGGAATATGTCAAAGAGCCGGATGAAAAACAGGCAGCCGGAATCCGGAAATTTCTCTCGGAGAAATATCCGGGACGGGAACTCCGGATTGTGAAGGAAGAAAAGCCGGAGCTTGGAAGTGGTTTTATCCTCCGGGTCGGAAGTGAGGAATATGACTGGAGCACGGAGGGAAGAAAACGGGCACTGGCAGATAAATTAAAGAATCTGGTAAAAGAGCCGGATTCGGGTGATTTCCTTACCCAGAAGGGAATCATCGGGATTCTGAAAGGAAATCTGGATGGAATCGACATTTCAGCCCGTGAGATCGGTACGGTCAGCCGGGTGGGCGACGGCATCGCCTATGTGGATGGAATCGACCACGCAATGTATGGCGAGATCGTGGCGTTTGACGGCGATGTGAGAGGCATGGTACAGGATATCCGGTCGAAGGAGATCGGCTGCATCCTCTTTGGACATGCGAACACCATCGGAGAAGGAAGCCGCGCGATGCGGACCGGCAAGATGGCAGGTATCCCGGTTGGCGAGGGATTCTTAGGGCGTGTTGTAGATGCGCTGGGCAATCCGATCGACAATAAAGGGGAGATTGAGGCAGCCGGATACCGTCCGGTGGA
>QWCH01005525.1_pt1 | contig 10197 bp, 5 predicted proteins | sample 1972671 | NCBI WGS metagenome assembly QWCH01 (sample SAMN09866713, study PRJNA288562) | Human gut metagenome isolate term3_stool, whole genome shotgun sequencing... | isolation source: gut | host: Homo sapiens | place: USA: California | reverse complement strand
CCAGTCTTCATGCTCGAAGTACCAGGCGATGGTCTTGCGGATGCCTTCCTTGAACATGGTCTCGGGATACCAGCCGATCTCTGCCTTGATCTTGTCCGGTGCAATGGCATATCTTCTGTCATGTCCCTTACGATCCTCCACGTAAGTGATCAGGTCGTTGTTAATATGTGCCTTGCGGGGATCGGAATCCGGAAGCATCTCCTGCAGAGTCTCAATGATAATGTGGATGATCTCGATATTCTGCTTCTCATTATGTCCGCCCACATTGTAGGTTTCGAACAGTCTTCCCTGTTCCTGTACCATATCGATAGCCTTAGCATGGTCTTCCACATACAGCCAGTCACGGACGTTCTTACCGTCACCGTAGACCGGAAGCTTTTTGCCATGCAATGCATTATTGATGATCAGAGGGATCAGCTTCTCAGGGAACTGGAAAGGGCCGTAATTGTTGGAGCAGTTGGTAATGTTGGCAGGGAAATGATAGGTATCCATATATGCCTTCACCAGCATGTCTGAGCTTGCCTTACTTGCGGAGTAAGGGCTGTGGGGATCATACGGAGTGGTCTCATAGAAGAATGCATTGTCATCATCTGGAAGAGATCCGTAGACCTCATCTGTAGATACATGCAGGAACTTCTTGCCTTCTTTGAAGCTGCCATCGGGAAGCTCCCAGGCTGCCTTGGCACAGTTCAGCATCACTGCAGTACCCAGGACATTGGTCTGTACGAAGATCTCCGGGTTGCGGATACTTCTGTCTACATGGCTTTCTGCCGCAAAATGTACCACACGGTCGATATCATTCTCTGCGAAAATTTTGCTGATGGCATCCTTGTCACAGATATTAGCCTTGACAAAGGTGTAGTTCTCACGCTTCTCCACGTCCTTGAGATTCTCAAGATTGCCTGCATAGGTCAGTGCATCCACGTTGATGATACGGATTTCATTATCGTATTTTTTAAACATGTAATGAATATAGTTGGAACCGATAAAACCGGCCCCTCCTGTTACCAGATAAGTTCTCATTTTTTCTCCGTTCTGCGCACAGCGCACATTTTTTGTTATAGATAGGGGTATTTTACCATAAAACAAGCAGGATATCAACACGGCTCCTCCGCACTTCGTGCTCTCGGATCCGTGACACACATTCGCATTCCGGACTATTGGCATTCGCAGCGCCGGGTATTAACACGGCTCTTCCGCACTTCGTGCTCTCGGATCCGTGACACCCATTCGCATTCCGGACTATTGGCATTCGCAGCGCCGGGTATTAACACGGCTCCTCCGCACTTCGTGCTCTCGGATCCGTGACACACATTCGCATTCCGGACTATCGGCATTCGCAGCTCTGGGTATTAACACGGCTCCTTCGCACTTCGTGCTCTCGGATCCGTGACACACATTCGCATTCCGGACTATCGTCCTACATGCTCATGTGTGTTTGATTTGCTAATAAAGTCCCAGCCTCGCCTGCAAGCAGTCGGTCTGGGCTTTATTGCAAATCTTAATATCCCAGGTAGCTTAAGTTCAGATCCACATTGCCACTGATGCCGCTGACTTTTCCTGTGGATTTGTATTGCCACAGATCATAGCGTCCGGTGTAGGTGGGTGCTGCTGCATACTGGGCCAGCCAGATCTTGTAGCCACTCAGTGCACTTGCATCCATCTTCTGGCTGAGCCAGGTCTTGTTGGCATACACACCTGCGGTGTATCCTGCATTCTGAATGGTATTGCAGAATGCCTTACATACTGCCGTTCTGGTAGCGGAATCGATCTTATCACCTCTTCCGCCGCTTCCTTCCACATCCAGGAATACCGGATAGGAAATCTTGTAACCGCTGATACGGTCCAGTACCATGGAGGCTTCCTGTACTGCCTCGACCTCATCCACTGCCTGGGTAAAGAAGTATACACCCACTTTCAGTCCTGCTGCCGTAGCTCCCTTGATGTTGGTCTTGAAGGTAGGATCATCGATCAGTGCTCCCTGAGAGGAACCGCGATAACCCACACGGATGATCACGTAGCTGACACCGGAATTCTTCACGGCGTTCCAGTCAATTTTTCCATTCCACTTGGACACATCGATTCCCATGGTGCCGGAACCAACTACCAGAGATCCGTCACTGGCAAAATTGTATTTTGCGCCCTGAATGACCTGTTCTCCGGTAACCTTGTTGCCATCCGCTGTAAAGAAATAAAGCTTTCCGTCCAGTGTCTGCCATCCGGTGTATTTCACATCACCTTTGATAAAGAACTTAGAGGCAGTAAAGTAATCCGCATAGACTGCTTCACGATAGCTGTCACCATCCTGTACATACAGCTGTACACCGCTCTTGTCTTTCAGCTTGGTAGTTTTATCTTCTCTCGCATTGGAAGCCTTTACTGTTACTGTGCACTTGGCTTCCACCTTGTTGCTGCCTTCTGTATACGTTACCGTTACCGTAGCACTTCCCGCTTTCACGCCGGTGATAGTAATGGTCTTGCCGCTTACAGCCACAGTTGCTATACCGGTATCACTGGAAGCCGCACTTACGGTTCCACTTCCGCTGACTTTTGCGGTAACTGTATCCGTTGCCTTCGGATAAGTCGTCACTGCCGTTTTATCCAGAGTAATTGTCGCCGCCGGAGTCGCTGTAGGGGTTGCCGTAGGGGTCGCTGTAGGAGTTGCCGTAGGGGCAGCTGTCGGGGTTGCCGTAGGGGCCGCTGTAGGAGTTGCTGTTGCCGTCGGGGTTACTGTCGGAGCCACTGTGGGCTCTGCAGTCGGGGTTACTGTCGGAGCCACTGTGGGCTCTGCAGTCGGGGATACTGTCGGTTCTTTTGTAGGTTCTGCTGTCGGTTCCGCTGTTGGTTCTGCTGTAGGTCCTGCTGTAGGAGACACTTCTGCCATCCGCAGGAACTTACCGCTGTAAGCCACCGTTACGGTCTCCGGATTGGTAATGGTATCCTTGGATACTTCTTTATAAGTATTGGCAGTTGCGGTACTTGCCACCCACTGCACAGTATCCTGCAGTGTGGACTCTACAGTAGTATCCTTGATCTGTGTATCCTCTTTTGCAGCATTGATCTCAGATTCTTTCTTGATCTCATTGGAGACATCGACCTTTTTATAGGCGATATCTTTCTTTACTTCTACTTTCTGTGCTGCTGTCGGCAGAACATAGTCCTTGTATTTATCATCCGTCAGTGCGTTTACCGCTACGGAATAATTCCCCGGCGTAATACCCTTTTTATAGATAATACCGTCCATATCGTCATCAGTCCAGGTCTCGGTCTTGCCGTTGGGATCTGTGATGGTTACGCTGAAGGGTACGTTGGAGATCAGCTTGCCGGTCTTTTTATTGTTGAATTTGATCTTCAGATCCTTCTGTACAGAGACCAGCTCCAGTTCTACCGTACCGCCGTTGGTGTACTCTGCCTCTTCATATTCCTTCTGTTCTTCCGGATCTTCTTCTACCGCATTGGCTGCCGCGATCTTTGCCATCTGTGCGTCTGCCACTGCCAGAAGTCCCTGCTCACCGATCATCTGGATGCCGTCCAGCTGTGTTCCCACGCTGACGAACTCCGATACCTGTCCATCCACTGCCCGGGCACTGGCATAGACACTTCCGGTCACGATAGCCAGAATCAGTACCGCCACTCCGGTAGCTGCCATGATCCGGTCCATGGTACTCAGGTTCAGGAATTTTGCCCAGATTACAGCAATTCCGCCCTGCTTTTTGCCCCCGGTCTTTCTCCTGCCCGTGGGAGCCGGCTCTTCCTCGTAATCCTCGTCGGCATAATACTCTTCATCGTCACTCTCTTCGATGTACTCCACGTCATCGGCATAGTACTCCTCACCGTCTTCTTCTCCGGTGTGCTCTTCCTCATCGGCGTAGTACTCCTCACCGTCTTCTTCTCCGGTGTACTCTTCCTCATCAGCATAGTACTCTTCGCCGTCTTCTTCTCCGGTGTATTCTTCCTCATCGGCATAGTACTCTTCGCCGTCAGTCTCTTCCGGATACTCTTCCTCATCGGCATAGTATTCCTCGCCGTCGTCTTCTCCGGTATATTCTTCCTCGTCCCAATCGTAACCATCCTGTACGTCTTCTTCCCAGTTACGGTCCGGACGTTTTGTATGGTTAAATAATTTTTTCATCTGATCTATCCCTTCTGCTCATAATTCTCGGTGTAACAATTCCGTAACATTATAGCATTGTATTTTCCCCACATCAAGGCATTCACCCATTTCTTCAGAATTTCTTAAATCTTTCTAATATTATGGACTTTCTTTTCGTATAATAGTAAAATCAATATAACTCTTTTTACCACTACATTATTGAATTACCTGAAACGGAGAGAATACATGAAACGAAACAATAACAACCATAATATCCACGCATCTTCTGTGAATGACATGCCGGATATTGAGATTGTAGATCTGGAAAACGACACAATGCAAGACACAGATTCTGGTAATTTCCATTCCGGGAATACTCGTTCCGGTTCTGTGCACAATTTCCATACCGATTCCGATGACGACATAGAAGACCTTTACGTAGATGCCGATGAAGAAATCCCTGAGGGCGAAGAGTCTGCGGCCCCTGCCGGTATCCGGCGCTTTCTGAATTTTCACGTACTGTTTGCTCTCGTGCTTCTTATTGTTGTCGGCGTGGTAGGATACCGCGTCACACACTGGGGACAGAGGATCAGCCAGTCCGACATCTTCAAGGACGGACAGGGTTCCTACGACGACAGTTGGGATTCCATCCTTCCCCTGACCGACGAAAACGGTCAGATGATCATTAATGATGCTTCCAATATCGTTGTCTTCGGAAATGCTCCCTTCGCAGATGACAGGGACTCTTCCGACAATCTGGCCAATCTGATCGCCAAAGAGACCGATACCACCGTTTATAACTGTTCCATCAGCGGAAGTTACCTTGCTGCACAGCAGTTAAACTACGACCCCACCGTTGCCCCCATGGATGCTTACTGTCTCTACTGGCTGGTGAACCTGGCCGTTGGGGTTCCTCTGGATGGCTACTACACCGATGCAGCCAATGCTCTGGGCGACAAGACACCGGCCGAAGCAGAGGAAGTAATCAACACACTGAAAACTCTGGATTTCAACACGATCGACACCGTTGCCATTATGTATGATGCTACCGATTATCTGTCCGGCAATGCCATGTACAGTGATGAGAATCCCACGGATCCCACGCAGTTTACCGGCAATCTGGAGGCCAGCATTGAAGTATTGCAGAACTATTACCCCCAGATCCGCATTATCGTTATGTCTCCGACCTATGCATATGCTGTGGATGAGAACGGCGACTATGTAAGCTCCGATATGTATATTTACAACGGCCGTGATGTCTTATCCACTTATGTGATCAAGGAATGTTACTCCGCCAATATCCACAGCGTATCCTTCATGGATAACCTGTACGGCAGCATTACCGAAGACAATGCCGATGAATATCTTGTCGACAATCTGCACCTGAATGTAAAAGGACGTAAGCTCATCGCCAAACGTTTTGAATACTTCCTGAATTACTATTCCAAGGATTATGCATCCCAGGAAAAATAATTCCGGTCAAAAAAGGCTCCCGAAGCAGCCAGTTACTTTGCTGCTCCGGGAGCCACTTGTTTTTCCCTGAAATCTCATTCCTTCATAAAGTAATACAGATCCACTGTGGAATCTTTGTAGATCACATATCCGTGCATTCTTCCGAATTCTTCAAATTCCTGATCCTGCATCTTCCCCACCAGTTTTTTATCTTCCGACAGGATCACATAGGCACAGGCCTCTTCTCTGGCCAGTTCTGCCAGCTCCTGTGCATCAATGACCTCCTGCTCCATAACATCATAAAGATCATTCTGCACCGTCCACTTGCTCACCATAATGTCCCGGCCGTAGGGCATACAAATCACATTGGAATACTGTCTCACATACTGCAGCAGTTCTCCCGGGAATGCCGCCATGACTTCTCTGCCCGGAACCTCAATGGTATCACAGATATCCACAACGCTCTGGGGTACATGATACGCATTTTCCGCCTTCTGAAAATTGGGATTCCTGTAGATCAGACTGCCGGATATCGTAAACAGCACAATAGCCAACGTTATCCCCACATATCTTTTTCTACCGCCGAGTTTTCCACAAAGCTGCACCGTACCGAAAGCAATCACCGGTGTCACAGGCAACAACCACAGGATCCGGTAATAGATTTCCCCATCCGCCATCTGAGAGACGATCTTCGCCACCAGCGGATTAAAAAAGACAAGCAGCAATACTAACGGCACATAAAGAAACATCACCCGGATATATTTTCTTTTCTCTGTGAGCCACAGATACAGCAGACTCACCAGGAACCACAGAACGATCAGTCCGGTCCCCATATATTCCTGAAACAGCTTTAAAGCATCCATTCTTCTCCTCCGGTCCTATCATCCCAACAGCAAATACATTCCGGCATACACAATGCAGGGAATACAACAGCCGATCAATGGCAGTATGAGTTTCCATTTTCTGTAACTGACCGCACCACAGAGCCCGGCCGTTCCCACCAGCATGCATGCCAGCAATGCTCCCATGGTACTGGCCAGACAGCAGGCCGTCATCACAGATCCCAACAGCACCCAGAAACCGACAGTGATCTTCTGTTCTTCCTGTATTTTTCGAAGCAGTGTCAGCAGCAGGAAAAATATCATAGGGATCAGGATACTTCCCAATGCAGCCTTCCCCTGTCTGCTCCTGGCAATCATAAAATTCTCTACAGTATAATAAGAATAATCTCCGAAAAGCACCAGCACTTCCGTACAGAGTAAAAATGCAGGCAACGCCCATTTCTTCCGGTATGCGCCCTCTCCTGCGAATAATACCCTGCTTCCCAGAAGATAGAATACTCCGTAAGTCATGGAGATCAGAGCGACCGGCACCAGAGTCTTCGCCACGATCACCGTAGTGATGCCGGTCATCTGGGCCAGCCATGCGATCCAGATGGGAAAAGGTGCCAGCCCGTGTCTCACATCCAGTTCCGTATGCATTCCCGTATAAGGGATCTTCTGATACATCCTGCCGGATTCCTCTGCCGCTGCGGAGATTGCCACATAATAGGCATCGTCGCCATCACCGTAGACCATCAGCACTGCCAATACCAGCTGCACCAGCAAAAGCACACCAGCCAGCACCCACAAAATAATCTCTGCTTTCTCCGGCTTTGCTTCCCGGACTGCCCGCAGAGTACGGGACTGCCGGAAATACCTGACCGTTGCCGCTGCCAGCAGCACCAGGATGTAGCCGCAATAAGCTACGGTCACCATCCACATACGGCCTTCCAACAGGATCACCGGCACACAGATCACCTGAAATCCCGCCCATAGCAGCATCTGACCGCTAATCCACAGAAATACCGGATTTCTACAGGGTTTATCCACATTTAAAAAACAATTTCCCACCCATGCCGGTATCGCTACCAGCAGAACGGCAAGCCACAGCAAACGAACTGCGATCATGTTTCAACCTCATTTCTGTCTTCTTATCATTTCATTCCTTATCTGGAAAACATATATATCATATCTCCGTGCACGCTTTCCGAAAGCAGAAGTTCCTCCGACGTATAACCATACTTATCCCGGAGCACAGACACTGTTGCTTCTTTATCCACACCCGGTTTGATCAATACGATCACCCGGTCCAGTGCCTCCACGGATTCCGTATCCTTACGTTCCTTCAGTTCCTCTGCCGTTACCAGCAAAGTTTTGGTGTAACGCATAAATTCCGGCAGGTTCTCATAATAGCCCACTCCCGCATAAACGCAGATGCATGGGAACTCCTCATATTCTTCCGCCAATGCTTCCTGTCTGGCATATCCCTGATAGAGGTATTCCCCATCATAGGCCGCAAGCCGCAGCCCCTGTACCACCACGAGCAACAGCACCAGCATGCCTCCCACGATCTGTTCTTTCCATCCGGAGATCTCTGTCAGTTTTTTTCCAAGGAAACACAATAGCAAAGCAAGCAGCAATGCCACAAACGGAAACAAAGGCATAATATAGCGGTCCACCAGATACGGTGACATGCGGGATGCCAGCAGAAAATATCCGGCCACCGGCACCATCAGCATCCAGGCCGCATCTCTTCCGGAATTTTCACCTTTCTGTTCCTGTTTCCCGGCCCGGAATCTCAGATACAGCTTTCCCAGAAGCAGGATTGCGCCGGCGGCACATCCGCAGGTCAGAAGAGGCGCTCCCACTGTCCGATCCGCCAGAATTCTGCCAAATGCAGCCAGTCTCTGTCCGTAACCGGCAAATCCGGAGGCCAGATTGCCGAGAGCTTCCGTCCCTCTTCCGCTGGAGAACACATCCGAAATTGCAAAAGGGAACAATACCAGTCCGATCACTGCAGCGATCACCATGGACCGGATATAGCACCATAATTCTTTGTTCCTGTGCCGGTACAGCAGGATCACTGCGGTAACCGCCGCCAGCAGAAGGCAGTAAAACAGGAAAAAATACTGTGTCAGGAAACCCAGCACCGTAATAGCGATAAGACCCTTGTTTTTCTTGTCAAACCCGTTATTCTTCCATTTTTCCACATGGACGGAAAACAGGGCGACACACAGACAGGAAAGCAGCCCATACATACGGATCAGCAGCACCGTACCCAGTGCTCCGGTACTCATTCCATAGAGAAGCACCGCCAGGATCCCCAGCTGTCTTCCCTTTCCTTCCAGGGAAAAAACATCTGCCAGCTGTCTCCCCAGCCGCAGTAAAAGCCACAATGTAATTCCCAGACAGACCAGATTGATGCTGCATCCAAGCCACGGTGACAATGTTCCCCGAAAGACAGAACTCATGGTATGCAACAGCATAAAATGTACCGGCGGATGATTGTCATCTTTTACATTAAAATAAACCGACAGGTAATCAAAGGCATCTTTCTGATCCACCGTAACATAATCCTGAAACTGCCGGTCCGTGATCCAGACCGGTTCCTCATAGACATCTGCTTTATAAGACAACAGTTTGCTGTTTCCCCGGTTCCTAAGCACATCTGTTACTGTATTTTTCAGATTCTCCAGAGCCTCTCCCGCACTGTCCCCCTCGATCTCTTCGTTCACGAATTTGGCCAGACGCCCTTCCGGCTGGGTAGGTACGATCCAGGGATTATACCTGGCATTTGCCAGTTCAAAGCTCAGAAGTTCGTCCATGTGATAGCCTTCCTTCCGGCTGGCTCCCTCACCCATCAATACCAGGCACAATATAACTGCCAGCAGTTCCGGCAGGATTTTTTTCCATTTATCCCGTTTTTCCTGTCCAATCATAGGAATCTTCCCATCTCCGTTATTATTCATTATCCATTACCCGATAGAGATAAATGCGGTAATAGCTGTTCTCTGTCTCAAAGGCCTCCGGCCTCATCAGTTCCAGACCGGTATCCTCACTGTGATCGATATAGGCTGCCGACAACAGATAGCTTCCGCCCAGCTGCCTCAGACTTTCCGCATCGATCGTATAGTCCTGAAAATAAAAGCCGCCTTTTTCGATCGTATAATAGCCGGGGCATTCCGCGCTGAACAAATAGCAACGATTCCCCCAATGGTCAAAGCTGTCTTCCAGATATTCACTCTTGTCCAGCTCCGGTGCAATGATCTCCCGGAAACGGTGCTTGTACTCCAGAGAATAGTTATTTGAATAGCCGTCCAGACAGTAAAATCCATGATACAATGCCGCGGCGGGATCGATCCCCAGACTTACGACCCGGTAATCCTGTGGTTCTTCCCCGGTATTCTCCCGCAGGTACTCCTGTACCTGATCCAGCACATCCACGGCATAATAATCCCGGAAGCTCATGGCTGCATAATTCCGGTTCACCAGTTTTTGCAGATTGGGCTTCAGATTGCTCTCCAGCAAAATCTTCCCGGCTGTTGCCACGGTAAGAAGCATTGCGGCCATTACGATGATCCCCAGGATCATACCGTTCCTGCGTCCGTTCCCTGTTTTCTCCGCTCCTGTGTCGCTTTCCGGGAGCTGTTCCGCCAGCAATAACAGGCTGCACCCCAGAATAAAATACCACAGGCAGGGACTCAGCCACAGGACTCTGTTGGCCTGAAAGCCCTTCAGAGCACCCAGACTGGAACGGATAGCGATTCCGATACTGCTGTCCCACAGTGCGGCCACTGCCGCAAAGCCTGCAATAACGGCCAGTGACAGGCC
>QWCH01006862.1_pt1 | contig 10198 bp, 8 predicted proteins | sample 1972671 | NCBI WGS metagenome assembly QWCH01 (sample SAMN09866713, study PRJNA288562) | Human gut metagenome isolate term3_stool, whole genome shotgun sequencing... | isolation source: gut | host: Homo sapiens | place: USA: California | reverse complement strand
ATAGCCACTCGAAAAATGATTCGTGATTCCGTGGACCAGTATGCCATGGCTAGAGGACTTGAAATTTCCTAGGGGTTATCAGATGGGTACTCACAATTTAGAAAAGAATATTGAAGTTTCAAATAGTATTTTATATGAATGTATACAAAAAATGCTGAACGATTAAGTTCAGCGTTTTTATGTACAATATCGAAATGAGGGATCGGTTAAGATACGGGCAAATATAAGTCCCATTGGAAGAGCTAAAACAATCAATAAAGATTGAATGAGCCAGTTAGCTCCAATATACATGGTGGATGTGAGTTCGAGATTATAGATAGCTCGATACATATATAGGCCTGGGACCATAATCACAATGGATGGTACGGTTATCGCAATTCTAGGATATCCTGTATTTCCTTTGATCATGGAGGCAAGTAGTCCGGCTGCTAATGCGCCAATAAAGGCTGCGGCTGCAGCAGGTAAAGATAAATCGACAAGTGTTAGTCGTAATGTGTTTGCGATGGCTCCAATGCATCCGGCACTGGCGGCTATTTTTTTTGAACTATTAAACATAATGGAGAATCCAAAGACACCTCCAAAACTGGTTAATAGTCTTAAAAGTAACTTAGTTGATGTTGGAATGTGTAATTTTACAAAATCAACGGGTTGAAGATGTAAGACTAAAGCACAGATCCATGCAGTAAGTGTGGCAGCTAAAATAATAATGGCATAGGCAAGTCTTTCTAGACCGGATCGTAAATCTAATTTAGCTAAGTCAATACCGCTTGTGATGAAGGGAAAGCCTGGAATAATGAAAAGCATAGAGCAGATGTATCCAGCTTCGTGTTGTGTGGATATGCCAAAATAGGTTTCTAAAAAATTAAATAATAAGGCATATACAAGACAGGCCAAAGAAACACTGGCAGCGACATTTAAGAATAGGGTGTAGTTATGTTTAATCAGTTTCATTCGAAGTGTATTGCCAAGTCCTGCACCCACAAAGGCACAAAGCATTTCAATGGGGCCTCCACCAAGTAGAAAGGTAAAACAGCTACAGGCAAGAGCAGCTGCAAGTCCTAGAATAATAGGAGAATAGCTAGAGTGAATATTTTCAATTAGATCAAGTTGATCGTGTATTTCGTTGCATGTGCATGTTTTACATTCGTCTTTAAAGTGATAGACAAAGTCTTCCATACGAGCAAGCTTGGATGTATTGACACTTGTATTATGTAAGGACAAGGATTGGGCGTGTGACTTAATTCCATCAATGCATGTGTAGGAAATATTTGTAAGTCCAATGTCGGCAATACATGTGATATTTAATTCACTAGCAATGGTGTTCATAGAACTTCTGACTCGCCATGCACCTGTACCACAGGCTAGAAGCATCAATCCAATTCTTCCTATAACGGAGGATTTTTCTGTAAGACTTGCATTTTCAATCTTAACTTTTGAATCTTTGTTTGTATATTCGTGCCACGGAATTTCCATATGGTTTTTCATAAGATCATCTCCTATATCATTTATATATAATACACATAGTATAAATATATATTCGATATTTAATTCCATGAATAGTATAGTCAAGAAAAAAAAGAAGTCAATTTCTTAATCGACTTCTTTATGAATCCACGTCATTAATACTTTAACAATATATGCTTTTTGTTTGGGGCCTAGTGGCTGATTGGGTTTGATCTTATGCCATTTATATAAACATTGTCTACAACAACAGCCAGTAGCGTGTTGGGCAATGAATACAGGGTGTCCTTTGAAAGGCGTTTGTTTACCGTCGTTGGGTATATAGGCTGGAGCTAATCTTTTTTCAACAAAATCTATGGCATGTTTTTCAATGGTGTCCATTCCTTTGGCTTGTATATACTCTTTATCTTTTTGTTTCAAATGAAAACTACTCCTAAATTTGGAGTGAGATAAGCGATTAAAAAGTTGTTCAAACCATTCGGATTCTGTCATAGTTTCTCCTTATATATATATATAATAAAAAAAACCAGCTAAGCTGGTTTCATAATCAAGTGGCGCCTGAAACAAGACTCGAACTAGCTGGTTTCATAATCAAGTGGCGCCTGAAACAAGACTCGAACTTGTGACCTGCCGGTTAACAGCCGGATGCTCTACCGACTGAGCTATTCAGGCATTTGCTTTTCACTTGACTGCCTGTATATAATACCAAAAGATGTTGTGTTATGCAAGTACTTTTTTTAAAATTGTGATATATTATTTTCTATATGGAGGGATGGACTATGTTAGATGCGATTGTAATGGATATGGATGGAACTTTGTTGGATCCAAATAATAAAATTTTACCGGAAACAAAAGAGGCTTTAATTGCTTGTCAAAAGCAGGGGACAAAGCTTGTGCTTGCGAGTGGTAGAAGTTATACAAGATTACTTTCATATGCTAAAGAATTAGAGATGGATGTATATGGTGGATATTTGTTAGAGGTAGACGGTATTGCATATTATGATGTTCAAAAGGATGAGCGTCATGTTTTAAAACAGATGTATAAGGAAGATGTTGAGCCTGTATATGCGTATTTGATGCATAAAAATTGTGAGACAATGGCTGTATTTAGTGATGGTCTATTTGATTATATTCCTGATCATATTATGGAAAAGAAAAAAGTGTTAAGAAATGCACAAGAATATCCAGAGGATTTTCCTTGGACGGGTGGCCCTTGGTCTTGGCTTGCGGATATGCGTGATGGTTATCCTAAGATTACGTATATTAAGGATCTTAGTGAAATTCAATATCCAGTAAATAAGATTCAGACGATTGAGGATGAAGAGGTAACTACACAATTGGCTTTTGATATTCAAAATGAATTTAAAGATCAATATGAAGTGTTCCGTACTTGTCCTAGAGAATTAGAAATTTTGCCTAAGGGATATAGTAAGGGAGCTACTTTAGTTCGTATGATGGATATGTTTGGTTGGGATAAGGATAAAGTCTTCACATTTGGTGATGGCGAAAATGATGTGAGTATGTTTGGTGTTGTAACTCATAGTTTTGCGATGGGCCAGGCTATGGATTATGTAAAAGAAAAAGCAGCTCATGTGACCAAGTCCAATGTGGAACAGGGTATTGTAGCTGCTTTAAAGGATTTTAATATTTTGTGATATAGCTAACAACAAGCTTCATTGTGCTTTCTACACCATCATAGTGTGTTCTTTCCATTCCGTGGCTAGCATGAACACCAGGGCCAATCAAGGCTCCTTTGATGTCGTTACCACCGCGTAATGCGGCACTGACATCTGAACCGTATTGTGGGTAGATATCAACGGCATAATTAAGCTTGTTTTCTTTTGATAGTTCAACTAGACGAGTAATCATTTCGTAGTCGTATGGTCCGCTTGAATCTTTAGCGCAGATAGAAACGTCTTGTTCCGTACAAGCTAGATCTGTACCGATACATCCCATGTCTACGGCTAATAATTCTTCAATTTCTTCTGGAAGACAACTTGCTCCATGACCAACTTCTTCATATGTACTGAACATAATGACTAAGTCTCTTTGAGGTGTAATGTTGTTGTCTTTTAAGTATTTTAGTACGCCCATTAAAGCTGTAGCTGAAATCTTATCGTCTAAGAATCTAGATTTAATGAATCCACTTTCTGTGATTTGTGTTTTTGTATCAATACAAATAAAGTCTCCGTTGCAGATACCTAATTTTTCAACATCTGCTTTTGAGTGTACAACTTCGTCGATACGAACTTCCATCGTATCGTCTTTTCTTTCTAATGTAGAAGCATCTGGATATACGTGAACACTTGGTGAACAAGAAAGAATGGTTCCTGTATATACCTTTCCATCACGAGTATAGATTTTACAATATTCTCCGTCTAATGTTGGTAAGCATGGTCCACCTACTTTAGTAATGGCAAGTTTTCCATTGTCTTTAATAGAACGAACCATAAGTCCTAATGTATCTAGGTGAGCGCTCAATCCTAATGTGTGTTCAGAATCTTTTCCGTCTACATAGATCAATAAATTTCCTTTTTGGTTACGACCTGTTGTGTAGCCTAATTTTTTAGCTTCTTCGTCCATGAAATCGATGGCTCTTTTTGTGTAGCCTGTTGGTGAATCAATATTCAAAATTTGTTTGGCGATGTCACAGACATATTCTTTATCAAATGGTTGCATATTTTAAAACTCCTCCTGTATGTATTATACGCTTTTATACAAATTCAAGACAATGTATTCATCCTTTTTTTGAAAATTGTGATATTGTACTAGAAAAGGAGGCTAATTGTATGGAATTAAATATAAGAGAAGAAAAATTAAGGAATTTATTTAAACAGTTTCAAGTGGAACATAATGAGAATTGTGAGACAGTATTTATTGATAATAATGATGAACATTTAGAAAACTATTTAAATGAATCAAATGCGGTATATTTACATATGGTGGATTATGAAGTAAGACATCTTGATTTGAGTAAAGTAAATACAATATTTGTGAATAAAGAGTATGCGAGTAAATTAGAAAATGGAATTCAGGATGAACAAAGACTTCTGGAATTATTGTTAAATAAATATCCAAATCTTAGAGTTGTATTAATTACCGATAAAAAGGGTGCTTATTATAAAGATAAGGACATGATGATTTACCAGAAAGAATTGGTCTCTAATTTTGATAAAGACTTATTCTTAGTTAAATATATGGCTTCAGAATTAAAAGGCAATTCAGAAATGACATCTCTATATCGAGGTGTGAATCAGTAAGTTGATATTTATCATCTTTCTCGTTATAATACAAATACAGAAAAGACTACTAGATATGGTGGTCACTCTGGATTAGGTAGAAGCGCTAATCCCGTTGTGAGTGGGTGGTTAGCGCTTTTTGTTTTCTTCATGAATAATAATGATCACTCGTATGAGTTGTACAATAGCTATTAAAACAATAGTTATATCAATATTAACTTGAATTTGCATACGCCTATTCCTCCATCCCGGGGATCGAAAGTCTCAAGGATTTATCCAGAGGAAACCACCTGCCATATCTAGTAGCAATTTCAATTATAAAGATCCAATGTGAAAAAGACATTAACTCTTAAAACTTTTTGAAAAAACTTAAAATTAACCTATGATGATGTTGAATAATGTCTTTTGCGGTGCAAAGGTGAAATATAACTTACACATATAAAATCTACTTTATATAAAGAGTATGCTGAGAGCATACATTTTTGTTTTTATATAGAAATTTATAGGAAACGGCTTACATAAGTGATATAATGCATGTAACATAATTACTTTATGGAGGGCGTTGAAATGGATAATAAAACACGAAAATAAAAAAGTCGTGTAAATTTAACTTAGCTATATTAAAGTGTTTGAAAAGAACAACATGATGTTAGATGCTTAAGTCGTTGTATAAAATAAGAAATAGGAGGATATGATATGAAGACGAATAAAAAAATCTATAAAGACAATCAATATACACTATCAATTGATCCAGGATTAAACAATGTGGGGTGGGCATTATTTGATGAAGAAAATAAAAAAATGGTTGAGATGGGTGTAAGAAAGTTTGAACCTGCTAAAGAAGCTAAGATATCTCGATTAAAGCGAAGTGCTAGAAGAAATAATGGAAGAAAAAAATGGAGAAAGCAGCAGCTTAAGCAAGCTTTTATAGATTTTAATTTGATAAGTGAAGAGGAATTTAAAAATAGTCAGTTTTATGAATTTCATCCTGAGCAATATAAAGTTGCGGGTGTTAAAAATTTAATGGATTTAAGATGTTATGCACTTCAGAATAAAGTTACCTGTCAAGAATTGTTTCAGTGTATATATAACATATTAAAGTATCGTGGTAATTTTTTAAGAGATGATATTGATTTCGAAAATGGAGAATCTTTAACAGAAGAGCTTTTGATTCAGGAAATTACAAACTTTATGATTAAGTCATTGCAATTGGATATTGATAACCTAGATAAATTAAAAGAATCTATAAGTACAATGTGTAATCAAAATATTGATGTAAAAGAAATTCCATATGCAGAAATATCAGATGATAAAGTATCTCAAAAAAGTATTGAAAATGTGTTTAAGGCACTTAAAGATCAGAAATTCAATCCTTTTATGATTGAAGATGATCCGATTCTGATTGATGAGGAAGAGGGTAAATCTATTATTCCAGAGGCAAAAACAAAGACAATTTATATGAAATCAGTACAAAAATGTAGTGGTTTATCGAATCGATTTGAACAATTGTTAAATATTACAGATTCATATCGACTTTATAAAGTGTTGAGTGGGGAAAAATATATTTGCACTGCGTATAAAAAGAAACTTGATCGAGTTTCTGATTATTATTCTTTTAAAGATAGTCCAGAAGGATGCTCTAAATATTCAGATATTGAATCCTCAAAGATAGAAGAAGAAATAGCAAATATTACGAATAATATGAATGCTACTAAGGGAAAACCGGAAAAGTATGGGTATACTCGTAAGAATCCACGAGGTCCTATTCATATTATACATAATGTTTTGAACAGATATCCTAATGGTTTGCTTGTGAAAGAGGCTGTTGATATTTTAAGAACACAACAAAATTATTATGGCAAAGAGGTTGTTTCTGATGAATTTATTGATGTAATTCGCTATATTTTGAAAGCTCGAATTCCATATTATATTGGACCATTGTCAGAAACAGCAAAAAATCAATGGTGCACAAAGACTGGTAAATTTAAATATAGCTACAGCTATACAATTGAACACATGGATGGTGTCGATGAAGAAAGTTCAATAAAAGTTTGGAAAGATCGTATGCGTGGACATTGTACATATCTTCCTGAGGCATTTGCACTTCCAAAAGGATCGTTTGTAGCTGAAACACTGCTTATTTTAAATGAATTAAATGTACTTACAGCGATAGACAAAAATAATAACACGTATTATTTAACAACGAATGACAAAATTAAAGTATTTGATTATCTATTTTTAGATGAAAATCATTATGGGGATGTCAAATATAAAGAAATTTGTGATCTTTTGGATTTGGCGTATTTTGGACCGAAAAATCAAAAATCACAGGTCAAAACATTTAAGCAAAATTATACGTTATATAAAAGTATAACAAGTATTTGTACTACTTTAAAATTGCATTCAATTATTGATTTGTTCAGTACAAAATTTCAAGAGAGTCAACTAAAAACAATAGAAGAAATTGTTCTGAATCTTAATCTTTACGACGAGAAGAAACATAAATATCAGGCATTAATAAAAATGGGGATATCAGATGAAAATTCAAAAAAACTTTCTTCATTGAACTCAAAGAAATTTTATGGATTGTCAGAAAAATTTGTTTTAAAAACACCATTAAATAAAGATGGACGATGTCTTTTAGAAATATTATTTGAAGATAACCAGCCTGGTTATACAAACGAAATGATGATGGCTATTACAAATGCTTGTGATATGAATGGAAATCCTGTTTCGTTTATTGCTAATAAATATGAGGCAGCTTTTAAAGAGTTAGAAAAAAATGGAGAGTTAGAATTAAATTTTAATAGCCTTTTAGAAATAATGAATGAAACGGGAAAAGGTTTCCAAATTCCTGCTTCTCGTCCAGTACTTCGTTCTATTAATCAAATGATGAAAGTGATTCAGGCTGTTTATTTATATTACGGGGTTCCTAAACGCATTGTATTAGAAATTCCTAGAGATATGTCTGGAAAAAATACAAATCATGAAATGCCTGCAAAACACTATAAAACTATGGAAGCTTTACATCAAGATATTATGAAGCAGTGTAAGGATAAAGATCATCCTAGAAAAACTTGCATCGATCAAAAATGGAATGATTTAAAAGATTTTGAGGTAAATCAAAAAAATAGAGTAAAACTTGAATTGTATCTTCGCCAAAATGGAATGGATATGATAACAGGAGAAAAAATCAATTTGAATGAGCTTGAAAACTATGAAATTGACCATATTCTTCCAAGAGGATTTGGGGATGATTCAATGGATGATAAGATACTAATACGTTTTGTATCTAATGCATTGAAAAAGGATAGAACACCTCTTATGTGGATTACAGATCCAACGGATCCAGTTATAAATAAATCAGGTAAAGAAATTACAGCAGATCAGTATATAAATCGAGTGAACGAGCTCTTTGATATGAAATTAATATCTGAAAATAAAAAGAAGAGATTGTTATTGAAAGATACAGAAGATTTGGATCGATTTATTAATCAGAATCTTGTTGATACTCGATATATCACAAGAGAAATGATTGGAATTTTAAAAGCATATAATCGTGTAAAGGGTTATCCTACAAAAGTGATTGCTTTAAAGCCTGCATTCACAAAGAATTATTCAAATGCATTCGACATTTATAAGAACAGAGATTTTGGTTTACAACACCATGCGTTGGACGCAGCGGTATTAGGTATTACGGATATTATGTTAAATAGATTATTTCCAAATTATGAAAGTGGACGAATATCTACATCATTCGCTAAGCATCATCAGATGTTGGCAGATGTTGGAAATGATAAAAAGTTAAAAGATTCGACTAAATATGTAATACGTAAAATGTATGAAAAAGTATTTGGTAATTCGCCATTAGATTATGGTTCACTCGTATATGTATGCAAAAATACCATGCCTTTATATTCTCAAAAATCAAATAGAAACTGGAAGGGTGAAAAGTTTCCGGCTTCTAGAAGATTGCCTTATCAAAAATATGACATAAGAAACGGAAACATAGTTGGGGTGTTTGATGATAAAAGTGATGAAAACATGGGTAAACAAAACTCTAAAGTATTAAGTTCACTTGGGATAAATAATGTAAACCATGCATTTGATAGTGTAAATTGCGTTGCTTATGATATATATAGAATTCCAGAAAGGAAAAACAATAAAGTGATTTGGAAGAATATAGGTATTCATATTCCAAAGTGTATTGTGGATGACGATGGTTCTATACAAAAAGACAAATATGTTCAACTTATTGAAGAGTATTATGGTTTTGGCGATAGCCTTATAGATGAAAATGGAAATCTTATTACGGCCTATTTCAAACTACGCCTTTATAAAAATGATTTAGTAGGAAATACAAAAAAACATGAAATTAGAGATTTAGTATTGGGAAGTATTGCAGATAAAATCCTAGAATTAAATAAAATTAATTGTTTTGAATATCAGAAAATCGCACAGAAAAAAGCTGATTTATTTAAAATGGTTATTGATAATCAAGGATCTTCAAAATACGATATTCATAATTATAAGGAATACTTAGAATATGAATGTAAAGAAGAAATTATTCATGATATGGTATTTGATAATATGACTATAGAAAATGAGCAATTTATGTCGCTTCTATACGCTAAGATTATTGATGATAAAAGATTAGATAAGGAAAATATAAACAAGATTTGTTGGATACTTGCCTATTATCAGCAATTTATAAATGAAGTTACTGGTAAAAAAGAATTTAATACAGGACGAGGAATAGGTGCTTTAAAGAAAGATGAGAGTATTAATTACTTCAAGCTAAAAACATCACCGTTGGGGGTGCGATTTAATACAGAAAAAAACCAATGGACCGGACCTGTTGGATATGAAAATGCCTTTAAAATCATAAAAAAAGAAGCATTTACTTGGAAAATTACAGTTTAAGTAGTACAATGTGATTGTAACTTAGTAAAAGGATACCATAACGAAAAATTATGAATATTCTACTACTTTTAGAGGGCATAATTGGTTGCCCTCATTTTTTATTATTTATTGTATTATTTTTACAACCATCCATCTATGTTTCTTTCTACAATTAATGAAAAAATACGAGTATAAAAATGAAAGGAAATAATATATGCCGTGGCAAACATTGTGTATCAATGCTGAATCAAAAATAAGCCTTGATCAAAATAATATTGTAATTAAAAAAGCAGATGGTACTTATCAAAGTTATAATTTGAGAGCAATTGATTGTGTTATTTTCAATAATGCAAGACTTACAATTACACTTCCTATTATATCAGCGTTAATAGAACATAATACTACTTCAATATTTTGCAATAATAAACATGATCCAATTGGAATGTTTGTTCCTTTTGGAATTCATACAAAAGCATATGAAAAATTAAATGAACAAATAAATGTGAGTACCCATCTGATAACCCCTAGGAAATTTCAAGTCCTCTAGCCATGGCATACTGGTCCACGGAATCACGAATCATTTTTCGAGTGGCTAT
>QWCH01005516.1_pt1 | contig 10213 bp, 7 predicted proteins | sample 1972671 | NCBI WGS metagenome assembly QWCH01 (sample SAMN09866713, study PRJNA288562) | Human gut metagenome isolate term3_stool, whole genome shotgun sequencing... | isolation source: gut | host: Homo sapiens | place: USA: California | reverse complement strand
TTTAACGGTAATTAAGGATATCGGCATGAAAGAGCCGTATTCCGGACAGGTGCAGTTGGTTTCCGGGGAAATTGCAGAGGATCTCACATATTATTTTGCAGCATCGGAGCAGACTCCATCATCGGTAGCATTAGGTGTGCTGATGAATAAAAACAATACCGTTGCGCAGGCTGGTGGTTATATCATTCAGCTTATGCCGGATGTCGAGGAAGAAACCATCGAAATATTAGAAAAGCGTTTAGCCTCCATTGAACCGGTAACAACCTTGTTCGAGAAAGGCCATTCTCCGGAATCGATTCTTGCGGCAATTTTAGATAGCTTTGAGGTGGAACTATCAGAAGACAAACTTCCGGTTTGCTTTCACTGTAACTGCTCGAAGGAGCGTATGGAGCGTGCTCTTGTAAGTCTTGGAAGTAAGGAATTGGAAGATATTATAAAAGATGGTGAATCAATTGAACTGCATTGCCATTTTTGTAATTCCAATTATTCATTCTCCATAGAGGAGCTTAAGCAGATAAAAAATAGCTTAAAAGAATAGACAAAGACACCAAAAATTGCTATACTGTTATAGGGTAAAACGAATTACAATAGAAAGCTGGAATATACTATGAAATTAAAATATAAGAAAATGGTCATCATTGCATCCATTGTTGTTATGGCACTTGGATTTGTAGCACTTGTCTTTTTGGATAACGGAAGTCCGAATCAGAATGCACAGACAGCAGATTTGAACTTAAACGAGAACAAAGACATTAATAAACTGATTGAAAATTACTTTAATGCCAAAAAGTCCGTCAATATGGACGCTTTAAGCGAGTTAGTCAGTGATCCTAGCAGAATTCCAAAAGACCGCTATACGATATTAGCCAGTTATGTGGAAAACTATAAGGATTTTGATTGTTATTGCATTAAAAATGAGGAAATGGATTCGTATCGTGTTTATGTAAAGTATAACATGAAGTTAAAGAATATTGAAAGCTGGGTTCCTTGTTTGACCAAGTATTATGTTAAAATAACATCCGAAGGAAAGTATGTCATTTACTTTAGTGCTTTGGATAATTCCGAAGTGGAGTTTATTAACCTGGCAGATAAGAACGAAGAAATTCAGAAATTGAAGCAGGAAGTAAACAAAAGCATGTCCGATATATTGGAAAAGGATGCCACCTTTAAACAGTATTATCAGAAAATGCAAAAAGAGATTAAAGCGGCAGCAAATGGTGAAAGTTCTTCCGCATCACCGGCAGCATCAGCTGCGAGTAATGGAACCGCAGTTCCAAGCACTGCTCCGAGTACGGCACCAAGTTCCGTTCCGAGTGCAAGTAGTGCACCGGCAGCAAACTGACAAAAGAAAATGAATTACAAAGATGGTACGTTTGAATCGTCAGACGTACCATTTTATTCCTAAGTAAAGAGAATAAAGGATGATAGCTATGCAGGAAACAGGTACGCGAATTAACAAATATATGAGTCAGTGTGGCTACTGCTCCAGAAGAGAAGCTGATCGGCTGATTGAAAAAGGGGAAGTATGGATTAATGGTACTTTGGCAACAATGGGAACAAAAGTGATGCCCGGTGATACGGTAATGGTTCATCATACAACAATTACTCCTTGCCAAAAAGAATATCTTCTTGCATTTCACAAGCCTGCCGGTATTGTGTGCACAACAAGCAAAATAGATAAGAATAATGTAATTGATTACTTGAATTTTCCGGAGCGGATTTATCCGGTAGGAAGACTGGATAAAGAATCTACCGGTTTATTGCTTCTTACCAATAACGGACAATTGATGGACAATATTTTACGGGGAAGCAATTATCACGAAAAAGAGTATATTGTTCATGTAAATAAACCAATTACGGATTCTGTATTGCAGGCAATGGCTCAGGGTGTACCAATTTTAGATACAATAACCAGACCATGTAAGATACGCCGGATGGGAAAGGACTGCTTCTATATTACATTAACGCAGGGATTAAACCGTCAAATTCGTCGAATGTGTGAATATTTTGACTATCGTGTCACCAGTTTGAAAAGAATCCGGATTATGAATATTGAACTTGGTTCGCTCCCTGTCGGTAAATGGCGTGAGCTGACACCATCCGAAATAAAAACATTGAAAAATCTGGCACAGAATAAAGGAGAAGCAGAATAATGGAAAATGTATCCCGCATGAAAGAATTAATTTCACGTTTGAACCAAGCTGCCAAAGTATATTATCAGGGGCAGGGTGAAGTGATGTCAAATTTTGAATATGATAAACTTTATGATGAACTGCTTGCATTGGAAAAAGAAACAGGAATTACAATGAATAACAGCCCAACCATTCATGTCGGATATGAAACCATTAGTGAACTTCCAAAAGAGCAGCATGTTCAGCCAATGCTTTCTCTGAATAAAACAAAAGAACCGGCGGATTTGATTGCATGGCTTGGAAACGAGCAAGGTCTTTTGTCAATGAAATTAGATGGTCTGAGTATTATTTTGACTTATGAAAACGGTGAATTAGTAAAAGCATTGACACGTGGAAATGGTGAAATTGGAGAAGTCATCACGAATAATGCAAAAACGTTTGTAAATATACCGGGACGTATTCAGTATACCGGCACTTTAATTGTTCGTGGTGAAGCTTTGATTCGATATTCCGATTTTGAAGAATTAAATAAGCAGGAAAATGTAGAAGAACAGTATAAAAATCCGCGAAATCTCTGCAGTGGAAGCGTACGACAGTTAAATAACGAAATTACGGCAAAACGCCGTGTGCATTTCTACGCCTATAATATTATTTCGATTGGAGATGAAATTTCATTCACAAAGAAGAAAGAGGGGCTTTCTTGGCTTGTGAAACAAGGCTTTGAAGTGGCACCTTACCGTGAAGTTTCTGCTTCAAACATAGAAGACATGATAACTTATTTTTCAAATTATGTAAAGCAGTCCGACTTGCCAAGTGATGGTTTGGTATTAACTTTTGATGATGTTGCCTATAGTGCTACACTTGGACGTACAGCTAAATTTCCTCATGATTCGATTGCATTTAAATGGCAGGATGAACTGGCAGAAACGACGCTTCGGGAAATTGAATGGAGTGCTTCACGTACTGGCTTGATTAACCCGGTTGCCGTTTTTGATGCTGTTGAATTAGAAGGAACCACTGTTTCCCGTGCCAGTGTTCATAATGTAAGCATTTTGAAAGAACTGAAATTGGGAATTGGTGATAAAATATTAGTCTATAAGGCCAATATGATTATTCCGCAGATACAGGAAAACAAAACACAGAGCGGAACGTGCGTAATTCCTGATAAATGTCCGGTCTGCGGTGCGTCTACAACATTAGAGCAAGAACACGGTTCTGTCTTTTTGCTCTGTCCAAATGAAGAGTGTTATGCAAAGAAAATAAAACTGCTGACACATTTTGTAAGTCGTAATGCTATGAACATCGACGGCTTATCAGAATCCACACTTGAAAAATTTGTAGCAGATGGCATGATTCATTCATTGACAGACATTTTTAATCTGGAAAAATATCAGGACAAAATCGTTGAGATGGAAGGGTTTGGTGAAAAATCCTACGACAATCTCATTGAATCTATTGAAAAGGCAAAACAAATACCACTTGCCAATTTACTATACAGCCTTGGCATTAAAGGCATTGGCTTAAGTATGGCAAAACTTATTGCTGAAAAATACCCGTATCCGATTATAAAAATGCAGGAAATCACAGAAGAAGACCTGCTTCAAGTGGATGGCATTGGAGAGGTATTAGCAAAATCTTTTGTCCGGTACTTTGCAGATAAAAACAATCAGGAACAGTTAAAGAATTTAGATGCCCTGCTTATTGTTTCTTATCCGGAGAAAAAAGAGCATCAGCCATTTGCCGGCCTTACCTTTGTTATCACAGGGACATTAAATACATTTGATAACCGTAATCAGTGCAAAGACATGATTGAATCGCTCGGTGGGAAAGTGGCAGGAAGTGTCAGCAAAAACACCAGTTATCTGGTGAATAATGATATTACTTCCCAGTCCTCTAAAAACAAAAAAGCAAAAGAACTTTCGGTTCCGATTATTGAGGAAGCCACACTTGCTCAGATGATTGAAGAGGCTAACGAAAAAGCTTAATATCCTTTTTGGAAATCAAGCCACATTGATAAAAATACAAAAAGGATACAAAAAGAACCGGAATCAGCAATAAGTATGATAAATAAGGCTGATTTGTTAAATGAATCAGGTTACGGCAGAATATTTTACTAATATAGAGAAGGCTCACAAGAAAGACAAAAGGCCAGACAAAATATTTTGCAACCTGAATGGTAATGTGTGTTTTCTTCATCAGGTAGATTCCATGACACAAACAGATGACAATCTGGCTGCATAAAAGTCCGAACAGATAACCAAAGATTCCATAAACAGGAGCCAGAAAAAACAGGCAGCCAATTCGAATGATAAGACCAATTACGGTAAAAGCAAAAGTGATTACCGTTTTCCCGAGTCCATTGATAATGCTGCCTAAAGTTGTTGTCACATATAGAAATGGGCATAAAAAAGCAAGCAGCGTCAAAAGTTTTCCGGCATTTTCGCTGTGAAACACAAATTGTCCAAGGTCCATTCCATAATTTAAAAAGACAGCACAGGTGAGCACGCCAAGCAGTAGGGAATAACGGACTGTAACAGAAGTTGTCTGCCGCACATGGTGATTATCTTTTTTGCCACTTGCTCTGGATATGGCGGGCAGTAAAAGAACAGAAAGTGAGTTTGTAATGGTTCCCGGAAAAAGAATAAAAGGCAGCACAATACCTGTCAAAATTCCATAAATTGCCAGTGCATCTTCTAAAGAAGAACCTGCCCTGCATAAAATCGGCGGAATGAAAACCGATTCTACACTGCCAAGAAGTGCAATAATTAATTTTGTGCCGGTGAGCGGCAGTGCCATACGAATCACATTACCAAACTGAGCTTTTTGACAAAATAGATGGGTAAAGGAAGATTCTTTTATCAAATGATACATATTATAAAAGTTGCTTGCCAGTTCACCAATGACAAGTCCGGCTACGGACAAAATAAGAGACGAAACCGGAAGCAAATCGTAAAAGCAGAAAGAGACAACAAAAACAACCCGGACTAACTGCTCAATAATCTGTGTGACAGCCGGAATCTTGGCATTGTTTTTTCCGTAAAAATATCCATTGATTGTGGAAGTGACACCACAAAAAGGAAAGATAAAAGCCAAAACAAAAAGAAGCGGTGCCGTTTTATCTGCACCTAAAAAAGAATGTGCAATTACTGTGCGGAAAGAAAAAAGGCTAAACGACAAAATGACTGCCAGACAAAGAGAAAGTGTAATACCGGCTTTTATAATTTGTCCATGATTTTTTTTGGGCTGATGCGAGATCAACTGTGATACAGCTGTCTGGATGCCAGCGGCATAAATTGTAAAACAAATCGAATAGACCGGAAAAATTAATTGGTAAATTCCTAAATTTACTTCCCCTAATTCACCGGCAAGAAAAATTCGATAGCAAAAGCCAATAACTCTTGTGGCAAATCCGGCGATTGTTAAAATCATTGTTCCCTTTAATAATTGGTCTTTCACCGCACACCTCATTCTTTTTTTATTAATATATGTGTCAAATCACGAAAAAATGTTGTTAAAATCATTATTTTATAGTATGATAAATAGGAATGTTTATGTACAAAAGGAGAGATACCTGTGTTATTAAAAAGAAATGTTTTTCGTATTGTGTGTGCCCTTTTTTACTTACCGGTCGCACTTTTAAGCATGTTTGAGATTATCAATTTGGTTATGACCAATTCTCAAAATAGATATTTTCTGGTAGGAGGCGTTGTTTTTGGCGTACTGCTTTTTCTAATTGCCGCGTACTTTATAAAACAAAAAAAATGGTTAATTATTGCCGAGAATAGTCGTCCTATTTCTATTATTTTAGAGATGATTATTGTTGTTCTTGTCGGCGTAGGTCTTTTCTTGTGGCAGAACCTGGTTTACGGATGGAAAACAGCTGCTACATCTTTGGTACTGACTTTATGCATTTATGCAATTGGACGTCTCTGCAGTGGACGGATTTGTGGAATTATCAGTTTTGCAAGCAGTATTTATTTAGTTATTTATCTGAATCAGGCACAGTATCTTCCGGAGCAGATGACGCTGAATATGTTTAGCTTTTTAATTCCATATCTTTGTTTTTTGATTTGGTTAAAGGCTTTAAGATTCGGAGAGAAAACAAGTGTTTTTTCCTGCGTTTTCGGTGCTTTGTTTCTTGGCGTGGTTTTCGCATTAGCTGTTCGAATCAATCCACTTGTAACCGTTTTATTTTTAGGGTGTTTTCTGTCTTTGTTTTTTGCCGGACAAAAAAATCCGAATCCATCCATTTTTTCAAAAGGTAGTTTATGCGCCGTTTATTTTCTTGTATTTACGGCAGGCATATTAGCAGTATTGTTTTTCTTTGAAAAAACAATGGTTACAAATATAACTTTTGTTAAAGATGCATCCCTTCCATTGGATGGCTGGCGTACCATGGTAGATTACATTCTTTTAAAATATGCGAAACCATTATTTTACTTTTTTGCACCATTTTCAAACGGTGTGTTTGTGCTGCTTTTCTTCTTCTTTTCTGTTTTAGCCGGATATTATGCTATTCGAAATCGTTTTTCGTTTATTGGTCCGGTTCTTATCACGTTTTTTGCAGCTGTATGTTACTATATTTTGTGCTCTGAACACACAAATATTTTTTACTGCATTACATGTTTTCTGCCAATTTTAACCGGCTACGGATTCAGTAATATCCTTTTGCCGGAAGAAATTCTGCCGGGAACAGAAAAAAATGAAACAGAAATGCTTGAACCGGAAAATGCCGAGACACAAGATTTGGAAACAAAAAATTTGGAAACTGCAACAAAGAGTGAAGAACCTAAACGCGAAGAAAAACCAGAACCTGTACCGGAACCAAAAGAGGCGTTACCGCACAAAGAAGCGAAAGAAAAGGAAAATCTTATCTTGAAAACCTTAGGAAAAAACAAAGATAAAATTCCTGAGTGGACGATGCCGGAAGAATTTATAGAAAAACAGATGGAAATTGAAGAAGAGCCAGAAACTCCTTCGGATGCACTGGTTGAAAATACTTACTTATCGGCACAGACAGAAGAGGAACAGTTAAGTAATTTACTTAACCGTCTGGATATGGCTGAACCGATTAAACGTATGAACGAGAGTGCCCAGGAAGATATGGCGGATGTAATTGAGCGCGATGAAGAAAAGGTAGAATTATCTGAAGCACTGCCTCTTAAGCCATCCAAAAGCACCCTGCCCAAATATCAGAAACCAAAATTTGATTTTGATATTCAGCCGGTTAGTATTCCTTTGGATGACCAGTATTCAAATATCAGTGAATATGATGAAGTTCCAACAATCCATGATTTAGAAAATCAGTGGAAAGATGATTCCAAACCAATTATTGAAACAGTTGCTACAAGCATGGAGGAAGCACCGCAAACATTCAATACGTTGGAAGCGTCCGATACACCGGAGGCTGTTGATTTTACTGTTCCGCCAGAAGAGATTGAGCCTGAGCAGGAAGTTCACAGTGAAGAAATTGTACGAAAAAACGGAATCGGTAAGCGTTCCTATCATAAAATTACCATTCGCTAATGTAATTTGTCACAATCTGTCGAATAATGCATAAGATATAGTGATAGATACAAGAGAGAGGGTATGAGGTATGAGTCAGACGATTTACTTGGATAACGCCGCCACCACGCCTCTTTCAGAACAAGTGTTAGAAGAAATGATGCCTTATTTAAAGGATTCCTACGGAAATCCATCCAGTGTATATGACTTAGGTGTCGCCAATAAGTCTGCATTATTAACGGCACGAAAGCGAATTGCCAAAACGCTTAATTGTGCCAACCCGCAAAACATCTATTTTACCTCGGGTGGAACGGAATCAGATAACTGGGCAATCATCGGCACTGCCGAGCAGTGCAAAAAGAACGGAAATCATATTATTACTTCAAAAATAGAACATCATGCCGTATTAAATACATGTGCCTATTTGGAAGAAAAAGGTTTTGAAATTACCTATTTAGATGTGGATGAACAGGGGTTTATAAAACCGGAGAAATTGCTGCAGGCATTGCGTAAAGATACCATTTTGGTATCCATTATGACTGCAAATAATGAGATTGGCACAATTCAGGCAATTCCTGAGCTTGCATCACTTGTAAAAGCAAACAGCAGGGCTGTTTTTCATACTGACGCCGTTCAGGCATATGGACAGATTCCGATTGACATCACAAAAATGAATGTAGATTTATTAAGTGCCAGTGCACACAAATTTTATGGCCCAAAAGGTGTCGGATTTTTGTATATACGGGAAGGAGTGAATTTGCCTTCCTTCCATCACGGTGGAAAACAAGAGAGCGGACTCCGCGCCGGTACAGAAAATGTTCCTGCTCTTGTTGGTATGGGAAAAGCGGCTCAATTAGTAAACGAAATCTTAATGGAAAAATCAAATATGATGTCGCAATTACGTGATTACATGATTCACCGAATAGAGCAGGAAATTCCTTATTGTCATTTGAATGGTTCAAGAAGAAAACGCCTTCCTAATAACATCAATATAAGTTTTTCTTTTGTCGATGGAGAAACGATTGTTATTTTGTTAGATATGGAAGGAATTTGCGTCTCTGCCGGCTCCGCCTGCAATGCTGGTCAATCCATCACCTCTCATGTAATTGAAGCAATTGGATTAACCGGCAGTTTGGCAAGAGGAACTGTCCGTTTTACCCTTTCTTCCCATACAACGAAGGAAGAAATTGATAGAACAGTAGATGCATTAAAAGAAATAATTGAAAAAAACAGAAATTTAAACGCCAAATATCATATTTTTCTCGAAAATAACAGGCATTAAATATCATAAAATACCGGAGTCCGTTTTTCAAACACTGTATATTGACGGATTCCGTATTTTTTTAATAGGACTGCCACTTCATCAAAATGAAACGCCAAAAATTCAGGAGAATGAGCATCTGAACCAATCGTTACCATTTCGCCGCCAAGTGCTAAGTACCATTCAATAATTTTCTCATGTGGATTTTGACGTGAAAGAGGTGTCTTAAATCCGGAAGTATTAATTTCAAGCGCAAGGTCTTTTTGAATCAGCGTTTGCAAAATAGCTTCTAAAATTTCTCTAAATTGCTCCGGCTGGTATTTGTAATCTGTCGGTGCATACCGGACGATATAATCCAGATGTCCCAAAGAATCCATTTCATGAAATGTTGTTATATTATCATAAATCTTTTCAAAATACGTTTGAATGCACTCGGCTGGTTCTTGATTTTCCCAAAATGAGGGATAGTATGGATCTTTTCCGTCAACCAAATGAAGTGAGCCAATAATATAATCAAACTCTTTATCTCGGCATAACGCTTTATTTTTATCCACTACATCAGTAATAAGCTGCATACCACACTCCACACCGGTATAGACGGAGACATTGTTCTGGATCTTGCAGCCGTCCCCCAGCCTGACGCCCGGAGAGATGACCACGTTCTGCCCGATGTTGCAGCGCTCTCCGATGGTACAGCCACTCATGATGTGGGAAAAATGCCAGATCTTCGTTCCCGCGCCGATGTCGCAGCCTTCATCCACATAGCTGGAGGGATGGACAAAATACGCTTTCTCTGCCATCACAGCGCCTCCAATACCGCGTCGATGATCTGCTGCTGCTCCGCCTGCTCCAGATACGGGTGCATAGGCAGGGAGAAGGTCCGGGCACAGTAATCATCTGCATTGCGGAAGGTCTCCCCGTAATGGGGCTCATCCCAGAACACCGGCAGGGCATGCTGGGGTGTGGGATAATAGATCATATTGGGAATGCCGGCCTCTTTCAAATGGGCCACGATCTTGTCCCGCTGCGCGGTATCTGCCGCCAGCAGTGCATACTGGGCCCAGGCGCTGACGCAGCCCTCTGCCACGAAGGGCGTAGTGAGCTTTCCAGCAAAGGCCCGGCCATACCGCTCTACCACCTGCTGGCGGGCGTCGATCTCATAGTCCCCCAGGGCCTTGAGCTTGGGCAGCAGTACGGCGGCCTGCATGGCGTCCAGCCGGGAGTTCATGCCCACCCGGACGTTGTCGTACTTGCCGCCGGGACCCTTACCGTGTACACAGAGGGAGCGGATCAGGTCCGCCGTGTGGTCATCGTC